>Ga0180436_10002505_pt1 | contig 17375 bp, 11 predicted proteins | sample SS_ome_2_FD_132434 | JGI IMG/M metagenome (GOLD analysis project Ga0180436, IMG submission 132434) | Hypersaline lake sediment archaeal communities from the Salton Sea, California, USA - SS_3_S_2 metaG | ecosystem: Environmental > Aquatic > Non-marine Saline and Alkaline > Hypersaline >...
AACGCGAGCACCATGGGTGAGAGCAGGTTGATACGAAGCAGCTCGAGGGCGTCCACCGACGCTCACGGTACGACGAGCGCTCGTCGTCGAACCCGGTCTGGTTCCGGACGCCCTGCCCACCGGTCCGCGGGACCGACGAAGACCACGACACTTCGGAAGGCGACCCACAGCCCGGAGGAGCGGAGAGCGAGCCCTCGCGTGGTAAAATGTGGGTTCCTACAGAGGACTGCCCCTTCGGCGTTCGGCTTCAGGGGAGCCTCGAGGCTGCCCTGCATGGCCGAGTCGTACGCTGCGTCCGACGCGGGGTCGCGACGCAGGCATCCAGAAGTGCCGTCTTCCCGCCGTCGTGGCCGCGCGCTCGGCCTCGCATGCGCGGCTGCGTTGGTGGGTCTGTTCTCGTCGTGTGGCCAGTCGAGGCAGTTGACCTGCCCCGATGGCGATCATCCGTTCTCACCGACCGGCGTCGTCTTCGGGACCGCCGGCGAGTTGTACGCGACGGACGCCGTGAACGGATCGGTGTTCCGCCTCGACGACCAGGGCTGCGTGGCCATCGCCGATGGCTGGTCGCGCCCCTACGGCGTGACGGCCCTCGACGACGGTCGTGTTTGCGTGAGCCACTACACCTCGGAAGACCCGCTCACCCGCGAGACGGCCGTGAGCTGCTGGGACGGGGCCGGTTGGGCTCTCCTCGCCCGCGGTCTCGGCAGCGGCGTCAACGGCCTCGCCGCCACCCCGGCTGGGGTCTGGGTGGCGGCGTGGGAGGACACGCCCGTCGAGTCCCGCAACGGGGTCCTGCGGCTCGTGTCAGGAGACGGCGTGCGGCAGGAGATCCGGCTCGAGGACGGGGTGCCGCGGTTCCTGGCGCCGCGACCGGACGGCGGCCTGCTGATCTCGGTCGTCCGGGAGGACGCCTCGGGCATCACGGGCGGCGGCGTCCTGGATCACTCGCCAAGTGGCCGGCTCGCGTTCCTCGCCCACGCCTTCGGCCAACCTGCGGGCATCGCCTGGAGCGACCAGGGCATCTGGGTCGCGGACGACCGCAGCGACGAACTGATTCTGCTGACCCCCGATGGAAGGAGGCTGATCCATCCCCGCCGCCTGCAGGGAGCGGCCGGTCTCGCCGTGAGCGCCGATGGCGACGTCTGCGTCGCCGAGGCCGGGCGAAGCCGCATCACCTGCATCAGCCACGAATCGATGCTCGGAAAGGGGACGGTCCATGAGGAGTGACCGTGCACGTTCGATCGTCGCGGTGTTGTTGCTGTCGCTGCTAGTCTTGCTCGCCGCGTGCGCCCGGCAGGTGACCCCGCCCGTCAACGAACTGATCGGTGGGGTCGACGATCCGGTCGAGGAGGCCATCCCGAGCCTCGATTTCATACCGCGCGAGGCTGACTACACCGAAGATCACCCCGATCTGCCCGGCGTTCCCGTCTCCTTCAACACGCTGGTGCTCGTGTTCGAACAGGGCACCACCGTCGGCGAGGCCCAGAGCCTGTTGGACGACATCGGTGCCGAGATCGTCGGCGGCATCCCCGGCGTCGAGGGCCAGGCCGAGGGCATCCTGTTCCTACGCGTGCCCACCGCAGACCACCAGGCCATGATCGACCTCTTGGCGCGGCTGCGCGCCGATCCCCTGGTCAAGTACGCCGTCCAGGACGGCCTGCTGACCACGACGATGATCCCCCGGCCGAACGGCGGCACGCCGGCCACCTGGACCTGGCAGGTCGCGCCCGCGGGCGGCAACTGGGGTATGGAGCGCATCCGCGCGCCCCAGCTGTGGAACCTGAACGCGGCCGTGGCCAAGACGGGCCGCACCACCCCGACCGGCGTCTTGGACGTCGGCTTCGCCAACAGCCATGAGGACCTGGTCTACGACGAGAACCTCACCGTCGGCACCCAGGACGATCACGGCACGCACGTGGCCGGCACCATCGGGGCCACCTTCGACAACGGCGTGGGCGTGGACGGCGTCACCCCCTTCGCCGACCTGGTGGTGAGCGCGCCCGCCTTCGGCGGCAGCGGCACCGCCCTGAACGTCCGCACCAGTTGGGGCGAGCAGATGAGCTCCGGGTTCTTCGGCCTGCTCAACGCCCGCGACGACGTGGTGGTGGTCAACGCCAGCCTGGGCTACAACTGGGGCCCCGCTGGCATCAATCAGAACACCAGCACCGCGGTGCACGACCTGGTCGAGGACCAGGGGGCCATCTTCGCCCTGGCCGAGCTGATCTACGTCCTCCTCGGTCACGACCTGCCCGTGTTCGTGGTCGCGGCCGGCAACGACTCCAACGACATCTCGAACGGCACCGGCGGCTGGGTGCTCATGGAAGCCCGCTGGGCAAGTCCCTTCGCGTACGCGGGCATCGAGCTCGACATGCCCAACGTCATCGTGGTCGAGTCGGTCGCCAACAGCGCCGCGAGCGCCGGGGGCGCCACGCGCTCGAGCTTCTCCAACATCGGGGCCGACATCTCCGCGCCGGGCAGCGACGTGATGAGCACGTCCTGGCGCAGCACCAACCCCACTGCCTTCTACGAGAACATGTCGGGCACCTCGATGGCGTCCCCGCACGTCACCGGCCTGATCAGCTACCTGTTCACCGTCGACCCGTCCCTGCTCCACAGCGAGATCGTCGATCTGCTCGACGCGAACGCGGTCGCCGTGGCCGGCGGCGCCAGCTCCCGCATCGACGCGTTCGCCACCGTGATGGACGTCGACCGGGTCCAGGGTGGCGACGCGGTCCTGCGGATGCTGGTCGACATCGACGACGGCACCCCCGACGGCAACCAGCGGATCCTGCTCCCGTCCACCGTGCCGACGACCGACTTCACCGGCGAGGATGCGGACGGTGACGGCGGTGTCGGCGACGGCGACATCGACATGGCCGACTTCCGGCGCTGGCGCGACTGGCTGCTGCAGGTCGAGAACCCCGCCGGTCTGTCGCTCGACGGCTCGCCCGACCACCCGAAGAAGGACGTCAACGGCGATCACGCCGTCGCCACCCACGCGCTGGAGAACGTCTTCCCGCGCGGCGATTTCAACGGCGACGGGTTGCTCTCGCGCACCGCCACCCGCTACGTGCCGGGTCGGGTCGGCGCGACCGTATCCGATCTCGCCGTCCTGCAGGAGCTGTTCTCCGATCCGAACTACAGTGCTGCGCAGCTGCCCGGACTGATCGACTCGGCCGACCTCGAGATCTGGCCCGCCGACTGCCTGGCGCGCGCGGACGTGGTCTCCGTCACGTCGTCGATCCGGATCACCGGCACCGACGCCGCGATCGAGACCCGCACCCACACGTCGGGCGGCGGACCCCGGCAGGTCTACACGGCGCCGGTGCATCCCAGCGGCTACACGGCCCTGATCGAAGCCATGGGCGCCGGCGGCACCACCCTCTTCACCGCCGAGCAGGCGTTCCCCATGACCTTGGGGAGCGACGCGCAGTGGCGTGCCGACTGCGGGACGCCGCCCTCGTTCACCATCACCTCGGTGGAGTTGAGCCCGGCGTCGCCGGCGGAGCTGCCGTTCGGTCCCGAGGGGGCGTCCTGCCCCGCCGAGAGCACGGTGGTGATCACCGGCACGTACGAGAAGAACGTGAGTGATCCGGTGTTGATCTTCGCCCGCCCGTACACGCAGGGCGCGCCGACGTCGGGGTACGCGGCGTCCGGCTCGGTCCAGCACGTGCCCCTGACGGGTGAGTTCGAACAGTGGTTCTGCCTGCGCGACGACGAGGCGCTCGAGCGGCAGGTGGATCAGATCCGTCTGACCATCCAGCGTCCGGGCACGTTCGAGCTGCTGTTCGAGGAGTACCTGGACATCGACTACCTGTACACCCAGCCGGAGCCACGGTCGCTGTGTATCGACTTCGAGGACCCGCCGTTCGTGCTCGGCACCCAGTGGGGGAACGCATACGGCGACAGCCCCGGCGACGTGGTGTTCACGGAGCAAGGCGTGGTGGTCTCGGCGGAGAACTTCACCTCGGGCATGTACACGGGCTTCATCAACGCCGAGGTGAGGAACGACAGCGACCTCCTGGGCCAGAGTATGTGGATCAGCAACATCAACCTGAAGTTCGACTTCTCCGGCCTACCCTTCACGGTCGACCGGGTCACCTTCGACTTCCAGGACCTCGGGGGCACGGAGAACGTCGCCGTGAACGGCAGCGGCATCGTCGAGGGCGAGCTCGCCTCCGGCACCGTGGGGGGCGTGTCCGTCACCATCGTCCGCGGCCCGACCGTCGGGGAGGGCACGCTCGACGGGACGGTGCGGGACCTGACGATCGGCGGGCAGGAGTTCTTCCTCGACAACGTCTGCGCCTTCGAGGTTCCCTAGGGACGCGATGGGGCGTTGCGGACCGTCTACGTCGGCTCCTATGGGACGGCCCAGGCCGCATGTCCCGTCACCGACGCCCTTCGATGCCAGCACGATCCGGATGCCGCCGACCCGCGTCGGTTCGGCGCAGGGAGACGTCGCCGTTGGAGGAGGAGGTCGTTCCATGGCACGAGGGAGCACATGGGCAGGTACGCAGGCACGGCGCTGGGCGCGGACGGCGGTGGTGGTCGGAGTCGGGGTCGCGCTCGGCAGCGCCTGGGCGGCCGAGGGCGACGAACACTGGTCGCGCCAGTTCCCCGAGCCCGCGCGCTCGACGCAGATGACGGCCGGCACCGGCATGAGCGATGGGATCGGCCAGCCGTCCGTCCGGCGGCTCAAATGGCACGAGGGCAAGCTGTGGCTCGCGGGCGTCTGGGAGACCGGCGTGGACCCCACGAACCTCGCCGAGGGCAAGACGAACCAGAAGTGGCACCTGTGGACCTGGTCGCCGGACGACGGCTATCAGGTGGTCGCCCACTTCCACTCGGCCGACGGCGGCGCCGGACCCAACGGCGTGATCAACGACTTCACCTGGCTGCCCGACGGCCGCCTCGTCGTCGTCGGCGAGTTCACCCAGGTCGACAACCCGGGCGGCAACCGCTACCACAACGTCAACGCGCTTGCCGTGTACGACCCGAACGAGCCGGGGCCCGACGCCTGGCGCCCGCTCGGCCGCGTGCAGACCAACGGCACGATCAGCCCCGGGGGCTCGCTCCAGTCGGTCGCCTACGACCCGCAGGGCAACGACCTGTACCTGGGGGGCTCCTTCGAGGGCGCCCAGTTCGTGGCGCCGCTGCACTCCAACGCCTTCCACCGCTTCGACCTCGACAGCGGCACGTACCAGGCGATCCTGGCCGGCCCGGCCGGCGGGCACCCGCGGGTGCGGCGCATCCGGGTCGACACGTCCTCGTCGCCGTCGACCATCTACATCGCCGGCAGCTGGCACTACGTCGGCGGCAACGGCCTCGACCCGGAGCTCACGACCTCGACGGCCTCGTACTCGACGGGGTTCGCCGCCTGGCGCGAGGACGTCGGCTGGATGCCCTACCCGGCCGCCTTCCCGAGCGACGGCGCCGCCGGCAAGGACGAGGGCATCCTGGGCACCGCCGCCGACTTCATCGCCTTCGACGCCGTGGTCGTGCGCGACTTCCTCGTCGACGGCGACGACGTCTACCTCTGCGGCGCCTTCGCTGAGGGCCGCGACCAAGCGCCGCTGCGCGGCATCGCCAAGTGGGACGACGCCCGGCAGGCCTGGGTCGACCCCACCGGACGCGGCGGCGTGGGTCGCGACTGCTTCAGTGTCGAGAAGGCGGCCGACGGTCGCATCTACTTCGCCGGCGCGTTCGGCGGTCGTCGCGCCGCGGACGCCTTCTATGACGGCTTCCTCGACGGCACGCCGGCGCACGGGGCGATCGCGTACGACCCGGCCTCCGACACTTGGAGCCAGCTGGGTTCGGGCCTGTCGAGCCGCGTCATGCCCGAGATCCGGTTGACCACGAACGGCGACGACGTCTACTTCGCGGGCGACTTCAACTTCATCGGCGCCCAGAACTTCGGCAGCGGTGCGCCGGACGACGCCCAGTCCTGGTACCTGGCGCGTTGGAACGCAGGGGTCGACTTCCTGGCGAACCCGCCGGTCGTCGCCGACGGCAACGTGCCGTACACGCCGCACGCCGTTACGGCCGGTCCGCCCGAGGGCGCCGAGCACTGGTCACGCGCCTTCTCGCCGCCGGCCCGCGGCGACACGCGCACCCTCACCGGCCTGAGTGACGGCACCGGCGTGCCCGACGTGGCCGGCATCGCCTGGATCGGCGACACGTTGTACTTCGGCGGCAGCTGGGAGGCCGAGCGAGGCACCCGCTGGTACGCCTGGGCCTTGCACCCCGAGCGCGGCTATGAGCGCATCGCCTGGGCCCGCGGCGAGGGCCCCCAAGGACCGCCCGAGGGCGTCCAGGTCGTTCAGGGCAAGCTGTACGTCTACGGCGCGCTGAGCGAGTTCGCCGGTGTCGCCGTGTACGACCCGGACGCCGGCACGTGGTCGCGCATCGAGGGCACCTACATGGGTCAACCCGTCGTGGGCAACAGCGCGCGGGACGGCACCGGTGTGGTCAACGACATCGCCTTCGACGAGCGCACGGGCGACCTCTACCTCGTGGGCAACTGGGCGCCGACGCTCGAGATGCCCGACGTCGAGTACCCGCTCGACATCGCCGCGGCCCTGCGCGTCGACGCCGGCGGCGAGTACCACCTGCTCGGCCGCGATCTCAAGGCTGAGGACCCGACGAAACCCACCAAGGGCATCTACGCGATCGTGCTCGACACGAGCACGTCGCCGCCGGGCATCTACGTCGCGGGCACCTTCGGCTACTACGGTCCCGTGCCGACGAGCCACGCCCGGTTCGCGTACAACGTCGCCCGCTTCGACCACGAGGCCGACGACTGGCGGCCCGTGGGCAAGGGCAACTACACCCACCTGAGCGAGCTCGACGCCGGCAACTACCCCGAGGGCCTGCCGGGTCTGCCCGCCAAGACCCTCGAGCCCGGCTACGTCAACTACACGGGGTTCCTCCAAGAGGGCTTCCCGCGGGTGGAGTCGCTCGCGCTCGACGCGCAGGGCAACCTGTACGCCGGTGGCACGCTGGCGATCCTCAGCCGCGACCCCGACATCGCGTCGCGCCACGCGGTCGAGACCTACGGCCTCGCCAAGTACGACGCCGCGACCGACACGTGGGGACCCGCCACCACCACCGGGGGCGTGTCGCGCAACGTGCGCGAGATGTCTTGGCTCGACCCCACCCACCTGCTCCTGTCCGGCAGCTTCATCTACGACGAGGCGTGGAACCAGCTGCACAACGTGGCCATCCTCGACACGAGCACGGGCGAACTGCAGCCGCTGGGCGGCGGCCTCCGCATCGCCGGCCAGAACCATGTGGTGGGCGCGCAGGTGGTGCACGCGGTGCGCGGCGACGAGCTGTGGTTCGCCGGCTACTTCGACCACGCGGGCGTCAATGCGAACGCCCTGAACGCCGCGCCGGTGCCGTCCTCGTACATCGCCATGTACGACCCCACGCGCGTCCTGGATCCGAACTTCGACCTCGAGGTCGTGCCCGTCGAGCCGATCGATGGCCCGTCCGGCAACAGCTCGATCTCCGTGAACGTGGAGCTCTCCGCCCGCCTCGCCGGGGGCGAGGGGACCATCACGTGGTACGAGCGGCGCTCCGACGGGACCTTCACCAAGAAGGGCACCGGCGAGGCCTACCGCGCCAGCCTGCGCGTGGCGCCGGGCAGCGGCGACCTCTTCTACTACGTCGCGGTCACCGGGGCGGACGGCGTGGAGGGGGGCAAGATCCCGGTGCGCATCCCGGTTCGCTGACCGATCCCAGACCCCCGTCGGCATGCGGTTCGGGCGCCCTTCGGGGCGCCCGAACGTGGAGGACACGCTCGGGCAGCGCGGCGTCGCCGAGCACGCGGCGAGATGCAAACGGATCATCAGATCAGCTACTGGTGATATGTTCCGGGCATGCTGCTGGTCGCCGCCCCCGAGCGCACCCGCCTCACGGCCAAGCTCTTCCGTGGCCTCGCCGACCCCACGCGGCTCGCCATTCTCGAGGCGCTCCGCGACGGTCCGCGCTCGGTTGGCGAGATCGTGGCCGCCACCGGGCTGGGGCAGCCCAACGTGTCCAACCACCTGGCCTGCCTCCGGGACTGCGGTCTCGTGGTGAGCGAGAGGCAGGGCCGACGCGTCGTGGTGCGCACGAGCGACCCTCGCGTCGACGACCTGCTGATGCTGGCCGAGGAACTCCTCGCCGACGTCGCCCACGGCGTCTACGCGTGCACCCGCTACGCCGCCGAGGAGGACGGCGCGCGTGGCTGACGTCGGTGCGATGCCCGCCGCCGGGCATCTCGAGACGGTCGAGGTGCCCGTGCTGGGTATGGACTGCAGCGGCTGCGTCAACACCGTGCGGCGCGCGGTCGCCGACCTGCCTGGCGTGCACGCGGTGGAGGTCTTCCTGGCCGGTGAGCGGGCCGAAGTCGCCTTCGACCCGGCGCGCACCCACCTGGAGGCGATCCGCGAGGCCGTGCGATCGGCCGGCTACCGTTGTCCGTTGCCCGCCGCGGTGGAGGGGGCGGGGGCGTCGACCCAGCCTGATGAGACGGACCGTGCGGCCGCCCTCACCCGCTCGGCCATGACGCTCATGGGCGTCATCTTCGCCGTGGTCCTGCTCGTCGTCGTCGCCGGCGAGGGGCTCGGCCTGCTCGACGCCGTGACGGAGCGGGTGCCGTTCTGGGTCGGCGCGGCGTTGGTGGTCGCCTTCGGCTGGCCGGTGTTCCGCTCCGTCGTCCGCAACGCGCTTCGCGGGCGCGTGGTCTCGCACACCCTCATGAGCACCGGCGCGATGGCCGCGCTCGCGATCGGCGAGTGGGCGACCGCCGCGCTGGTGGTGTTCTTCATGCGCGTCGGCGACTACGCCGAGCGCTTCACCACCGAGCGCGCCCGCCAGTCGCTGCGCGACCTCACCGCCCTGGCGCCCAAGACCGCGCGCGTCGCGCGCGATGGCGGCGAGCAGGTGGTCCCGATCGGGCAGGTGCGGGTCGGCGACGTGGTCGTGGTCCGTCCCGGCGACACCATTCCCGTGGACGGCGCCGTGGTGAGCGGTCACGCCACCGTCGACCAGGCCGCCATCACGGGCGAGTCCATGCCGCTGGAGGCCGAGCCGGGCAGCCGCGTGTTCGCCGCCACCACGGCCCAGCTCGGCAGCCTGCGCGTGCGCGCCGACAGCGTGGGTCGCGACACGACCTTCGGCACCGTGCTCCGGCAGGTGGAGCAGGCCGAGGCCAACCGCGGCGAGACGCAGCGCCTGGCCGACCGTTTCGCCACCTGGTACCTGCCGGTCGTCGCCGGCATCGCGCTCCTGACGTACGCGTTGCGCGGCGACCTCATCGCGGCCGTGGCCGTCACGGTGGTGGCGTGCTCCTGCGCCTTCGCGCTCGCGACGCCCGTCGCCATGCTCGCCTCCATCGGCGCGGCGGCGCGCCGAGGCCTCCTCATCAAGGGCGGCAAGTACGTCGAGGCGCTCGCGAAGGCCGATGTGCTGCTGGTCGACAAGACGGGAACGCTCACCCGCGGCGAGCCCGAGCTGACGGACGTCGTGGCCTGGGGCGGTTGGACGGAGGATGCGCTGCTGGGGCTGGTGGCGGCGGCCGAGCGCGACAGCGAGCACCCGCTGGCCGAGGCGGTGCGCCGCGCCGCCCGCGACCGGGGGCTGGCCGTCCGGGAGGCCGAGGCGTTCGAGGCGCTCCCAGGGCGCGGGGTGCGCGCGCGGGTGGACGGCCGCCAGATCGAGGTGGGCTCGCGGCGCCTGCTCGGCGAGGCACCACCGCCGGCCGCCGCCGCGGCGCTCGAGGCGCGCGGGCGCACGCTGCTGTTCGTCGTCGTCGATGGTGAGCCGGTCGGGGCGCTGGCCGCCGCCGACGCCCTGCGGCCCGAGGTGCCGGCGGCGCTCGCGGCCGTGCGCGCGCTCGGCGTGCGCGAGATCGAGATCCTCACGGGCGACCACGAGCGCACGGCCCGCGCGGTCGCCGAGACGCTCGGCGTCGCCTACCGCGCGAACCTGCTGCCGGAGGACAAGATCGCGCGCGTGCGTGACCACCAGGCGCAGGGCCGGACGGTCGTCATGATCGGTGACGGCGTCAACGACGCCCCCGCGCTCGTGCAGGCCGACGTCGGCATCGCGATGGGCGCCGCCGGCACCGACGTGGCGCTCGAGGCCGCCCACGTCGCCCTCATGCGGGACGACTGGCGGCGCGTCCCCGAGCTCTTCGCCCTCGCCCGCCGCACGATGGGCGTGGTGCGCCTCAACATCGGCTTCACCGCGGTCTACAACGTGGTCGGCATCGGCGTGGCGGCCTTCGGCTTCCTCCCGCCGGTCTTCGCTGCGGCGCTGCAGTCGATCCCCGACCTAGGCATCATGGGCAACTCCGCGCGGCTGCTGCGCCACCGGCCACCGGCGGACGCCGCCGGCCAGACCCCGCTGGCCGTCGCGGGCCTCGTCCGAACGCCTTCCCGGTCCTCCTCATCTCCTTGAGGCCGCCCGCCCTTCTCCCCGGCCGCCGACCGCGCCCCCGTCAGCTTCGCTGCACCTGCCGGCGCACGCGGTGCATGCCGGTGGCGCCGTCCGGCCGCACCGAGGACGGTTCCACGACCTGCATCGTGCCCTCGCCGTCGGTGCACCGCACGGCGAACGTGTGGTCCCCCTCGGCGAACGGCCAGTCGAAGCGCCAGATCGTCCACGTTTGGCGCGAGAGCGGTGGGCGGAGGCGGGCCTCCTCCCAGGGGCCATCGTCGACCTGGACCTCGACCCGCGAGATGCCGCGGACGCCGGCATGTGCGATGCCGCCGATCGGCACGAGGGTCCGTCCGTCGCGCTGCACCAGGCTGTCGGTGGCGACCGTGTCGATGACGGAGGTCGCCTTCATGATCGCCTCGCGGCTCCATCCGCGTTCGACCCAGTAACCCGCCCGCCAGTGGTCCAGCACCTCGATCGATTCGATCCACTTGGGTTGCTTCATGCCGTAGCGGTCGGGAAGGTAGATGCGCAGGGGGAAGCCGTGCTCGCGTCGGAGCGGGAGGCCATCCCAGGCGTACGCGAGCATGGCCCGCGGGTCGTCGCGGATCTCGTCGAGGGCGACGACCTCGAAGAAGCCGTCGGCGGCGGTGAGGAGGAGGTGGGTCGCCTCGTCGGCGAGGCCCCACGCGGGCAGCAGCGCCTGGAGGGAGACGCCCGTCCAACGCTGGGTGGAGATGAGGTCGCCGGCGATGCGGTTGGAGATGCACGCCAGCGTGACGAACTGGTCGAGCGCGGGAAACGCGCGGAGGTCCTCGAGCGTGTACGCCTGAGGTGCGTCGACCAAGCCGTGCACGCGGAGTCGCCAGCGGCTCCCGTCGACGTCGGGCGAGATGGTGTTGATGTCGATGCGGTAGTGGTCATCGAGCGGCGTCAACTCCGGCCGCGTGCCGGGGGCCGGCGCGAGGTCGGCTCCGGCGTTGGGCAGGCGGTGGGTGGCCGACCACGGTTCGGGCCCGCCCTGTGCCGCGGCCGGCAGCTGGGCTTCCTCCTCGGCCCGGTCGATCAGGGCCCCGACGCCGGCACCCGCCGCCGTCAGCACGGCCGTGGCGCTGCCGAGCCGCACCAGGAACCGCCGCCGGTCGAGCCGGACCGCCTCCGCATCCCGCTCCGCATCCGGCGTGGCCGCGGCGAGACGGCGCCAGCTCCAACCCACCGCAGCGCCCCAGGCGAGGAAAGCCAGGAGCAGCCATGCGGCGCCCGCCGGCTCCGACGCCAAGGAGACGCCGCCCGCCCAAGCGAGGCCGATGGCGCCGAGGCCCGCGAGCGCGCCGGCCCCGAGCGCGGTGCGCGACCCCCAGCCGGGTCCGTGGCGCCCCACCGCGAACACGGCGGCGCCGAGCAGCGTCAGGAGCACGGCGAAGATCGCCACCGCCAGCACCTGCTCGGCGGGCTTTGCCAGCTCCGCGACCGAACCTGGGGCCACCCAGCGCAACACCGTCACCAGGCCGTCGATGCCGAACGTGACGAGGGGCCCGGGTAGGGCCCGAGCCAGGCGGTCGAACAGGTCGAAGGGCGTGAACGGCGTGGAGAGGAGTCGCCACGCCAGGTAGAGGAGCGCCGTCAGGGGCGCGGCGGCGAGGAACCCGACGAGGGCTCCGACGAGGATGCGAGGGCGCATCAGGGGACCTCCGAGGCGGGGGGGCGGGCAGCCGTCCGCTGGCTGTGGGATCAGCGTACCCGCGGGGTGGGGTCGGTCGCCGGCGCCGGCCCGGACGCCCGCACGGGGCATCCGGGCCGGCTGCGGCTCGAGCGCCCGGGACCGGGCGCGGAGGTGGTGGGCTACATGCCGCCGGTGGACTCGACCGCGACGGAGATCGCGGGGTTGAGCCAATCGAACGAGGCCGGGTCGAGGTCGCCGATGCCGAGGATCCCGCCGTCCAGCTGGATGGCCCCTTCCGCGCCGTCCGTGACGCGCACGCCCGCGCTCCCGCACGGCGGCCCGGGGATGTGGGCACAGGACTCGGTGTCGGCCTCGGAGCCCGCGTCGAAGACCCGCGCGACGCCGTCGTAGATCGCGGGCACCATGCCCATCATGTCGCCGCCCATGCCGTCGCCCATGTCCGTCGCGGCGCCGACCTCGGAGCCCCAGAAGACGAAGGCGTCGTTGGTGGCCACCAGCATGCCGAGCACCGTCAGGTAGTGGAAGTCGTCGGTCACGCCGATGTCCAGCGTGATGCTCTCCCCGGGCAGAAGCGGACCGGCCGCCGTCACGACCTCGTAGACCCCGTCGTCCACCCGCGCGACCGTGGCCAGCTCGCCGGCGTCGCCGTCCTCGGCGAGCCGCCAGAGCGCGGGATCGGCGACCTGACCGGGTACGACCGGCTGGAAGTCGAGGGCGTGCGCGACGACGACGGGCGGGCTGATCGGCTGGGGCGTGTGGTTGGTGATCGTGACGGCGTAGGTGGACCCCATCTGGGCCGACGCGGCCCCCACGGCGAGCAGCAGGACGAGGACGAGGAACGTGCGGATGCGTTCGGTGTGCATGATGCATCTCCCTTCCCCGTGAGGCTAGGGGTGCTGCGATCACCGGGGCATCCCGAACGTTCACGAAAGGGTCACCGGGCGTCCGCGGGGGGCTGCGCGGGTGGGGGTCCGCCGCCCGAGGCGTCGACGGGCAGCGTGAAGCGGAAGCGTGCTCCTCCCCCCTCCGCCCGCTCCGCGCGGATCGAGCCGCCGTGGAGCTCCGCGACGCGCCGCGCGATGGCCAGGCCCAGGCCGCTGCCCTCCCCGCTGCGCCCCTCCTCGACGCGGTAGAAGCGCTCGAAGACCCGTTCCTCGCTGCCCGCCGGGATGCCCGGACCCGTGTCGGCCACGGCGATCTCGACGTCATCCCGGGTCGCGGCGACGGTCACGCGCACCCTTCCCTCTGGGGGCGTGTGCCGCAGAGCGTTCTCGAGGAGGTTGGACAGCGCCCGCTCGATGGCGCCTAGGTCGCCGCGGACGAATGGCAGGTCGTCCTCCGCCTGCACGCCCAGGTCGACGCCCTTGCGTTCCGCGGCGAGGGCGAACTTCTGCGCCACGTCCGAGACCAGCTCCGCGGGGGGGAACGGTTCACAGTGCAGCGCGTCGCTGTCGCCTTCGAGGCGTGAGAGTTCGAAGAGCTGATCGATCAGGTGTCCCAACCGCGCGGCGCTCCGCCGGGCGGACGCGAGGTAGTCACGCGCCCGCGCGGCGTCGGCCTCGTCCATCGCCTCGAGGTACCCCTGCAGGGCCGTCAGCGGCGTGCGCAGGTCGTGCGACACGTTCGTCACGAGCTCGCGCCGGCGCAGGTCCGCCCGCTCGAGTTCCCGGTATTGCGCCCGGGCCCTGTGCGCCAGGTCGGCGAAGCCAGCCTGGAGATCGTCGATCTCGTCGCGGTGGGAGGCCGGCCGCGAGAGGTCCTCGCCGTCACCGTCGAGTTGGAAGCGTCCCACCGCCTGCGCGAGCCGGCGCAGGCGGCGCGTCAGCAGCGAGAACGAGACGAAGCCGGTGGCCAGCAGGAGCGTCAACCCGAGGCCGGCGCTCCACAGCAACAGGCGGAGCGTCGTGCTCGTCTGGACGCTGCGCGCGAGCGACGCGCGCGAGGCATCCGTCAGCACGACGTACAGCCAGCCACCCCCGCCGCCGAGTGGCGCGGCCGAGAACACCACGTCGCCACCCCGACGGGGATCGGTGCCGAGGATGGGGAAGACGGCGTCGGCGCCCGAGGCGGCGGCCACGAACCGGTCCAGTGGCGCACCGCGAACGCGCGGGGCGGCGAGGACCACGTTCGTGGGTCCCTGCACCACCCGCCGTTCGTCGTCGAGCACGTAGATCTCGACCCCCGGGTTGGCCATGGCCAGCATCTTCACGAGGTCCGGCAGTCCCCCGGTTTCGGCGTTCGTGAGACCGATGTCCCCGCTCTCGTGCACCAGGTTCTGCGCGAGCGCGAGGTTCTGTCGCTGGACGATCTCCTGGTGGTACCGGCGAGCACCGCGCAGCGAGGTCGCCACCAGCAGCGTGCCGGCTGGGATCAGCAGAACCGCGAACAGGAAGAGCATTCGCAGGTGCAGGCGGCGTGGCATCACCCCGCCCCTCATTCGTCGTCGGGAGCGACGAATCGGTAGCCGCGGCCCCAGACCGTCTGCACCACGCGGGGCTCGCCCGGATCCTCTTCGATCTTCGCGCGCAGCCGGTTGATGTGCGAGTTCACGGTGTGGGCGTACCCGCCGAAGCCCGCACCCCACACGGTATCCAGCAGCTCCTCGCGGGTGTACACGCGGCCAGGGTTGCGGGCGAAATGCGCGAGCAGCTCGAACTCGCGCTGCGTCAGGTGCACGTCGCGGTCGCGCAGCCGCACCGTCTGCGCCGCGACGTCGATCGTCAGCGACCCGACGTGGACCGGCCGGGCCGGCGTGGCGCCGTCCGAGTGCGCTCGCTTGCGCCGCCGCAGCGCCTTGGCGCGGGCCTGGAGTTCACGGAGACTGAACGGTTTCGTGAGGTAGTCGTCGGCGCCGATCTCGAGCCCCAGAACCCGGTCGACCTCGCCGGTCTTGGCCGTGAGCATGAGCACCAGCACGTCCGAACGCTCCGCGCGGAGCCGCCGGCACACCTCGAGGCCGTCCATTCCGGGCAGCAGCAGGTCGAGCACCACCAGCTCGGTGTCCGGATCCAGGGCCTCGGCCAAACCGTCGACGCCGTCGTGAACGGTCCGCACCGAGAATCCCTCCGCCCGCAGTGCCTCCCCCACCAGGTGTGCGATGTCGCGATCGTCCTCGATCACCACCGCCCGCTGCCGCTCGGCCGCAGCGTCCGGACCCGCGCGTGTATCGGACGGGCGCTCCATGGCGCGAGTGTGGCACGGACGCGTTCACGGAGGTATCACGGCGTCGGCCGGGACCCGCAAGCGAGCCCCCGGGCGACGCACCATTGGCCGGTCGCGGGAGCGAGCCCCGCGGGGCCCACCCACGCCTTCGAGCACACTTCGCGAGGCGGTTCGTCCGACGGGTCGTGGTTGGGTGTGTGCCGCCAGGGTACGGCCGCGCCACCGCCGACCGATAGGGAGCCGGCGCGGGCCCCGGGCGGCACGCTTCGGCAGCTGGCGTGGTACGAGGAGTGGACGTGAGCGAGTGGACCGCAGAGACCGCCGATTGGTACGCCGCGAACTACGGGGAGTACGCCACCAACCGCTTGGCCGTCGACGCCATCGAGGTCGCGCCCGACGCCGTCGTCGTCGACGTCGGGTGTGGGACGGGCTCGGCGCTGCGGCGCCTCGCGCCGCGCGTTCCGGATGGACGCCTCATCGGGGTGGACCCAGTCCCCCGGATGCTGGCGATCGCCCGCGAACGGGCCGCGGCCGATCCGAACGGTTGGCGCATCGAGTTCGTGGCGGCGCCGGCCGAGCAGCTTCCGCTCGAGAACCGCGTGGTCGACGTCGTTTTCGCGTTCGACTCGATCGACCACTGGAAGGATCGGGCGGCCGGGTTGCGAGAGGTCGTGCGGGTGCTGCGGCCCGCGGGCCGCCTCGTCTTGGTCAAGGATGGCGGCCTTCCTGGGGGCGCCGAGGCCACGCGCGCGCTGCGCGCCGAGCTCGGTCGCATGGGGCTCGCCGTGCAGCAGGAGGAGGTCCTCAGCGAGGGTGAGGTCACCTGCACGATGTGGGTCTGCGGCGGCGCCTGAGGAGGCCGACGCGCACGACGGCGCGGTTCGGGCGGTCGTGCGCCACTCGACGGGAGCACGTGCCCGGCCGCATTCGGGGCGGTGCATGGAGGTCGACTGCCTTGGCATGGAGCGCACGTGACATCCCCAACCAGACCGGCCGCGTGGCCGTCGTCACCGGCGGCAACGGCGGGCTCGGGCTCGAGATTATGCGCGAGCTGGCGCGCAGGGGCGCGCGCGTCGTCATGGCGGCCCGCAACCCGGAGAAGGCCGCCCGGGCGCACGCGGCCGTCACGGCCGAGCTTCCCGGCGCCGCCATCGAGGTGCGCGCGCTCGACCTCGGGTCGTTGGCGTCGGTCCGCGCCTTCGCGGACGAGGTCCTGCGGCGCACCCCGCGATCGACCTGCTGTTCGCCAACGCCGGCGTCATGGCGACGCCGGAGGGCACGACCGTCGACGGCTTCGAGACGCAGTTCGGCACCAACCACCTGGGCCACTTCGAGCTCACGCGCCTGCTGCTGCCCGCCCTGCACCGCTCCGGCACCGGGCGCGTGGTGACCACGACCTCGACCGCCCGCTTCGGGGCCGGCCCCTACGACCTGGACGACCCGCATCACCGTCGCCGTCGCTACGAGCCGTGGGAGGCCTACGGCTACGTGAAGCTCGCCAACCTGCAGTTCGCCCTCGAGCTCGACCGCCGGCTGCGCGCCGCCGGATCGCGGGTGACGGCACTCTCGGCCGACCCGGGCCTGTCCCGCACCGACCTCCAGCAGACGACGGCCAGGGACCTGCCGGGCCCTTCGCAGAGGCTCGCCGCGAGGATGGTGCGGCGGATCGGCCAGTCGGCGGCGGCGGGGGCGCTCGACCAACGGCGGGCGGGCACGGATCCATCGGCCGTGGGCGGCACGCTCTACCGGCCGCGCTGGGTCGTGGTCGGGCCGCCGGTCGTCGGTGCGATCGGTCTCAGGTTGCGGAAGCCCGCCGACCTCCGGAAGCTGTGGTCGGTCTCCGAGCGGGACGTCGGCGAGCGCTTCGACGTGGCCGTTTCGATCGCGGCGGCCTGAGCGGGTCGCGCGCCGCGTTCGGACCCGAGCGACGCAGGCCGGGCGAGCGTGAGGCCGGGGCCGGAATGGGTCGCCGCGGGGTCGACCGCGGCCGCGCAGCATCGGCGCCAGCGCGTCGCCAAAGCGCGTCTGGGGGCTGACGATGCCGGTGACGTGCGCCACGAGCAGGCCCACGAACAGGTACGAGCCAACCTGATGGCCGGGACGG
>Ga0180436_10002507_pt1 | contig 17370 bp, 12 predicted proteins | sample SS_ome_2_FD_132434 | JGI IMG/M metagenome (GOLD analysis project Ga0180436, IMG submission 132434) | Hypersaline lake sediment archaeal communities from the Salton Sea, California, USA - SS_3_S_2 metaG | ecosystem: Environmental > Aquatic > Non-marine Saline and Alkaline > Hypersaline >...
CCTGATCGAAGGGCCGAAGGCCTGCGGAACGACCGCCACAGCCGAACCGCTGGCGTAGCCGCCATCGCCGGCTCGCGACGCCGATCGAGCAACGCATGAACTTTTCCCGGAAGTGACTGCCAGCCGGCCGCAGCTGGCTCGAGCAGCCCGCGGAACAATTGCATTCAACCCGGCAGATCCACCCCAGCAGGTCCATCCCGGCAGAAGCATGGCCGCCTATCGCACCACACCGCCCGATACCGACAGGATGCCTCCGGGCATTCCCTACATCATCGGCAACGAGGCGGCCGAGCGGTTCAGCTACTACGGTATGCGGACGATCCTCACGATCTTCATGGTCCGCTACCTGCACCTGATGTCCGACACCATCCTGCCGGCCATGAGCCGGGCGGAGGCCCAGGAGCACTACCACACCTTCTCGTCGTGGGTCTATCTGTTTCCCGTCGCCGGGGCCCTGATCTCCGATGCCTTCACCGGCAAATACCGGATCATCATGATCGTGTCGGTGCTCTACTGCCTGGGGCATGTGGCGTTGGCCCTGATGGGCGGCGGCGGCCTCTCGGCGGAGAACTGGCTGTGGGTCGGGCTGTTTCTGATCGCCCTGGGCTCCGGTGGCATCAAGCCGTGTGTCTCGGCCCATGTCGGCGACCAGTTCGGGCCCCGCAACCGGCACCTGATGGAGAAGGTCTATCAGTGGTTCTATTTTTCGATCAATCTCGGCTCCACCCTCTCCACGCTGCTCACCCCGTGGCTTTTGGAATGGTACGGCCCGCACCTGGCCTTCGGCGTGCCCGGGGTGCTGATGGCGATTGCCACCTTGATGTTCTGGGCCGGCCGCACGACCTACATTCACGTGCCCCCCGGCGGCCTGGCCTTCGTGAGGGAGGCCTTCAGCCGCGAGGGACTGCTGGCGATCCTGCGGCTCTCGGCGGTCTATCTGTGCATTGCCGTCTTCTGGGCCCTCTTCGACCAGACCAGTTCGGCCTGGGTGCTGCAGGCGGAAGACATGAACCTCCGCTGGCTCGGCATCGACTGGCTCCCCTCGCAAATCCAGGTGCTCAACCCGGTGCTGGTGATGCTGATGATCCCGCTGTTTCAGTTCGTCGTCTATCCGGCGATCAACCGCGTGGTGCGGCTCACACCGCTGCGGAAGATCGGGATCGGGCTGTTCGTGATGACCGCCGGCTTCGGTCTTTCGGCGGTGGTGCAGGGCTGGATCGACGAGGGGTTCCGGCCGAGCGTGGCCTGGCAGTTTGCCGCCTACGGCATCGTCACGGCCGCCGAGATCATGGTCTCGATCACGGGGCTCGAGTTCTCTTACGCCCAGGCCCCCAAGACGATGAAGTCGGTGATCATGGCGGTCTGGCTGCTTTCGATTTCGCTGGGCAACTACGTGACGGCCGTGGTCAACCATGTGATCCAGGTGCCGGGAATCAACGCGATTCTGGCCGAGGCCGGAGACCTCGCCCCCACCGCCGCCGCCGGCGAGCGGGTCGACGGTCGCCTGGTGCGGATCAGCGACCTGGGGCCTTCACAAGCCGGGCCGACCGATGACCTCGGCGACGAGGCGGTGGTTCGCGAGATCCGGCTGGCCGGCGGCGACGGACGGCTCGACACCGCGGATGATGTGCTCTTGGGCTTCAACCGCTTTGCGGCGGTGGTGGATGTGACGACCCGCGAAGACGATGCCCTCGCGGCGGCCAAGGCGAAGATCGACGCCGCCTTCTTCGCCGCGGCATCCGACGCAGGCGGTGAACTGCCCTCCGATGCACGCGGCGGCGAAATCCTCGCGGGTGTTGTCGACTCCGCCGACCGCCCGATCGGCTATCGTCGCATCACCCGCGACCGCTACCGGCTCGTCGCCGCCGGCCCCGATGGCGAGCCCTTCACGCCGGATGATGTCGTCCTTTCCGCGACTGTCACCAGGGCCGACCCTGCGGCCGCCGCCCGGCTCGCCGACAAGCCGCTCACCTGGCGGGAGAGGCGGATCATCCAGCTTGCGGGTGACCGCGGCCGCCGCGAGGTGGCCGCCGCCCGCGGCGAGGCTCCCGAAACCCGGATCGACGGCGAGGTGGGGATCGGCGGACTGACCCTGCTCGAGGGGGCCGATTACTTCTGGTTTTGGACCGGCTGCATGCTCGCCGCGGCGGTGGCCTTCGTGCCGGTGGCCGCCTGCTACCGCGGGGCCACGTAGGCCGGTGCGGCCCGCACCGGCTTCCTGCTGCGGCCCGCACCGGCTCTTGCTGCGGCTATCGCCTGCCCCGGTGGGACTTTCCGCGGGAACCGCCGGTGGTTCGCTTGGTGCGTGGTTTCGCCCGACCGGCCGGCTTGGAGGATGTCGCTTCCGGCTCCTCCTCGTCCGTGGGTGTCCGCTCGAGCCCCGGCACGCTCGGCGGCACGATCACCACGTTCTCGCCAAGATCGAGCGACTCCTCCTGCTCGACGGCCCGGCCGCTCTCGTCGAGCGTGACGTCGGCCTCGGCGGTCTTTTTCTTGGCCACGGTGAGGAGCTTGTCGTAGAGGGCCTTGCGATCGACGCCGTTGATCTCCGACACGGCCCCGGCCACCTCGCCGAGATACCGCAGGAAGATCGCCCGCCGCTGCCCCTCCTGGGCCACCCGCAGCCGCCGCCGGAGATACATCCCCAGCTTGCGGCCCACCGCCTGCAACGCCAGGCGGATCTCCTTGGCGATTTCCGGATAGGAGGCGATCGCCTCCTTCGATTCGCTCGTGAACGGCACCCACACGCTCGCCATGTGCACCATCACCGTGACCGGCCCGGCCGGCAGACTGCCGCGAGACTGGGAGAGGCCGTAGGCCCGCCAGTTGGTGGCGAGGATCGTCTGCGTGATCGCGCAGGCCCCGTGCTGAAACTGCAGCGGCACGCGGTTGGCATACCGCAGCACGTTCATGCTCTGGCCCTCGTCGAGATTGACATGCTGCATCGCCTCGTGAAGCGACTTGAGGGCCGGCTTCTTGAGCTTCGAGGGGCTCTGCCGCGGTGCGAGCTTCGCCTCGGTGAGGATCTTCTCCGCCGCGTCGGGGCCGAGACCGGCGAAGGTCGTCATCAGAAACTGCCGCAGGCTACGGGCATCGGACTGATCCGTCAGTTCGGCCAGGGCCTCGAGCGTGACCTTCCTCGCCGCCCGGGTTCCGCCGTAGGCGAGGGCCGCCTCGATCACGAAGGGGTTGCCGCGATAGACCCCCGGCGGGCGGGTGGCCGCCACGAAAAACTCGCCGGGCACCACCTGCCGCAGGCCGGCGAGCAGCCGCTGCTCCCCGATCGGCACCACGCAGTCGGTCGCCGGAGGGGGAATCCGTGTCTCCTGGATCGCCCGATAGAGGGCATCGGCCTCGCCGCGGCCAAGCCGGGACGAGCGGGATCTTCCGGAGAGCCCCGCCGCCTCGCAGATCCGCCGGGCCACGCCCGGGCCGACCCGTGAGAAGCTGCCGGTGAGAAACTGGGCGAGGGTGTCGCGGGGATGCTCCTGGAGCATCGTCACCAGCCGTCCGAGTTCCACGCCGTAGGGATGCGGCTTGATCTCGCGGGGCTCGGGAGGCAGTTCCTCGCTGGCCCGGTCGATCGACCGCGAGCCGCCGTCGGGCGACGTGAAGTGGATTCGGGCATGCGGGTTGGCGATCGCGGTCTGTTCGAGATACTCCTCGACGCTGCCGCGGCCCCGCTGGTATTTCGCCTCCAGTTCGATCGTGACCCGCGTCCCATGGGCGAGCGGCCGGCCCTGGTCGTCGGCCTCGACCCACTCGATTCCCCGCTTGCGTTTGAGTTCCTCGCCCGCCTTACCCGGCGGGATGTCGACCCCTTCCCCCTTGCCGTTGAGGATCTCCGGCTTGTTGAGCTTGGTGTCGATCCGCAGTTCGTAGTAGTGGGCGGGCTTCTTGGCCGCGGTCTTGGAGATGATCTTCACCGGCTTGCCGGTGGTCAGCACGCCATACATGCCCGCCGCCGAGATGCCGATCCCCTGCTGGCCGCGGCTCATCCGCAGGCGGTGAAACTTGGAGCCGTAGAGCAGCTTGCCGAAGATCAGCGGGATCTGCTTGCTCACGATTCCCGGGCCGTTGTCCTGGATTCCCACGCGGTAGCGGCCGGCCTCGGTCTCCTCGACATGCACCCAGATCTCCGGCAGGATGCCCGCCTCCTCGCAGGCGTCGAGGGCGTTGTCGACCGCCTCCTTGACCGTCGTCAGCAGCGCCTTGCGGGGAGAATCAAACCCCAGCAGGTGCCGGTTCTTGGCGAAGAATTCGCTGACTGAGATATCCCGCTGGCCCGCGGCCATGCTCTGGGCGGTGGCCCGGCGGGAAGGCTTGGTGGCGGCCGACTTCGGGGCGGCACGGCGGGAGCGTTGCGTGGTCGCGCGGGCCATGGTGCCTCACAGCGGCGGCTCGGGCTGAAAGCCCGACCTCGGAAATAGGGAACCTGAAGCCCACGACTGTCGTTTCCGGTCGGGGGTTTGGCAAGAGGGGAGGGGTTTGCCGGTTGCGGTGGGTTTGCCGTGTGAGTTGCCGCGGCAGGCCCGGGATTCCCGCGATTCCCGGGGGGCTCTGCCTGTCGGGCAGGGGCTGGCCGGGCGAACGGGCGGCACTCACCGCCGCGACCGTCGCCGGCCGAACTCACATTGGCAGGTGATGGCCCGTCGGCCTCGGCGAGGCGGCCGCCGCGTGGCACGTGGTGCGAGGGGGAGGAAAAGTGATGGAGCGACTCGGCGTGATTCGGTGGGTGGTCGTGGCTCCTCTCTGCGTCGCCGCCTGGCTGCTCGCCACGGCGGCCTCGGCGGTGCCGATCGATGGCGGTGTCGAGGCCCCGCCACCTGACGTCTTCTACAACTATTACGTGCCGCCGGTCGCGGCGGGCAGCTATCCCGGCTTCGGGGCCCAGCTCTATGTCAGTCCGCGGCCGGTGCCGCCGCGGGTTGGCCACACCTGGATCACCTACCCGCCGTTCATGCCGCACGAATTCCTCTACAAGCACCGCCGCCGCTACATCCGCCCGGCCGGGGCGACCGGCTTCAAGACCGACGTGCGGGCCTACTGGTACTGAGCCGGGAGCCGGCGGAAACCTCGAGCCCGTGCGGGCTGACACAACCTCAGGGAGCAGGCCGATGCGTGGCAGGATTCGACTGATGAACGTGGCGATCCTGCTGGCATTTTCGGCCACCGGGAGCAGCATCGCGGTGGCCGGAGGCGGATCGCGGGCTGCCCAGGCCCGCTACTTCCTCCGCAGCCAGACCCGCAGTTGGCACAGTGCCTGGTACGACCCGTCGCTCGGCCGGCCGTATGCCCTGGTCGTGCCGCCGACGGCGGAGTTTCACTCGCAGTATTCCTGGGGCGTGCCGAGTTCGCGGACGATGCCGCTCTACCACCAGTACCGCCGGCCCTATCCGGGCCCCGGGGCGATGCCCGGCGGCAGCCCGATGCTGCCCACGCCCAACATCCCCAGCGACACGGTGCAGTTTGGGGTTTCGAGCGTCCGCGGCCCTTGGTGAGCGGTCAGCCCGACACCGGCTCGCCGAGGGTCGATTCCTCCAGCTGCACCCGGGCGGCCTCCGCCCAGGGACTCGCCGGGGCGAGCCGCACGAACTCTCGCAGGTGCCACCGCGACTCCGCCGGCCGTTCACAGGCCTCGAGCACTGCCGCGAGATGCCAGTGGGCCTCGGCATACTCCGGCTCCTGGCGGACGACGCCCTCCAGGGCAGCCACGGCCAACGCACCGTCGCCAAGCTCGGCCAGCACGCAGCCGAGGTTGGTGCGGGCCTCGAGATGGTCGGGGTCGAGTTCGATCGCCATGTAATACCGCTCCCTCGCGGCGGTCAGGTCGCCACCGCGGTAGAGCACCTCCGCGAGCAGGAAGGCCACCTGGGCCGTCGCCGGCTGGGCCTGCAGCACCGCCCGCAGGGCCTCGGCGGCCTCGACGAACTGCCCGCCACTTTCGAGGTCGGCCGCGAGATCGAGCAGCTCGTCGACCGAGTCGATCAGCTGGTCATCATCGTCCTCGGCTTCCTCGCAGTCGATGCCGGCCGGACGCTGCCAGTCGCCACGGATGACCACCGCCTCGGCGATGTCGGTTTCCGGCGGCTGCTCGTCGGCTCGAGGCGGGGAGGCGAAGTCGAACTCCAGCTGTCCCCCTGGCCCGATCAACAGCCCGTCGCGGCGGACCGCCAGTCTTCGCCCGTCGATCTCGATCGCCGCAGTCAGCCTGATCGCCTCGGGGGCCCCGCCGGGTGCAAGCCGTTCGAGCTGCCGGTCGATGTCGCTCACTGAGAGGCCGGCATCCAGCAGCCGGGCGAGGCGACGGCCCACCACCAGCTGGGAATAGTCAAACCACTCGAGCCTGCCGGAGCGACGGCTCGGCCAGAGCAGCCCGCGGCGACGCCAGTGCCGTACCGCGGCGGCAGGCGCGTCGATCACCTCGGCCATGGTGCCGAGCGTGTAGAGACTGCTAACAGCCTCGGCGTCGAGCGACTGCCGGATCATCGGATATTTTCCTCGGCCCCCGCGGGCGGCCCGCGGCCAACCACGGCTGCTGCCGTGATCGCCCGACCGGCCGCAGGGCGGCTGTGGTCGCCGCGGGAAACGACCCGATCGCGCGACGGGGTGTCGCCACGGCAGGCCGGGAATGTACCCGAATTCGACGGCAGCCGCACAGGCTGCGTCTGTCGCGAGTGCCGCCGGGCCCTCAGGTGGACCGGTCGCGACGCATGTTGAGAATCCGCTCGTCGCCGGAGGTCGCCTCGACCGGCAGATCGCGAAGATCGCTCGCTGGGGGCGGAGGATCGACCGATGGGCCGGGCGCGGCCCGTCGCACAGCCGCTTTGCCGGGCTTGTTCGAGGGGCCCGGGGCGGGAATCGTTTCCGCTGCGTCGTCGGCCTCGTCTCCGCTGCCGTTTGCGGCCGGACGCCGTGCATCGACCCGCGAGGCCCGATCCTCCGCGTCGCTGCGGGATGGATCGATCTGCTCGCGATCAGAGGCCCGCCAGCCCTCCTCGACCGGCTCCTCGGCAGTCGCCTGTCGGCTGCGGTAGGTCTTGGCCGGGGCGGAATCCCGCTCGAGCGAAGGAGCCGGCACCGGCTCGGCGGCCCGGGTGGGAGCGGCGGCGGTCGCGGCGGTGGGCACCGCGATCGGATTGCCGCAGGCATCAAGCGGCACGCGGGTCACGATCGTCCGCGGCCGGCGAACGGTGTAGGTCACCGGCACCCGCTTCTCCACGACCCGCGGCACCTTCACCGTCCGCTCTTCGGCGACCATCTTGCAGACGCGGGTGGTCACCGGTTCGACGCGTTCCTCGCTGACCATCCGGCAGACCTGCACCGGCACCTGGCGGACGCGTTCCTCGCTGACCATCCGGCAGACCTGCACCGGCACCTTGTTTTCAACCCGCTCGACCACCTGGCGGACCGTCTGCACCGGCACCTGACGGACCTGCTCCTCGGCCACCATCCGCATCGTCTGCACCGGCACCTGGGTGACCACCTGCTCGTCGACATACCTCACCGTCTGCACGGGCACCTTGCGGGTCATCACGCGGTTGACGTAGGTCGTCTGCGGCACCTGCACCGGCGTGACGGTCGGCTGATAGACACGGTTCACCTGATTGACGACCATCCCGGGCTGCGAGACCCAGGTCAGCCCGCCCCGCTGCCAGCTCGCCAGGCCGTTGTAGGGGTTGACCGCCCAGCCGCCAGGCACGTAGCCGAGCGAGGTGCGGCCGGGAGTGACCACCGGGGTCACGGTATCGACCGCGGCGGTACCGTAGGAATAGGCGGTCTGCATCGTCGTCACCGGCTCGGCGACGGTGTACTGCTCGAGCCGCTCGCTCGTTTCATAGACCGGCTTCCGCACGACCTGCGTCTGCTGCTGCATGGTCGTCTCGTAGACCGGCTTCATGACGGTGTAGCGTTCCTCGCGGGTGCTCGTCTCGACCACGTTGCGGACCACGTCATAGCTCTGGTCCTGAATCTGCGTCTCCCAGACCGGCTTCTGCACCGTATACCGCTCCTCGCGGGTCTGGGTTTCCCAGACCGGCTTCTGCACCGTGTAGCGACGCTCGGAGGTCTGGGTTTCCCAGACCGGCTTTTGGACGGTGTAGGTCTTCTCGTCGTAGACGGTCTCATATTCCATCCGGTAGGCCGTGACCTGTTCTTCGTCGTAGACGGTGCGGTAGTCGAGCCGGTAGGTCTGCGTGGCCACCGGTGCGACCGGTTCGCAGCCACACTGGGCTCCCGCCTCGCCACCCGCGAAGAGCAGGCAGGGGAGCGTCGACAACACGAGCGGGACAAGGCCCGAGCGATATCCGGAGGTCGAGGGAAAAGAAGAGGTCGATGGCATGCGGTGGTTCCGTTGGGCTGGGAAGCAACTCGTTTTTCAAGTTTCAAGTTTCAAGCACACGCGTCTCGCGGACGCCTCGGATTCTACGACGGCGGTCCTCTGCAGGGTCGCTGCCGCAGCAATTCTTGAGACTAATTCCACAGCCCGCTGCCGCAAGCACCCCCGCTCCCGAAAACATCCTTTTTTTCGCAAAAACCCCCGGCTTTGTCGCTGCGATCGGTCTATTCCTTCCAGTTTTCCAGGCGGGGCCCGGTGGCGACGCCCGACGGGGTGAAACTGGATGACCTGGAGAAACGATGCGGCCGCAGGTTTCAGCCGTTGCGATCGAGCAGGCGGCGGCTACGCGGGTCGAGCCGACGACGGTCGGGAATCAAGAATCGCAGGCCGACACTATCGGTGATCACCACCGCGTGGCTCCCGCCGCGACGGATGTCTTCGGGGTGGTCGACGGTGAAGTCCCGCCTGCCGCGGTCGGTATCGACCTGCCAGCGACCCGGCTGGGCGCCGACGATCGAGTGGATCCTTGTGATCACCGGTCGGAAGGCCCGCTCGGCAAGCTGGGCCTCCACCGCCGCCCTGGTCGGTTCGGGCAGGACCGACGGATCGTCCAGCCAGGCGAGTTCGCGGCCGTCGGCGGCGAGCACCGCGGCGGGGCCCTCGGGGTCGGAGAACGGGAAGGCCCGCACCACCTCGATGTCATCGTGCCGACCGCCGTCAGCAGCGATGAAAGCCAGTCGACCGCGATCGATCTCCTCGAGTCGCCAGGCCGCCTGCCCGGCCGAGGGCCCCATCCGCGGCCGGGTGGGTGACTCGAGCATTGTCGGCTGGGGTGGTGGGGGGAGGTCGTTCATGCTTCATCCTCGCCGGAGGCCTGCAGCAGCGGTTCGAGGTCCCTGGGAACTTCGGATGGCGGGGGAGACTCGATCCTGCGGGACTGCGCCTCGTGGAGCATCGCATAGGGCCCGCCGCCGGCGAGGAGTTCGTCGTGGGTGCCGATCTCGACGATCCGGCCTGCGTCGAGCACCACGATCCGGTCCGCCCGCCGCAGGGTCGAGAGCCGGTGGGCGATCGCGATCGTGGTGCGGCCGGCCACCAGGTGGTCGATCGCGGCCTGGATCACGGCCTCCGTTTCGGCGTCGACGCTCGAGGTGGCCTCGTCGAGAATCAGGATCGCGGGATCGACCAACAACGCCCGGGCGATCGAGATTCGCTGCCGCTCGCCCCCGGAGAGCCCGCCGCCGCGTTCGCCGACTCTCGCGTCGTAGGCGCCCGGCAGTGAGAGAATGAATTCGTGGGCTCCGGCGGCCCTCGCCGCGGCCACGATCCGCTCCCGGCTCGCAGCGGGACATCCGTAGGCGATGTTCTCCGCGACGGTGCCGAAAAAGAGAAAGGGCTCCTGGAGCACGACCCCCAGGTTCCGTCGCCAGGCGTCGGTGGAGAGGCTCCGCAGGTCATGGCCATCGACGGTGATTCTGCCGCCGGAGACATCGTGGAAGCGACAGACGAGGTTGGCCAGTGTCGTCTTGCCCGATCCGCTGGTGCCCACCAGGCCGATCATCTCGCCCGGCTCGACCACGAGGTCGATTCCATGGAGCACCTCGCGGTTGCCGTAGCGAAACCGCACGTCGCACAGTTCGATCCGGCCGAGCACCCGTCCGGGATCAAAGGGCCTCGCCGGCTCGGGAACCTGCGGAACGCAATCGAGAATGTCGAAGATCCGCTGCACGCTCGTGGCGGCCCGCTGGGTGGCCGGGACCATGCGGATCATCGATTCAACGCGGCCGTAGAAGCGGGCGATGTAGGCCAGGAAGGCGGTCAGCGTGCCGACGGTCACGCTGCCGCCGAAGACGAGCCAGGCCCCGGCCGCCCAGACCACGATCACGCCGGTCTCGCTGAGCAGGGCCACCAGCGGACCGAAGAACGACCAGACCACGTTCACCCGGTCGTTGGCCCGCAGCACCTGGTCGTTGGCCTGGGCGAACCGCTCGATCTCGCGGTCTTCCTGGGCGAAGGCCTTGACGACCCGGATGCCGGGAATCGTGTCGGCCAGCACGCTGGTCATGTCACTCCAGGCGATGCTCGCCCGGGCGAATCCCCGTCGCAGCCGTTCGCGAACCGCGTAGACCAGCCAGACCACCAGCGGGAAGGGGAGCAGCGTGACCGCGGCGAGCAGGGGATTGATCCAGATCAGCACCCCGGCCGTGAGCAGCACGAGCATCACGTTGGAGGAAAAGTCGATCAGGTGGACCGAAAGAAAGTTGTTGATCCGGTCGGTGTCGCTGCCCACGCGGGCGATCAAATCACCGGTGCGGCGGCCACCGAAGAACTCCATCGAGAGACTCTGCATGTGGGCGTAGGTGCGGTTGCGGAGATCGGCCGCCACTCGCTCGGCGACCCAGGCGAGCGTCCAGGCCCGAGCCCAGCCGAGCAGCCAGGCGACCACCGCCGCGATTGCCAGGCCACCGAGGTACCACCAGACAAGACTGAAAGGGACCATCTCGCCTGACTGTTTCGGAATCAGCACCCGGTCGACCAGCGGCATCGTGAGGTAGGGAGGCACGAGGGCCGCGGCGGTGCCGGCCAGCGAGAGGATGCCGCCGAGCACGGCCATGCCGGCATGCGGCCTGGCAAACGCGATCAGCCGCCCCAATGCCCGCCAGACCCCCGCGGTGCCGCGGGGTTCGTCGGCCGGCTCGGGCGGCGGGGCTGGTTCCGACGCGGTGCGGGCCACGAAGGCATCCCGGAGGGCGTGCATCCCGGGGGCCTCGGCCGCGGTGAACGACCAGTGGCGAATGACCCGACCATCCTCGAGGAGTTCCAGCCGTCCCACCGTGTGCCGCAGGCGGACCTCGAGACGGGTGGCGGGGCCGAGCTCCCGCGAAAAAACCCCGCCCTGGCCGTCATCGGCGAGCAGCCGCCGGTCGGTCAGCAGGATCCGGCCGTCGGTGAAGCCCATTCGGCCGTCGAGGTCGAAGCAACACTGCTCCCGGAGCATTTCTCCGGGTCGGAGTTGGAACCGGGCGAAAAGCCCCTCCACGGCAAGCCTCGTTGTATTGCGTCGGCCCCTGAGCCGGACCTACACTTCTGCGAATTGCCACGCGACATCAATGCAGATTTTACCAGGTCTGGGTGCCCAGGCACCCGCAATTTGCAAAGACTGCTGCAAAGACTTCAAGGACGGCGGATTTCCGCGAAACTGCTCTCGTCGGTGCTCCGAGTTGAATTCGACCGTTCTTTCACCGCAACTGTCGCCCAAAGCCCGGGGTTTTTTCTGCTGGCCGAGCCCTTTGGCATGCGGCCTGCAACGAAAGACCTCCCGCGGGTGAGTGATCTGCCGACGAATCGCCCCCCTCTTTTCCGACTTCTCTTCCCTGCGACCCCGAGACTGCCATGAAGATTGAAACGCTCAAGGTGCTCCGCGGCCCCAACCAGTGGGCCAGGTTTCCCGTGCTCGAAGCCTGGGTCGACCTCGGCCCGCTCGAGGATTCGCCCTCAGACACGATTCCCGGCTTCAACGACCGATTGATCGCCTGGCTGCCGCGGATGATCGAGCACCGCTGCTCGGTCGGCACCCGCGGCGGATTCTTCGAGCGGCTCCGCCGCGGCACCTGGATGGGCCACATTCTCGAGCATGTGACGCTGGAGCTGCAGACCCTCGCCGGTTCGCCGGTGGGCTACGGGCGGGCGCGGGAAACATCCCGCAAGGGGGTCTATCGGGTGGCGATCGAGTTTCGCGAGGAGAACTTCGCGATCGACTGCCTGCACACCGCCCACCGGCTGCTGATGGCCGCAATTGCAGACGAACCCTTCGATGTCGATGCCGAGGTCGCCAGGCTCCACGAGAAGCTCCTCGAGGAGCAGCTCGGGCCGAGTACCCGCTCGATCGTCGAGGCGGCGACCGCCCGCGGGATTCCCTCGACCCGGCTCACCGAGGGTTCGCTCGTGCGGCTCGGCTACGGGGTCAACCAGCGGAAAATCCTCACCGCCGAGACCGACGCCACCTCGGCAATCGGCCAGACCATCGCCCAGGACAAAGAGCTGACCCGCGAGCTGCTCGCCCAGGCCGGCATTCCCGTGCCCGAGGGCCGCCCGGTGGCCGATGCCGACGATGCCTGTCGTCTTGCCGGCCGGCTCGACGGCCCGGCGGTCGTCAAGCCGCGGTACGGCAACCATGGCCGCGGCGTCTCGGTGAATCTTCGCGACGAGCAGCAGCTGCGAGCCGCCTACGACCTTGCCCGGGAGCACGGCCGAGAGGTGGTGGTCGAAACGCATGCTCCCGGCGACGACCATCGGCTGCTGGTGGTGGGCGGGCGGCTTGTCGCCGCGGCCCGTCGCCGTCCGCCGTGCGTGACCGGAGACGGCGTGTCGCGCGTGCGGAGTCTGGCGGAGGCGGTCAACGCCGATCCCCGCCGCGTCGGCCATGCGACGTCGCTCAGCCCGATCCCGCTCGATGAGGTCGCCGCCCGCACCCTCGCCGAGCAGGGGCTCGATTTCGACTCCGTGCCCGAGGCCGGTCGGGTCGTGCTGCTTCGTCGCAGCGCCAACCTGAGCACCGGCGGCACCGCCGAGGATGTCACCAACTGCGTGCACCCCGAGGTGGCGGCGAGGGCCGTGGAGGCGGCGAAGATCGTGGGCCTCGACATCGCGGGAGTGGATGTCGTCGCCTGCGAGATCTCACGGCCGCTCGAGGAGCAGGGCGGGGCGATCATCGAGGTCAACGCCGGGCCGGGACTGCGGATGCATCTCGAGCCGACCGAGGGCGAGGCCCGCGACGTGGGCGGTGCGATCGTCGAGATGCTCTATCCCGATGGCCGCGACGGTCGGATTCCCCTGGTCGCGGTGACCGGCACCAACGGCAAGACGACCGTCACCCGGCTGCTGGCCCACATCGTCGGCGGCCTTGGCGGCACCGTCGGCATGACCTGCACCGAGGGCGTCTGGGTCGGGGGCCGGCAGATCGCCCATGGCGACTGCAGCGGCCCGGGCAGCGCGGCGAGGGTGCTGGCCCACCCGGAAGTCACCGCGGCGGTGCTCGAGACGGCCCGCGGCGGCATCCTGCGGCGGGGTCTGGCCTTCGATCGCTCGAACGTCTCGGTCGTGACCAACATCGGCCCGGGTGACCACCTCGGTTCCTGTGACATCAACACGCCCGAAAAGCTCGCCTGGGTGAAGAGCACGATCGTCGACGTGGTCGCGACCGATGGCTATGCGGTCTTCAACGCGGCCGACCCACTGGTGGTCGACATGAAGCGATTCTGCCGGGGTTCGATCGCCTATTTCGCGATCGACCCGGCCAACGACGTGCTCGCGGCCCACCTCGCCGAGGGCGGGCGGGCGGCAACGATCCGCGACGGCTCGATCGTGCTGCTTGACGGACCGCGGGAGACGAGGCTGGCGACGCTGGAGCGGGTGCCGCTGGTGCACCGCGGTCATGTGAAGTTCCAGGTGGAAAACGTGCTTGCCGCCGCCGCGGCCGCCTGGTGCCTGGGGGTTCCCCTGGAACTGGTGCGGCTGGGCCTGGAGAGCTTCTCCTCGGGCACCAGCGGATCACCGGGGCGGCTGAACCTGCTGGAGATCGACGGGGCGGCGGTGGTGGTCGACTACGGCCACAACGTCGCTTCGCTGGAGTGCATCTGCGAGGTGATCGAGAAGCTGCCGCGAGTGCGTCGCACGGCGGTCTATTCAGCCGCGGGTGACCGTCGCGACCAGGATCTCGTCGCCCAGGGACGGCTGCTCGGCCGGACGGTCGACAGCGTCATCATCTACGAAGGGTCCTACATGCGGGGCCGGGCTCCCGGAGAGATCGCAGGAATCATCGCCGGCGGGATCCGCGAGACCGCTCCGCCGCGGGAGGTCGCGATCCACGAAGGCGGCGGCTGGGAGGAGGCCGCTGAGCGGGTCTTCTCGCAGGTCACGCCGGGTGAACTGATTTTTCTGCAGCCCGATCTCGTGGAGTGTGGCATGGAATGGCTCAAGGCCCGCTTCGGCGAGCGGATGCGGGAGGTCGTCTTCGACGAGATGGCCGCCATGCTCTCGGCCGCCGCCGCGGCCCGCTGACCCTCCGGGCTACTTCAGCCCCGGGCCGCGGTCGAGGGCCCCTCGCACGCCGAGCTGTTCGGGATGCCGGGCGATCTTGTCGGTGAAGACCCGCACGTCGTTGACGATCGGCCGAAGCTCCTGGGTGAGCCGCTTGACGTTGGCGGCGGCCACCGAGAGATCATCGTAGACCGCAGGATCGCGGACCAGCCGGCCGAGGGTGCCGTCGGATTCATTGAGGGCCCGTGTGAAGCCGACCGCTTGCGTGAGCACCTCGTCGAGCCGGCCGATCGTGGCGTCGATCCGGGCCACCATGCCCTCGCCCCGCTCGCCAAGTGGCCGGGTGAGACCCTCCAGGTTTCGCAGGTTGCGGTCGGCGGAGTCGACGGTCGCCCCGATGCCCTTGACGGCGCCGCGGAGCTGCACGAGCACGTCGGGCAGGGCGTTGATCGATTCCCTCAGCCGACGACGGGCTTCGGCATCCCCCAGCACGTCGTTGGTGTTGTCCATCGCCAGGGTGAACGCGTCGAGGGCCCGCTCGGTCTTGCGGGCGAGATTCTCGAAGCGGTTGTCGTCGCCGAGCATGATGCGGTCGATGTTGTCGGCCAGCCGCGAGACCGACTCGCTCGCGGAAACCAGCGAGTCGAGCGTGCCGCCGAGTTTCGGCTCGAGGGTGGAAAAGACCTCGAACGGATCGCGGGAGACGGCCCCCTCGAGGACCTCGTCGGGCCCCAGGCGGGTGCGAGGGGGCACGATCCGCCCCGGCACCAGGGCGATCTCGGCGTCACCCAGAAGCGTCGACTTGATCCGCGGCTGCTCGTCGCGGTAGACGGGCACGTAACTGTCGACATCGGCCACCACCCGCACGCCCCCCCGCTCGTCGAGCGAGACGGTCGTGACCCGTCCGATCAGAATTCCGTTTTTGCGGACCGGCGTGCCCTCGGCCACGCCGCGGGCGTCGGTGAAATTCATCTGCACCGGGTAGGTGGCCTGCACGAGCGAGGGCAGGTCGCCGAAGAGCACGATCAGGATTCCGGCGATGATCGCCGAGGCGAGCACCATCACCCCCACCCGAAACTGCATCACGCGATCATTCATCCCTCGTCCCCCCGGTGGCCGCCGTCACGTTCGTCCCGCATCTCGGTGAGTCTCGCCCCGGCCTCACCCCGCACGAACTGCTGCACCCGCGGGTCCGCACAGCGGTCGAGGTCTGCCGGCGTGCCCTGAAAAACGATCTGTCGCTCATCCGGCCTGAGCCGTGAGATCGGGTAGAGCATCACGATCCGGTCGGCCACCTTGAGGGCGGTCCGCATGTCGTGGGTCACGACGACGCTTGAAACCGCGGGCCGCGAGCTGACCTTGAGGATCAGTTCATTGACGATATCGCTCATGATCGGATCGAGCCCGGTGGTCGGCTCGTCGTAGAGGACCAACTGCGGGTCGAGGGCCAACGCCCGTGCGATGCCGGCCCGCTTCCGCATGCCGCCGGAGAGTTCCGCCGGCTTCTTGCGAGCCACGCCGGCAGGCAGCCCGACTTCCGCCAGCAGGCCCTCGATGATTTCGGTGATCTCGCCGGAGCCGATGCGGGTGTGTTCCCGCAGCGGGAAGGCGATGTTGTCGAAGATCGTGAGGCTGTCAAACAGGGCGGCGCCTTGAAAGACAAAGCCGTATTTCGTGCGGAGGAAGGCGAGATCCGCCCCGCCGAGCCCGCGGAGCGAGCGGCCCTCGAAGCGGACGTCGCCGGCGTTTGGCCGCACCAGGCCGATCATCGTCTTGAGCAACACCGTCTTGCCGCAGCCGCTCTCCCCGAGGATCACGAGCGTCTCGTCGGCGGCCACGCTGATCGAGATCTCCCGCAGCACCTGCTGGCGGCCAAAGCTGATCGAGACGGCATCCACCTCGAGGATCGGGCCTTCGTGGGTCGGCGTCGGGGGTCGTGCGGTGGAAGCGGTGGCGAACATGGTCTCTCGGTCGCAGCCTCGCTCAGAGCAGCTTGCGGGGGCCCTCGGGACGGAAGTAGCCATGCACGTCGTCGAGGAAGATTCCCAGGAACAGGTCGAGCACCAGAATCAGCACGAAGGAGTGGACGAAGGCATTGGTCGCCGCCCGTCCGACGCCCTCGGCCCCGGGGTCGCAATGAAAGCCGCGGTGGCAGCTGACGATCGCGATCGCGGCCCCGAAGAAAAAGCTCTTGAAGATGCCCATGCCGAGATCGAAGCCGTCGACATAGGCCCGTGAGTTGGTCCAGTAGTGGTGATAGTCGATGCCCAGCAGAAGATGGGAATAGAGATAGCCCCCGAGCACGCCCATGAAGTCGGCCATCAGGGTCAACAGCGGAATCAACAGCAGGCATCCGAGAAAACGGGGCACCACGAGATAGTAGATCGGGTTGGCTCCCATGCTCTCCAGGGCATCGATCTGCTCGGTGACCCGCATCGTGCCGAGTTCGGCGGCCATCGCGCTGCCCACCCGACCGGCGAGCATCGTGGCGGCGAGCACGGGGCCGAGTTCACGAACCAGTGAGAGGTTGATCACCGACCCCAGACGGGTCTGCAGGCCCAGGGCCTTGAACTGCGAGTAGCTCTGCACGGCGAGCACCATTCCCAAAAACAGTCCGGTGAGGGCCACCACCGGCAGCGAGAGCACGCCGATCGAGTAGAGGCTCGGCAGGAGGACATCCCGCCGCGGCCTTCGCCAGAGGAGCCAGCCGAGGGTGTTGGCAGCGAAGATCCCCACGTCGCCAACGGCTTCCACGAGGGCCACGGCCGCCCCGCCGACGTCGGCAACCCGGGCGGCGATCCAGTCGGTCGCCGCTGCGGAGGCGGGTGAGGTCGAGGTCGTGGTCGGTGTGCTGGCCATGATGGTCTCGGCGGGTGGCTGCAGGCGGGGCAAACCCTGTCTGTGGAATCGGCCCTGTCGATGCTGCGGCTTGAGCCGGTCAGGCAGGCAAGGTGGGCGAGCGGCGGGGGACGGCAACGCTCGGAGGGGCCGGC
>Ga0180436_10002509_pt1 | contig 17368 bp, 12 predicted proteins | sample SS_ome_2_FD_132434 | JGI IMG/M metagenome (GOLD analysis project Ga0180436, IMG submission 132434) | Hypersaline lake sediment archaeal communities from the Salton Sea, California, USA - SS_3_S_2 metaG | ecosystem: Environmental > Aquatic > Non-marine Saline and Alkaline > Hypersaline >...
CAGCAATTCTCAATATGGCCAGGAGGTGTAGAATAGAGACTCTAGAAGCTTGCGCAGGCGCAGGCTTGGACAGTGGGGAGGGATCAAACGATGAAGCGCCTCAGGTTTCGAGGGATGCTGGATGGATTGCGAAAGAATCTGGAAGAGGTACCCGAGCATCGGACGGGGCAGAATACGCAGTACGAGATTGCCGATGCCGGATTGGCGGCATTTTCTGTGTTCTACATGCAATCCCCATCGTTTTTAGCGCATCAGCGAGACATGCAGCGGAACAAGGGACAGAACAATGCGCAAGGGCTGTTTGGGGTGGAGCGGATACCCTGTGATGGGCAGATACGGAACCTGCTAGATCCAGTCGACCCCGGGCAACTACGCGATTCATTCTGGGAGATATACCACAAGCTGGAGGCAGGCGGGCATTTGGATGAGTATCACGGAGTGGATGGGACACGCCTGATCTCATTGAACGGCTCGCAGTACTTCTCGTCCCAGGAGATACATTGTCCGAATTGTCGTGTGTCGGTGCGAGATGAGAAAACCTACTACTCACACCTTGTGATGATGGCCGTGGTGTGTGCCCCAGAAAAAGAACATGTCATCCCCTTGGATCCCGAGTTCATCACACCGCAGGATGGCCACGAGAAACAGGACTGCGAGCAACAAGCCATCAAACGCTGGGTGAAGCGGAATTCCGAGCGCTTTGAACCGTGGAGTGTGACGATCCTGACGGACGATCTGCATTGTCACCAGCCGCTGTGTGAGCTGCTTCGGAAACACAAAATGCACTTCATCATGACGTGCAAGCCGGAGTCGCACCTGGCGGTGTATGAAGAATTGGCGCTTCTCGAACGGGTGAAGGGAGCGATATCAACCAAGGTAGTGCGCACGCAATATGACGCGCGCGGGCTGCTGGCGGGCGTCGTGGGCGAGGAAGTGAACGGGCTGTGGAGCTACCTGGCGGGTGCAAGCTACAACGCGCTGGGACAGGCCACGGAGCTGCGGCTGGGCAACGGGTGAGTGCTGACCAGCACCTACGATCCGTTGAGCGCGCGGCTGACGCGGCTGCAGTTGGGGACAGACCTCGATCTGGGATATGCCTACGATGATGTCGGCAACGTCACCGTAGTGACGGACACGGTGCTGGGAGTGGGAAGCGGCGACCAGGCGGACGCCCAGCTGGGCTGGTCCGTGGGCACGGCGGGAGACGTGAACGGCGACGGGTACGACGACGTGATCGTGGGCGCGCTCTACTACGACGACGCCTACACCGACGAGGGGCGCGTCAGCGTCTACACGGGGACGGTGACAGGCTTGAGCACGATGGCGGACTGGACGCGCGACGGCGAGCAAGCCGAGGCCCATCTGGGCGTCTCGGTGGGCTGGGCGGGGGACGTGAACGACGACGGCTTCGCGGACGTGATCGTGGGGGCGGACGCCTACGACAACGGGCAGACGAACGAGGGCGCGGCCTTCATCTACACCGGGACGGTCTCGGGGCTGGGCGCGACGGCGGAGTGGATGGGCGAGAGCGATCAGGCCTCGGCGCTGTTCGGCTGGGCTGTGGGGACGGCGGGCGACGTGAACGGTGACGGCTGCTCGGACGTCATCATCGGGGCGTACCGCTACGACGACGGGGAATCGAACGAGGGGCGGGCCTTCGTCTACTATGGGCTGCCGGTCGATCAGGTGGCGGTGACTACGATGCGCACGATCGCCTACACCTACGATCCCCTGGACCGGTTGGTGAGCGCGACGGGGGCGGTGAGCGAGAGCTACGAATATGATGCGATAGGGAACCTGACGAGCAAGGGAGGCGTGAGCTACGGGTACCAGGACGGGGCGCACGTGCACGCGGTGACGCACCTGGGGGGTGTGGAGCGCTTCGCGTATGACATCAACGGGAACATGACGGAGCGGACGGAGCGGGAGCGTGACGTACGAGCAGGGCTTCGACGTCGAGAACGGCTATGCACCGCTGCGCGCCGCATAGCCGTGTTTGCCGTCAGGTAGCACACGTGATCACCGGGAGTGAGACGCGCTACAAGCCTTCTGGGGAGGTGCGGACGGGGGGGCGCCCTCCCACGTTTGACATCATCCCTGCGCCCCGTTATACTTCCTGGCACGAATCACATCTTGACCAGGAGGCATCTATGATCTCCCGAAGACTTGCAGGGCTTGGCCTCGCGCTGGCTCTGCTTCTGATTCTGACGACCACGGTCACCGCCGCTGACCCGATCGCCAATGGGCTGGCCTGGCTCCGCACCCAGCAGCAGGAGGATGGCGGGTTCACCAATGGCTTCAGTGAGGGCGCCGATCTGGGCACGACCTGTGACGTCGTCCTGGCGCTCGCTGCCGCAGGGGAGGATATCAACGACTGGGTGTCGGATGCCGGCAACTCTCCACTGGATTACCTGGAAGCGCGGGTGGCCGGCGGCGATATCGCCTTGATCGGCGAGAAGGCGAAGGTCTCGCTCGCGCTGCTGGCTCTTGGCCAGGATCCGACGTCCTTTGCCGGGGCTGACCTGATCGGCGATATCCAGGCCGATTTCGACGAATCCACGGGCAGCTACGGCAGCAGCATCTACGACCAGGCGCTGATCATCGTCGCGCTCGTGCAGGCGGATCAGCCGGTCCCCGCGGGCGCCGTCGACTTCCTGATCGACAGCCAGTCTGATAACGGCACCTGGGCGCTCTTTGGCGATACGGAGGACGCGGTCGGGGACACCAACACGACCGCCCTGGCGATCCAGGCGCTGATTGCCAGCGGGCGCGCAGCGGAAATCGACCCGGCGTTGGACTACCTGCACACGGTCCAGAATAACGATGGTGGGTTTCCCTACCAGAATCCGTCGGAGTACGGCACCGACACGGACGCGAATTCCACAGCCATCGTCTACCAGGCCCTCGTTGCCGCCGGTGAGGCCCTCGACGATTGGGCGCCTGAGGGCGTCGACCCGCTGGCTGCCCTGGTTTCGCTGGCCGACCCGGAGAGCGGCGCATTCTTCTGGCAGGCGGCTGTTCCGGCGCCTAACGCGCTCGCCACAGCCCAGGCTATCCCGGCGATTTCCGGCTATACCTTCGTCAATCTTCCCCGGATTGAGGTGGCTCTGGCTGAGACCACGGATGTCGCACTTCCGGCGGCCGGCGGCGCCGCGGCGCTGTCCCTGCGACTGGCGGGCCTCGGGCTCATGTGCCTGAGTGCAGGTGGCCTTCTGCGCCGTCGTTAGGAGAGCCCCGGGCGGTTTGCCCGGGATATTGGGGAATCGACTATGAGCTGGGGTAGTCTGTTTTTGGCCCTGCTGGTTGTGCCGACTTTCATCCGGCCCGTTGACACCAATCAGCCTGATCCGAATCGGGCCGGATTGGTTATCGTGCACGGCGATGGCGCGGTCACACAGATGTGCGTTGAATTCTCTGAGGATAGCATCAACGGCGCGGAGCTGCTCCAACGGGCGGGCTCAGAACTGGTGATCGGTGCGTATGGCGGGCTGGGCTACGGTATCTGCTCTATCGATGGCGAGGGCTGTGAGGCCGGTAAAGACTGCTTCTGCCAGTGCCGTGGGAGCCCGTGTGCCTATTGGGTCTACTCGCACCTCCAGCCCGATGGCTCCTGGGCCGTCTCCGGCGTGGGGGCCAGTGCCTGGACGCTGCATGCCGGCGACGTCGATGGCTGGGTGTGGGGCGATGGATCCACGGCCCCGCCGCAGGTCAGCTTTGGAGATATCTGTCCCGTCACGACAGAAGGGGGTGCCGCAGATGATGCATCGACTCCAGCAGCTATCATCACGTCCGCGCCGCTGCCCACTCCGGCCGCGAGCGACCCAACCGGGGTTTTGGATGCAGATGACGGCCTCGCACCGGACGCCCCGACGACGGCGCAGCCGCGCGGCCAGGTCTGGAGCTACGGGGTGTTCGTTGTGATACTTGTCGCGTTGGGGATTGGTTTGATCCTGGCGCGCCGCCGCGCAGAATAGGCGACTGTGAGGATATGACTGGCGATTGATTTCAACAGGAGATGAGAAGATGCTGTTTACTCCAGGGACGATTGGCGCGCTTACGCTCCCCAACCGCTTTGTCAGATCGGCGACGGCAGAGGGACTCGCCGATGAGGCCGGTAAGCCACTCCCGGCGCTTGCTACGATGACTGGCGCGTTGGCGGCGGGTGGTGTGGGGTTGATCATCACCGGGCATATGTTCGTCCATTCCTCCGGCAAGGCTCATGCGGGGATGACCGGCATATACAGCGCTGACCTGCTCCCGGCTCTCACCGAATTATCCTCAGCTGCCCATGAGGCTGGCGGCAAGATCGTCGTCCAGATCAATCACGGTGGCATGCAGTGCAGCCCAGAGGTGACGACGGAGACGATTGCGCCATCAGCTATTGACGCCCCCTTCCTCCAGGCCCCTGCGCGCGCGATGACGCGCCAAGAAATCGATACGATGATCGCTGCATATGCCCAGGCGGCCCGCTGGACGATGAAGGCCGGATTTGACGGTGTGCAGATCCATGCGGCTCACGGCTATTTGATCAGCCAGTTCCTGTCCCCCTTCGTCAACCGGCGAACCGATGAGTGGGGCGGAGATCTGAACGGCAGGATGCACTTTCTTCGCGAAGTATCCCGGGCCATCCGTGCGCAAGTGGGCGCCGGTTATCCGGTACTGATCAAACTGGGGATGTTCGACGCGGTGGACGAGGGCCTGACACTAGAGGAAAGTCTGCAGGTTGTGGCGGCGCTGCAGGGAATGGGCATAGATGGAGTGGAAATCAGCGGGGGGATTGGCGGGGGGAAGCACATCAACTCTCGTCCGGGCATCAAGCGCAGGGAGCAGGAGGCGTACTTTCGCCCCATGGCTCAGGAGGCCTGTAATGTCACGGATCTTCCCATCCTTCTCGTGGGTGGTTTACGCTCTTGCAGCGTGATGGAGGATGTGTTGAACGCGGGTGATGCGGACTTCATCTCGTTGTGCCGCCCGCTGATCTGCGAACCCGACCTGCCCAACCGTATGCGCCGGGGGGAGCTGGAGCGCGCGACGTGTATCTCTGGTAACCGGTGCTGGCCGGATTCACCGGGGGCGGGTATCGCCTGCAAGTGCCCCATCGCGGGCGCCGGCGGGACGCAATAGGGAGAACCTTGTGCAGCGCAAGACCCGGCGGGGAATCCTGCGACGGAGAATCATCGCCTGGGCCGTCGTCCCCACCGCGATTATTCTGATCGCGGTGGCGGTGTTCACGCTGTACACCTACCAACAGGTGACCGAGGACCTGGTCATCGAGCGGAATCAGGAGATGACCGTGCTACTGGCGAACCAGCTGGCGGCCGAGCTGCGGGAGTATGTTCAGCGGCTGATCTCCCTGGCGGGCACGTCGGACGTCTACCTGCAGGGCCCTGTATTTCAGCAGGCCGCGCTGCGCCAGGCCTGGACCGCGAATGGGCTGATGGTCTTCGATGGCGGCGTCCTGATTCTGGACAGCGGCGGCACAGTCGTAGCCACCGAACCACCACGGCCCGACCTTCTGTGGCAGGACTTCTCCGAGCGCCCCTATGGATGCCCGGCCTTCGACGATCCAGAAAACCGCGTCTATTCGTACTATTCCGATCTGGAGCAGGACGAAGGACGCGCTGAGACGGTCGTGTCGGTCGCTGTGCCGATCACCAATCTTGACGGCAGGTGCAGCGGCGTGATCATTGGCCGTTTCCGCGTGGGGCAGGATGCGGTGCGGGGCAGCTCCTTCTATGGCAGCATCTGGCGCCTCCAGATTGGCGGTGGAGGCAGTGCAGCCTATCTGGTGGATCGCACCGGGCGGGCGATATACAACTCCAACACACAGCGCATCGGTCAGGATCTGTCGCAGCAGCCGTTTATGACCGTGGTTCTTCAAGGCCGGACAGGAGCGGAACGCACCCGCGACCTAGATGGCCGCGAGGTCGTCGCGGGCTACACGCCGGTTGAGGATACACGCTGGGCCCTGGTCGTCGAGGAGGATTGGGGCACGTTGATCAGTACAAGCGAGCGCTACCGGCCGCTTTTGTTGTTCCTCCTGGCCCTGGGCGTGCTTGTGCCGGCGTCGGTCATTGCTTTCGGCGTGCGGCGAATTACGGAGCCACTGTCAGAGCTCACGGTCGCCGCTGAGGAACTGGCTGCCGGGGATTTCGACCGGCGTATCACTGTGACCACCGGTGACGAGCTCGAAGACCTGAGCGATCAGTTCAACAGTATGGCCGGCCAGCTGCAGGAATCCTACGCCAATCTGGAACGCCGCGTCGCAGACCGCACGCGCGAACTAGAGACGTTGAACAGCATTGCATCCGTCGTCAGCCGGTCACTTGACCTTGATGAGATTTTGCGGGATGCACTACAGCGGACGATGGAGATCACCGAGATGGATATCGGTGCGGCGTTTCGCCTCGAAGACGACTCCGAAATGCTGACGCTGATGGCCCAGAGCAACTTGCCAGCACAACTTGAGCGTTGTGTCCGCCGGCTTCGCGCGTCGGAGAGCCTGGTCCGTGAAACCCTGCACACCAGGCAGCCCGTTGTCCAGATGGTTTCCGGATATCCTGAGGGACAGCTAAAGCGCTTGCTGGCAGCGGAGGGGGTAGCTCAGACTGTTAGTATCCCGCTGCTTGCCAAGGGCGAGGTCCTGGGGGTGATCAATTTGGGCCGCCGGTCGGCGCGAGAAGTCCCCGCTAATGAACTGGCCCTCCTGGCCGCGGTGGGACAGCAGACGGGCATCGCCGTCGAAAATGCAAACCTCTACGAGAAGGCTGAAGAATCCGCTGCCGCCGCCGAGCGCAGCCGCCTGGCCCGGGAGCTCCACGATGCGGTCACGCAGACGCTGTTCTCAGCCAGCTTGATCGCTGATGTGCTGCCGCGCTTATGGGAGCGCGATCGGGACGAGGGCTTACGCAGACTTAACGAGGTCCGTGAGCTGACACGCGGCGCGCTGGCTGAAATGCGCACTTTGTTACTCGAACTCAGGCCGACGGCTCTACTGGAGGTTAATCTCGGCGATCTGATCCGGCAGCTGGCGGAGGCCTTCACCGGCAGGACGCGGGTCCCAACCAGCATTGAGATTCAGGTGGATGTCCCGCTGCCGGCAGAGGCCAAGGTGGCCTTTTACCGCATTGTACAGGAGGCCCTGAACAATGTGGGCAAACATGCCAATGCATCCCACGTTTGGATCGTGTTGCACGTCCAGGGTGGACGGGCAAGAATCAGCGTGCGCGATGATGGGCAGGGCTTCGACCCGGCGGTAGCCCCCCTGGATCACCTCGGGTTGGGCATTATGCGGGAACGAGCAGATTCCATTGGGGCCGACCTGTGCATACGAAGCGAGATGGGAATGGGCACGGAGGTCACCGCAACGTGGCCAGCATCACGGGATGACACCTGACAACAAACACTCGCGGAACAATTTGGGCCTGACTCTCGTCTTGAAGTAAGGGGGAAGAGGAATGGGACCAACAGACAATCGCTTCTTCACGAAGCTGCTCAGATGGGCATCCAATCATTCTGTGCTGGTGATTGTGTTTGCCGTGCTAAGCGGTCTTATTGGACTGGCGCTCATCGTAGTCCTGGTGGTTCAGGCCAGCCAGTTTATCTCCCGGTCGCAATCAGAAGCAACACAACCCACGGTACGGATCTATCCGGAGAGGGGCGGGCCAGGTACCGAGATCACGATTGCGGGCAATGGCTGGAAACCAGCCGATCTCGTATTTGTGCGTCTGGATGACCCCGTGTCCGGTGACCGGACATACGCATATACGAGTGCGGTTGTTACAGACAACGGTGTCTTTGCCACGTCATTTAACTTCCCTCCTGATGAACAGTGGGCCAATCTGGCCACTGTGATGATCACTGCCTGGTCTCCTGCCAGCGATGATGAGGTCTCAGTAGAGTTCGACGTCCTGCCAGAGGAACCGACTGCGACGCCATCTTTGGAGCCGACCGCGACGCCAGTGCCCACACAGACGCCCTCACCGACGGTCACACCGTTGCCGACGGATACGCCGACCAATACGCCCACGCCAGCGCCCACATCCACTCCAACGATGACGCCCACGCCGTCGCCTACCCTTACCCCATCTCCCACACCTCAGGCCTGGCGTGGCGAGTACTACGACAACCGGAATCTGGCAGGCGAGGCCGTGGTTCGAGATGATCCCCAGATTGACTTCGTCTGGGGGGAAGGGGCGCCCCTTGGGGGGCTACCTGCTGACAACTTCTCCATCCGCTGGACCGGTCAACCGTCATTCGCTGCGGGCACTTACCGCTTCTATGCAGCGAGTGATGATGGCATGCGCGTCTGGATTGATGGGGAGTTAGTTATTGATGAATGGCACTACGCGTCCGGAGTCGTATATACTGTAGAGAAAGTGCTCGCTCAAGGCGCACACGCGCTGCGGGTGGAGTACTTCGAGGCCAGCGAGAGCGCTTCGGTCAGTTTCCGTTGGGAGCGGGTGGGAGAACTGGCCCGTTGGAAAGGCGAGTATTTCTCCAACCCCACGCTCGTGGGCAGCCCGGCCCTTCTGCGCGATGAAGAGAGTATCCGCTTCGACTGGGGTTGGTGGTCGCCGGGATCCGGGGTGCCTGCCGACAACTTCTCCGCGCGCTGGACCCGGACGCTCTCCTTCGAACCGGGCACGTATCGCTTCCGCGCGCTGGTTGACGATGGCGTGCGTGTGTACATCGATGGTATCCTGGTCATCGATGAATGGCGAGTTGGGAGTCGTCGTGAGGTCACCGCCGATCGCAGTGTCTCCGCCGGCAACCACCATCTGCGTATCGAGTACTTCGAGAGCAGCGGCGCCGCGTCGCTCCAGTTCGGGTGGGAGCAGATACCCAACCCTGTGTTCGTCTACTGGAAAGGTGAGTATTGGCCCAATCGTGGGCTGGAGGATGCCCCCGTTCTCGTACGTGATGATCGTGTCATCGATTTCGACTGGGGGCTGGATGCCCCGGCCGTGGTCCTGCCACGCGACAACTTCTCCGCGCGGTGGACGCGCCAGGTTCGCTTCGAGGGTGGGTCATACCGGTTTCACGCGCTAGTGGATGATGGCGTGCGCCTGTGGGTCGACAATGCGCTGGTGATTGACGATTGGCAGGTGGGTGGCGCACGGGAGCTCACGACTGACCTCTCCTTGATCGATGGCGCCCATGACATTCGGGTGGAGTATTTCGATCTCACCCAGAATGCCCAAATCAGGATCTGGTGGGAGAAACTCCCGGCCTCATCCTTCTCGGAGTGGCGCGCGGAGTATTGGGCCAACCGGTATCTCAGCGGCAACCCCGTTCTGGTTAGAAACGACAGGACGATCGACTTCGATTGGGCCGCCGGTTCACCGGTCCTCGGGATGCCGGTGGACGGGTTCTCCGTTCGCTGGGGCGATACGCTGAATTTCACCAGCAATACCTACCGCTTCTATGCTTTCGCCGATGATGGACTACGCATCTACGTTGATGGCAGTCTGGTTCTCGATGAATGGCACGATAGCGATGGCTCGCTCACCTACACGGTCGACCTGTACCTTTCTGGAGAGCACTGGATTGTCGTCGACTACTACGAAAACAGCGCAGGAGCCAGGGTGAAAGTCTGGTGGGAGGCGCTTGCGACACCGACCCCAACAGCGCCTTCTCTGCCCTCCCCCACTCCCACAGAGACACCGTCGCCGACACTTACAGCGTCGGCGACACCCACATCGTCACCGACGCCCACTCTGACGCCGACATCTGAGTAGAATCCGCAGGTTGCGGTGCTTGCTGGAACATCCCCATTCTTCTATAATACACGTCACGCATCATCTTAGCCGGGCGATTGTCTGCCGGCGCTGGACTTGCAAGCTACACATCAGAGGTGAGAATGAGAATCTACCACGAATTGTCGGGGAAAGTAATTGACTTTGAGCCACGGGGTGAAGAGATCACGCTCTATATCTGCGGGATCACGCCATATGATACGACACACCTGGGCCATGCCTTCACCTACGCGGTTTTTGATGTTCTGATTCGCTACCTGGAGTATCAAGGGTTGCATACGTGTTACGTACAGAACGTCACGGATATCGACGACGATATCCTGAGGAAGGCGAAGGAAGTCGGCGACGACTGGTTAGCGCTGGGCAATCGCTGGACATCCCGCTTCATCCAGGATCTACAGGCACTCAATATGAGACCCCCGGACTATTTCCCGCGCGCCAGTGACGTTATTTTGGAGATAGTGGGCGCCGTGCAGAAGCTGTTGGATGCCGGGATGGCGTACGAGGCTGAGGGCAGCGTTTACTTCCACGTCGATGCCTGGTCCGACTTCGGCAAGCTCAGCAAGATTCCACGATCGGAGATGCTCCCGCTTGCGAACGAGCGTGGCAATTTTCCCGATGATCCGCGCAAGCAAGACCCGCTGGATTTTGTGCTATGGCAAGCACAGGCACCCGGCGAGCCGGCCTGGCCCAGTCCGTGGGGGAACGGGCGTCCCGGCTGGCACATCGAGTGTTCTACAATGGCATCCAAGTATCTTGGTGATACTGTGGACTTCCATGGCGGTGGGTCTGATCTGATCTTCCCGCACCATGAGTGCGAAATCGCTCAGGCAGAGGTGTCGACGGGCCAGGAGCCTTTCGTCCGCTTCTGGCTTCACACCGCTATGGTGTATCACGAAGGCGAGAAGATGAGCAAATCCCTGGGCAACCTGGTCATGGTCTCCGACCTGCTCCAGGACTGGTCCCCAGACAGCCTGCGCATCTATATTGCCGACCACCACTACCGCGAGTCCTGGAGTTACGACGAGATCGAGTTGCAGGTGGCGGCGCGTCTCTCGCAGAAGGTTCTGGCGGCTGTCACAGCTCCGTCAACCGCGGGTGAACTTCTCGATACCGCGGCGCTGCAGCAGGGGTTCCTCGCTGCGATGGATAACGATCTAGATACACCGGCTGCCCTGCAGGTTCTCGATAAGTTCGCGGACACACTAATCGCAGGTTCTGCTGCCGGCCGGGATCTGACGACTGCCCAGGAGGTCATGCGAGGATTCTGCCGAATCTTTGGACTGCAGCTGGATGCCGAGAACCCAGAGGCGCGCGTAATTGATGGTTGGAACCGGCACCTCGCCCGATTTCTCGATTGATAGGGCCAGAAATCATATAACGTGCAGCTCACACGGAAAACACAGACAGGCTGGATAGGCTGGGAGCATCTGTGATGGAGGCTCCCGACCGCTGTGAGCGCCCGATATCGCTGCGGCAGATTGCGCGCACGTGGTGGCCGCTCGCCCTCAGCTGGTTACTGATGGCTGCCGAGCTGCCTGGCCTGAGCGCCATCGTTGCCAGGCTCCCCGATCCCAAGATAAACCTGGCGGCGTGGGGTGTCGTGTACGCGGTTGCCTTGGTCATCGAGTCACCAATCGTGATGTTGCTCTCGGCATCAACAGCCCTCAGTAAAGATTGGGACTCCTACCGCAAGATCCAGCGGTTTGCGCTATGGATGGGAGCGATCCTTACGGCCCTCCATGCTGCGCTTGTCTTCACGCCGCTCTACTACACGGTTATTGTTGGTCTGATTAGGCCGCCTGCAGAGATCGTCGAGCCTATCCGCGTGGGGCTGGCCCTGATGCTGCCCTGGTCCTGGGCCATCGGATACCGCCGCTTCAATCAGGGTGTGTTGATACGTTTTGGCCACTCGCGCGCGGTCGGTCTGGGGACGCTGATCCGCCTGGGTGCTGGTGGGATCGTTCTCGTCGGCGGCTATTTACTGCAAACCGTCCCTGGGGTCATGGTGGCTGCGATCGCGATTATGGCAGGTGTGCTGAGCGAGTTGCTCTATGTGTGTCTGCGCATTCGGCCTGTGATCCGAAACCAGGTACGGATGGCGCCGCTCGTGGAACGTCAGTTGACACTGAGGAGTTTCGCGGTGTTCTATGTTCCCCTGGTGGCCACATCCTTGCTCAGCCTGATGAGACCAGTCCGTTGGAACAGCAGCACTCAGCAGAATGCCCCAGGCGCTCGATTCCCTGGCAGTCTGGCCCGTGGCGATGGGATTGGTCTGGATGTTGTGTAGCCTTGGCACGGCCTTTAACGAAGTGGTCGTCACCTATCTTGATGAGCCAGTTGCATATCAGCCCTTGCGGGTGTTCAGACGCATTCTCGTACTATCGTCGCTTGGAATAGCTGTGATTATCATTGCAACACCTCTGTCATCGGTCTGGTTCGCCACGGTTTCGGCGCTTCCTGCATCATTGGCGATTCTTGCGCGGAGCAGCCTCGGAATCTCAATATTGACGCCCGGTCTGTCTGTCCTGCAGAGTTGGTACCAGGGCTCCTTGCTGCACAGTCGAAGAACTCGGGGAATCACGGAATCCGTGGTAGTGTCTATGCTTACCTATATTGCCATTTTGGGTGTGGGAATCATGTGGGGGCAGGTACCGGGGCTATATGTAGGTCTGGCCGGCTACAATACTGGGGCTATCGTGCAACTTATGTGGCTCAGGTGGAGAGCTCGTGCGTCTGCTTCTATGTTCTCTTCGAATACCCCTCCCGGTCCCGCTACTCCACAATGTGATGTGCGTATATAATAGTGACAACCTACAGATGAACAACACAGTGCATGCGGTGAGGCAAGGAGGGCAGTATGAATAAGAAACGACGATCGGGTCTCGCTGGTGGCGTACTTCTGATTCTTCTCGGCGTATGGTTCTTGGCAGTCCAACTGGTACCGGGCTTGGGAATGTGGATTGCTGCTTCGATGTCGTGGCCGTTGTGGATCATTGGTGTGGGTATCTTACTGCTTGTGATTGGTTTACTCACGGGCACGCCCGCAATGGCCATTCCTGCCTGCATCGTTGGTGGCATCGGTGGCATACTGTACTGGCAGAACCTCACCGGGAACTGGGAGAGTTGGTCGTATATCTGGGCGCTGATCCCGGGTTTTGTGGGCATCGGCAGCTTGCTCGCGGGCCTGCTCGGCGAGAACAGGCGCGAATCGATCCGCAGCGGCATAACCCTCATCGTGATCAGTTTGATACTTCTTCTGGTGTTTGGTTCCTTCCTGGGAAATTGGGAGCTGCTCGGGCCATACTGGCCAGTTCTTCTGATTGTGCTTGGTGTTGTCCTTTTGCTCCAGATATTTCTGCGTTAGTGCAGTCCATCACCTCAGAGAACTGGGTAGGCAGGCTATATCGCACGCAGTGGGGAGGCGCGATGAAACGGAATATAGTTAGCATAATTGCGGGCATCTTACTAATCGCGGTTGGGATATTCCTTGTGCTTCAGAACCTGGGGATTGTTACCTTGGGGAACTTTCTGTGGCCAGTTCTTTTCGGCCTCGGCGGCCTGGTTTTCGTCTACGCGTTCCTTGTCAATAGGGAGAACTGGTGGGCGTTGATACCCGGGCTGACGCTGCTTGGGCTAGCGGGAGTTATTGCGTGGGATTCGTTTGGCCCACCAGCGGCGCGAGGATGGTCTGCATCGTTTCTGCTGGGCGGAATCGGGCTCAGTTTTCTGATCATCTTTCTCAATGATCGGGAGCATTGGTGGGCCATCATTCCGGGCGGCGTTCTGCTCACTATCGCGCTGGTTGCCGGCCTCTCATCCAGTAGATCCGAGCTCATTGACGTCGGAAGCATATTCTTCCTGGGCCTGGCTCTCACCTTTGGACTACTGGGTGTGTTACCCACGCCGAGGGGCAGGCAAAGATGGGCGCTTATCCCTGCAGCGGTGCTTCTTGCTGTGAGCATCCTGACTATGGCAGCAATGGCTGATGTGTTGCGCTATGCGTGGCCTCTCGTATTGATCGTAGCCGGTGGTTGGGCGGTATTCCGCACGCTTGTGTCGAAGAATGACCACGAGTCCACTTGAACCCAATCCCATTCGAACTACTCTCAATAATCTAAACTGCCCCACCCAATCGATTGGGTGGGGCAGTATTGTGTAGATCATCCAACACCACAGGCCCCAGGGTGTCTGTGGTCAGTGTGGCAAAGACCCTAGAGCGATATCCAGCACCTCATCCATATTCTCAGTCAAGATGATGGTCTTCAGGCTTTTCCGGATGTTTCCAGGAATGTCCTCCAGGTCCCTCTTATTGCGTTTGGGGATAACGATCGTCTTTAGGCCTGCCCGATGCGCCGCCAGGATTTTCTCTTTCAGGCCGCCAACGGGCAGCACCCGGCCCCGAAGCGTGATTTCACCCGTCATGCCCACCTCGTGATGCACCGGTCTGCCCGTCACGGCGGATATGAGCGCGGTGGCCAGGGTAATCCCGGCAGATGGGCCATCTTTCGGTATCGCCCCCTCAGGCAGGTGAATGTGGATATCGACGGAATCGAAGAACTCCGGGTCGATTCCAAACTCTTTGCTGCGTGAGCGTGTGTAGCTCAGGGCGGCCTGCGCCGATTCCTGCATAACGTCGCCCAGCTGACCGGTTAACGTCAGATTGCCCTTGCCGGGCAGTAGTGCTACCTCCACAGGCAGCAGTTCGCCACCAGCCTGTGTCCAGGCCATACCCGTTGCAACTCCGATGCTGTCCTCCCGCTCAATCTCTCCGGGGATGAACTCCGGCGGCCCCAGGCGCCGCGGGATCATCTGGGCGGTAATGCGCGTTGGTGGCGTCTTCCCCTCGGCCACCTGACGCGCCACCTTCCGGCAAATCGAAGCGATCGTGCGTTCCAGGTTCCGAACACCGGCTTCATACGTATATTGGCGGATAAGCGTACGCAGTGCGCCGTCACTGAAGCTGAGTGAAACATCCTCTAGTCCGTTCTCCTCAAGCTGGCGCGGGATCAGGAAACGGTGCGCGATGCTGATCTTCTCCTCGTCCACATACCCACGAAACTCAATAACCTCCATGCGATCTTGAAGCGCCGGTGGGATCGGGTCAAGGAGATTGGCCGTCGTGATGAACAGCACATCCGACAGATCATATGGAACTTCCAGATAGTGATCAGAGAAGGCGTAGTTCTGCTCGGGATCCAGCACTTCGAGTAATGCGGCTGATGGGTCGCCTCTAAAGTCCATACCCAGCTTGTCGATCTCGTCAAGCATGAATACGGGGTTGGTGGTTCCAGCTCGGCGCATTGTCTGGATCACGCGGCCTGGCATAGCGCCGATATACGTCCGCCTGTGCCCGCGAATCTCTGCCTCATCGCGCACGCCACCCAGGCTCACTCGGACAAATTTGCGCCCCAGCGCCGTGGCAATGGATTGACCAAGCGATGTCTTGCCGGTCCCAGGTGGACCAACGAAGCACAGGATGGGGCTGCGCATCTTGTCCGCCGCCAGGCGTCGCACGGCAATGTATTCCAGGATACGCTCCTTGGCCTTGGGTAGCCCGTAGTGCTGGGATTCGAGCACCTCCTCGGCATGGACCATATCCAACTTGTCCTCCGTAGCCTCTGTCCACGGTAGATCGATCATCCAATCCAGATACGTGCGGATAATCCCGACCTCCGGGGACATTGGCGGCAATACACTCAGACGATCCAGTTCTTTGTTGGCACGGGCTGCTACTTCTTCAGGCAGTTCAACTTCGGCGATTTTCTCCCGAACTTCATTTGTCTCCCGCGTGTAGATGTCCGACTCGCCCAGCTCACTCTGAATCACCTTCATCTGCTCGCGCAGAAAGTACTCGCGCTGCGTGCGGTCGAGCTCCTGCTGGACTTGCGCATGAATGTGATCTTCCAGTTCGAGAACGTCAAGTTCCTTGGCTAGCAACACGCTTACGCGCTGCAGCCGCGTGGCTGGATCCAGAGTCTCCAGAATTTCCTGGCATTCGGCAACATCCAGAGATAGCGACTGAGTAATCAAGTCCCCCAGCCACCCTGGTTCATCGACGTTCATCGCGAAAACATAACTTTCCTCAGGAAGGGCGCGATTGAGCTGCACGACCTTTTCATACAGTGCCAGTACCGCCCGCATCAGGGCTTCATTTAGCGCACTCTTCTCTGCTTTTTCGTACATCGGCAATGCGCGGACACGTACGTAGGGTTCGAGGTGCACGTATTCGACGATCTGTACCCGGCGTGTACCCTGTCCCATAATACTGACTGTGCCATCAGGCAGTCGCAGCGTCCGTCCCAAGAGCATCTGTGTCCCGATGGTGTAGATCCCCTCAGGCCCGACATCAACGGCGTCGGGATTACGCTGCGCCACTGCGATGATTGGCTCACCATGTTCGTGCGCCACTTCAATGGCCTCAATTGACCGGTCGCGCCCCACGAAAAGCGGGGTCACCATCCGGGGAAAGACCACCATATCGCGAAGCGGGAGCAAGGGCGCCTCGATGATGCCGTCATCTTCTGTTACGGTGTTATCCAACTCCAGATCATCCATAGAAAATGGCATCGCCTGTGGCCAATCAATATGCTCCCACTGTTCTTGGAAATCGTCACTCCATAACATGCTTTTTCTCATATACACCCAATCCTAGTGGAATTAATCATCGTTCTCCGGCATAGGATTGCTGGAGTAATGAGTCCAATCCTCGCGCGCATCCGCTACAATGAAGATCGAACCGGTGATTAGAAGCCCAATACCCGGTTCCACAAGCTCTAAGCCCCGCTTCAGGGCTTTCGGTACGCTTACACATATTTCTGCGCCATTCCCCAAACGGGCAACCGTATCGGCCAACTCAGATGGCGCCGCCGCGCGCGGGTGATCCGAGCGGGTGACGATATTGTACACGGTCTTCGGAAGCAGAGTGCTCAACATCCCTTCGATATCTTTATCAGCTGAAGCACCAAAAACGAGCACCCATCGCTGATCTGGGAACCATTCCTCCAAGGCCTGGGTGAGGACTTGGACCGAGTATGGGTTGTGCGCACAATCCACGATGACCAGAGGATCGTGGTTCAAAACCTCAAGGCGCCCGGGCCAACGAACGGCGCTCAATCCGCTGCGCACGGCATCAGGGGAGATAGACCAACCTTGCTGGCGCAGCACATCGAGCGCTGCAATAGCATTCCCCACGTTCTCCAGTTGATGACGTCCCAGCAAAGGGATCCAGTATTCTCCAGCAAGACCTGAGCCACCAGGCGCCTGAGATCGCACGGTCACCAGCTGCCCGTCGATATCCGCGGCGCCTGGCGTTATCTGCCAATCACTCCCAACCTGAATAAGCGGAGCATCTCTATCAGCACTGATTCTTTGGATCACTTCGGCGGCGCTCTGCTTTTGAGGAGCGCTCACGATGGGCACACCCGGTTTGATAATTCCCGCTTTCTCATACGCAATATCGGCCAGAGTATCTCCCAGCAGATACGTATGATCCAGGCTGAGTGAGGTGATCACGGATACAACCGGGGTTACGACGTTTGTGGCATCCAGACGACCACCAAGTCCGACCTCGACCACCGCAATTTCCACACCCATTCGTGCAAAGTAGA
>Ga0180436_10002512_pt1 | contig 17362 bp, 13 predicted proteins | sample SS_ome_2_FD_132434 | JGI IMG/M metagenome (GOLD analysis project Ga0180436, IMG submission 132434) | Hypersaline lake sediment archaeal communities from the Salton Sea, California, USA - SS_3_S_2 metaG | ecosystem: Environmental > Aquatic > Non-marine Saline and Alkaline > Hypersaline >...
TGATGACATCAAGAATGCCGTCATACCCGACGAACCGGTCGCTGCTATCGCTGCTCTGGCGCACAACGCTGCCCGAAGGGTGGTCCATCGCATCGACTTGGGGTGATGGATTACCCGAAACTGTCGGAAGCGAGATCGTGTTCTCAGCAGCTTCTCTGGCCACCAATCCGCTTGTGTTTTCCTATTCGGTGGTTGTGCCGCCCGGAGCTGCCGGTCCGACCCAGATCGTGGCGGAGGTTGAGTATCATTTGCAGGGAGAAATCAACCCCGTAAGGATTCCGGCCTGGCCGGACCCGCTGCATGTAACGAGCCGCCACGAGCTGGTTGTCGCTTCGCCCTACGGGTCGCCGCGCCCGCCGCTCGGCACAAACGGCTACGTGTACGGTACGGTTATCGACTGTGCCCTGACGAATTCTCCGGTGTCCGGCGGCACGGCCACGCAGTACGTGTGTACCGGCTGGGCGGGAACGGGGAGCGTGCCGGAGAACATCGGAACCACCAACACCGGTCCGTTCACCATTACCAATAACTCTTCCATTAGCTGGCTATGGAAAACGCAATACCTGTTTTCGGCTGAAGGCGGGGTCGGCGGACAGGTTGCCGCATCAAACGGCTGGTACGACAACGGCAGCAGTGTCGTCGCCGAGGCGGCTCCCCTCAGCGGTTTCGTGTTCGAGGGATGGTTCGGCGACGTACCGGAGGGGTGGGAGACAAATAACCCAGTCATCCTGACCATGAATACAGGACGGTCGATTGAAGCGCGGTTTGCCGTGGACACAAACGCGATCCTGGCCGTCCACGCGTGCCCCGGATATCATTCGCCGGGCACGACCGCCGTGGTGTCGTGCTCCTTCACATGGCCGGTCGACCAGACGCTCACGACGCTGGTATGGCGCGCCCTGCTGCCTGATGGATGGCATGTACTATCGGTGTCCGGCGACGGCCACCCGCAAACCGACGGCACCAACATCACTTTCAGCACCGCGCCGACTGCCAGGCCGGCGATCTTCAGTTACCGCCTGGCCGTGCCGGGCAATCAGCCGACGACCAACTCGGTCGGAGGCGACGTCGACTTCCGTTTTACAACCATGACCGCGGCACGGCTTACTGACGCACTGCCCTCACCCCTGGCCGTCAGCCGCTATCACAGTGCCGATTACCGGGAACCTTACTGGGTCGTAGACGGAACTGAGGTGAGCCGTGTCCTGGCCTACTGGCGCGGTGGCGGATACTTTGTCCACCCTGATGGTTATGACGGTTACGCGCCAACAAATGCCCCGGACATCGGGGGCGAATCCAACAACCTGCACAGCGCCGATTACCGGGCCGATTACTGGGTCATTGACTCTGAAGAAGCCAGCCGTGTCCTGGCCTACTGGCGATCGGGAGGATACGGCGCTAACGGCGAGGGCCACGATGGTTATAGCCACAATGCGGCAAGATCGGACTCCGGTGTCGCGCGGGAACGTCTGCCCGCCGGCGTTACGACGGTTAGCCATGCAGCGCCGTTCTACGATCCGGGCGGAACAGTAGTCATAACCAATACCCTCAACTATGAAGGGCAGCTGCTGTCGCTTCGTTGGGTGCCCACGCTGCCGGCAGGGTGGAGTATTGTTTCGGTCTCGGGCGAAGGCGGCCCCGAACTACTGCGGGGAGAAATCCTGTGGACCGGCGAGCAACTGCCGCCCAGTCCGCTCGTAATGCAATACCGTGCAAGCGTCCCGCTATGGTGGGTCGGAGAAGCGGAAATCGATGCGGTAGCCGGTTACCACACCGCCGGCATGATAAACCCGGCTTTCGACCCGGTTCAGCCCCTGCCGCTCGTGCTGCCGCCGCGCGATACGGACCGTGACGGACTCCCCGATGGATGGGAAACTCACTACTGCGGCAACCCTACAAATATGCCTGCAGACGCCGACGCCGACGGCGACGGAATGAATAACCTGGAGGAACACATTGCCGGAACAGATCCCACCAGCAGCGCATCCGTCCTCAAGCTTGACGGAATTATGCTGAGAACCGACGGCGCACTGGACTTGCATTGGGCCAGCGTGTCGAACCGGCTGTACGCGGTGGAGAAGACCACGAATCTTCTGGGGAGCTTCTCGACGGCGGCCGGCAATATCGTCGCGGAACCGCCTGTTAACGAGTATACTGATCAGGTTGGCGACAGGAAGAAAGCGTACTACCGACTGCAAGTCGCGCCTTGATTCCTTCGTCACCTGCGCGACTTCATCAAATTTACCGTCCTGGGCGTAATCGAGGGCGGCGCGTGCGGAGCGGTTGCCGCCACGCGCAACAAACGGGTAGGGGTTATCGGAACCTTGGCGCTGAGATGACGGCCACCGCTGGACACATGACCTGAGCGCGCTTTCTGAGTACTTGACGAAAGAAATGGACTAGGTTATATTCATGATCATGAAGACAACCACAATCAATATTAACGAGGCCAAAACGCACTTGTCGAAGTTCGCGCGTCGAGTCAAGAAAGGGGAGCGTTTCATCCTGTGCGACCGCAATAAGCCTTTCGCGGAGATACGACCGCTTCAGCTTACATCGGAAGGACGGCGTCCGTTCGGAATGGCGGCCGGCAAAATACATCTGCCGGATAACTTCAATGCGCCCGATCGCGAGGTTGAAAGATTGTTCGAAGGGACCTCGCAAACGTGAGATTGCTGCTGGACACATGCGTCGCCATTTGGATGTTCGAGGGCAGCCATTCGATTCCGCCTGATGTGCGCCGGGAGATGACCGATCCCGAAAACGAAGTGTTTTTCAGCGATGTCAGCTTGCTCGAAATCGAGATCAAGTATGCCATTGGCAAGTTTCCCCTCGACAAACCTCCATCCCGTTCCGTCCTGCCGCTGGTGCATGAACATTCATTGGATGTGTTGCCGTTGACGACCCGTGACATCGTCAGGCTGGAGACGCTTCCGCTCCTGCATCGCGATCCATTCGACAGGCTTCTCATCGCCCAAGCTTTGACGAGCAGACTTTCGCTGGTTTCTCCCGACCCGCTGCTGAGCAAGTACGAGGTCAGCATTGTCTGGTAGCGGAGCATTTTGAGAGATCGCCCTTATATTTCAAAACGGTTTTGGAGGAGAGATTGTGAGACTTCCCGTCTCCTATGTGTACATTGCTGACCGGTTGCCGCGAATGGCCTATGAGCTGTGGCCTTCTCAGCGCCATGCCGGCTCGCAACGAGGGCGTTGATAGGCACTGCAGGGCAGAACTCAACAGGTCCACAGGGGTAAAAGAGGGGCGCTCAATCCGTGAGGAAGGAGCGCCCTTTCTTATTCATTCCCTTCCGGTCAGCGCCGTCCGGCAAGCGCCGCCAAACCGACAAGCGCCACGCCCAAGAGAGCGATTGTAGCGCCGCCGTCCGGCACGGTGTAGTCAACCGTGTCCCCTCCGAGTAAGCCGGGGTTATCCGTGTACCCCATCAGGGAGTCATTGCCGCACTCCAGCGTCGTGTGGACGTACATCTCGTCAACATCGCCCAGATTCAGAAAGCCGAGATCGAACTTCGCGACGTAGTGCGGGTAGTCAGCACTGCCACCCTCCAGCGCAACGCCTTCCACAACGCTGCCGGCATCAGAGTAGTAATCTATCAACGCCAGATCCTGATAGCCGTCGACCGCTGAGCCGCCCTCGACGTAGCGCCAAGGATTAGCCCACTCGTTTTGATCGAAGTACACGGTTAAAAGCGGATCATCCGGATTGGTCAAGGCGAGGACATCGTAGGTAAGAGCGCCCTCCCAATCTATGTCCAGAACGTAGTCGTAGCCGAAATTGTCGTATACATGCCTGGCGGCGACATCGTACTGCGCCATGTCGATCGCCGATCCGTAAACCGCGTCTCCATTGACGTCGATAAAGATGTCGCCGGCGTCCCATATGTCCTGGCGCACCTGGTCGGGCCTGCTGCTGTTCTCATAGACACCGTTTACGAAATCGAACCCGCCTATAAGCGTGAGGGTGCTGCCGTCCAACAGGAAGGCCTCGAGGTCCCATCTCTGTGACGGCGACGTATTCGGCTCAACTTCCTGGTCCTCTTGAGTGGTGTTATACCAGGAATAAAAGCCGCCGCTCATGCCGTCGAATATGGTTATGTTAGCGGATTGCGCCGCCGAACCGGCCACCAACACAATCGCCGTCACTATAACTGTCAGTCTCTTCATCCTTCACCCCCTCATGCTTCTCAGAACATTATGCTTTACAGCGCTTCTGGACTAAGCAGCCGCCATACCAGAAAGAGGGGCCGGTGTTGTATTTGAAGCCATGTTGTTGCACACAAGAGTCTTACGCCCATAAGTTTTCTTTCGGACAATAGTGCAGCTTGGCATTGCAGGCATGAGAATGGAAGATTTTCCGACACTTTTGCGGCTATGGTGATGCCGGCAAAGACTTGGGAGCGTCTCGTGTTCTTGGGCGAAGCCGGGTATCGTGCGGGAAAAACAGGATGCGCACTACAGCAGCGTATCAAAGTCGAACTGACGTGAGACATCCCGTCTCAGGCGTACCGGAGTTGCTGGTCGGCCGTCTTCTTGCGCTGCCTGCTTTCGGCGACCTGACTGATGATGGCCGGCACCGTGCGAAACATTATCTGGGCGTCGAGCCAGAATGAAATCCGCTTGGCGTAGGCGATATCGAACCGCATCATTTCTTTGAAGGTTGTTCGGTTCTTGCCGTTCACCTGCCAGAGCCCCGTCAGTCCCGGCATGGCTTCCACGCGCGTTCGATGCCACAAATGATACCTGTTGTATTCGTAAGGAATGCACGGTCGCGGCCCGACCAGGCTCATTTCTCCCCGCAGAACGTTGATCAACTGCGGCAGTTCGTCAACCGCCGCCTGGCGCAGAAGCTTGCCGAAAGGTATAATACGGCTGTCCGCCTGCAGGTCGAGCTTTGTCATAGGCGTATCGGTCTCGATCAACTGCGTCAGATGCCTCTGATGCTGCGAAGAGTCGTTGTTGACGTGCATGGTGCGGAACTTGAAGCACATGAATGGCCGCCCGAAGTATCCGATGCGTTCCTGCTTGAAGAAGACCGGGCCGGGAGAAACGAGCTTGATCAGCAGTGATACCAGCGCCATCAGCGGCGACAACAAGATCAGCGCAATCATCGCGCCGGCCACGTCGCAGGTCCTCTTCCAGAACGGAAGGGGAACGACAAGGTAGAGGTTTATGGCGTCATCAAAAGGGAGTGTTGCGCGGCGGCAGGCCCGGATACCCAGGCGCGCGGCGGCTGATTCGCCGGGTATGCCAACCGTGTCCTTGCGCAGCGATCGCATTGATTCAAACCATAACTGATCGTCGTCCCCGGATTGCCTGCCCGTCCCACGGGACGGTTCCTCGGGGTAAGTATAGACCCTGTAAGCCACGGCCGACCCGGCATCCCGCATCGCGTACCGCACGTGGTCCACAAAGACCCAGGCGCCGTGAGGCAGCGTCTCGGTCAGAAGAACGCCGATGTCGGACAGGCTCAACCAGCCGACCTCATCCGTGAAGCGAGCACGGTCCAGGAGTAGCCGCGACAGCTTCTTCACATATGAGTCGCGGTCTTCACAGTCCGGGATCTCAAAGACCGCCAGGCAGAAACAGTGCGAGTTACGATCAGCCCTTGCCCGTTCGCAGCGGATGCGTTCCCTAAAAGCCTTGGCGGGTTCTATGCCGTTGTCGCCGTACCTGTAGCTCGCCCTGGCGCGCCCGCCCAAAGCGAGCAGGCTCCGCCCTCCCCAAAAACCATTCTTTTCTCTCATGAGGCGCCCTGCTCCTCAAAAGAGTCACACCCCTTGCCCAGCTAGGTGACGACTTGACCACCTGCGTAACTGCCTACTAAATATAGATCACAGCTATTACAGTCAAGTGAGAAACTCACTTTTTTTTTGATTTTTTTGCGGCCTTCCTTTTGCGGCCAACAGCCGCACGTCAACAGGGGGCTGACGTACGACAATAAAAAACCAACAAAAACCTTGACAAAACGTGACAAGTTGCATTCTTCTGTCTCTTGTTTCATTTGCCGGCATAGTTTTCAAGTAAGCAGGTGCTCAGATGCCGAGAGATGACTACGTTTCAACGGGCGAAGCGGCCAAACTGCTAAAGATCTCTCGGTCAACCGTTTCCAGGCGGTTCGACCTGGGCGTCCTTCAGGGCAAGGTCAACCCCATCACGGGGGAACGGTTCATTCTGAAAAGCAGCCTGCGGGCATTTCTGGAGCAGCACGATCTGCCGGTCGACAAGGCTCTGGCTTCCCGCAAAGTCGTTCTGCTTGCGGCCCGCGATAGGAATCTGTGCTCTATTATCGAAAGAATTGCCGAGGCGGAACAAACCATCAGTCTTCTGAGAATGGACCTCGGTTCGGATGCCCTGGTGTCGTGTCTGTCCGACGCCCCCGACCTGCTGGTACTGGGAGACGGCCTACCGGACATAGGCCCCGGCAACATCGTCAGGTCGTTGCGTCGGCGAGAAGAGCACAAAAACCTTCGCACCTTATGCTGCCTCAACGCTGCCACCGCGGAGGAATGCCTGGAATGGGGGGCCGATGCCGCCTTGAGCTCGAAGGAATGGCACAACCCGGGAGTTGTGCGCTCGCGCCTGCTCGATATGCTGGGCATCTCGGGACCGGCAACATCAAGCGAAGAGCACGTTCACCGGCGCCGGTGGACGCGGTTTCCGGTTCGCCTGCAGGCCCGTGCGGGTGTTTATCGCGTCAGCGCCCCTCGGCATCATGACTGGGGCGAAGCCGTCGTAACCGACATCAGTGAGGGCGGGGTTTTCCTGACCAAGATCAACTTCGAGCAGGGAATGATTCCGGCCGAACCGTTCCGCATTCTGCTGAATATCGACGAGCAGTCTTTGCAGGATTGGCACGCCTACTGCCAGATAGTCCGCCTGCAGTGCGACGGAGCGCTGACCGCCGGCCTGCAATTCGTGCGCATTTCGGATCCCGACCGCCGCAAGATCGCAGCGCTGGCGGGAATGAAATAGAACGGTCATTTCCCGTCAAGGCTGCCGCCGAGACTTTCCGCCACGAAATGGATCTGTTCCAGTGAAAGCTCGGGGTACATCGGCAGCGAAAGAAACTCCTCCGCGCACCTCTCAGCGACCGGGAATGCCCCCGGACACCAGTCGTCGCTGCGGTAAGGTTCCTGCAGGTGCAGGGGAATCGGATAGTGAATGCCGCAGCCGATCTCCTTGTCCATGAGATCGCGCATGACGCGATCGCGGTCGCGGACACGCACGGCGTATACATGATAGACGTGCCGGGCGTAGTCGGCTTCGCAGGGCAGGATAACGTCGTCCCTATCGCCCAGCAAATCGCGATACGTCGTCGCGCTGCGCCGCCGCGCCTCATTGGCTTCGCGCAAACGCCCCAGTTTGACTTTCAATATCGCGCCCTGCAGGCCGTCCATCCGGGCGTTCCATCCCACCCGCGAGTGGACGTATTTCTTCTTCTGACCGTGGTCCCGCAGCATACGCAGCTCGGTTGCCAGATTGCCGTCGTTGGTGACGACCGCCCCGGCTTCGCCATAAGCCCCCAGATTCTTGCCGGGATAGAAACTGAAGCAGCCCGCGTCTCCCAGCGAACCGGCGGCGGCGCCCTTGTACGCGGCGCCGTGCGCCTGGCACGCGTCCTCGATTACCAGCAGTCCGTGTTCGCGCGCAATTTCCCTGATTGGATCCATGTCGGCGGTCTGACCGAAAAGGTGAACCGGAATAACCGCCTTCGTTCTCGTGGTAATCGCGGCGCGAAACGCTTCAGGCCGCATGGTGTAAGTGCTTTCGTCCACGTCGACAAAAATCGTCCTGGCGCCGCAGAAATTGACTGCCTCAGCCGTTGCAATAAACGTGTTTACCGCTGTGACGACCTCGTCGCCTTCGCCGACACCCATCGCCAGCAGGGCGAGCCACAGCGCATCGGTGCCGCTGCCAACCCCAACGGCGTGCCGGCAGTCGCAGAACTCGGCAAAAGACTTCTCGAATTCCTCGACGAACGGCCCTCCCGCAAAAGCGGTTTTGGCGATGACGGCTTTGATGGCAGTGTCTATCTCATCCGCCATACCGTCATACTGCGCCTTCAGATCCAGAAAAGGTACTTTCACCCCATCACTCCTTCCGGTCTACCGACCGCACGATGCGCGCCGGATTGCCCGCCACGATAGTGCCGGCCGGCACGTCCCTTGTAACCACGCTGCCCGCGCCGACAATCGCGTTCTCTCCCACTTCCAGCCCCCCGAGAATTGTGGCGCTCGATCCAATTGAAGCCCCGCGTCCTATGCGAGTCTCAAGGCAGGTCCAGTCGGCATCGCTCTGGAGCGTACCGTCGGCGTTGGTCGCGCGCGGATAGCGGTCGTTGATGAAAGTTACGTTGTGCCCTACGAAGACGTTGTCTTCGATGGTCACACCTTCGCAGATAAATGTGTGGCTGGAGATCTTGCAGCGCTTGCCGACTTTGACGCCTTTCTGGATTTCGACGAATGTTCCGATCTTTGTCTCGTCACCAATCTCGCAGCCGTAGAGATTGGTGAAGTCATAGACCTTGACGTCTCTGCCAAGCTTGACGTCGGGGGCAATCCGCCGCACGACCCGGGACGAATCTTTCATATCGCTCCAATTTACCCTCGGGTATGCCGCTCTACTGTCAGGCCGGAATATCGACGCGGGCGCCATTTTGTCTCAGCGAGGCGCCGGCGCATTCGAGCACGCGAACCAGGGCCAACCCGCTTTCGCCGCAGCTTATGGGACGCGACCCGGTTTGAATACATTCCAGGAAGTGACCGCATTCAACCTTCAGCGGTTCTTCCTGCTTCAGGCGAGGCGCGTACATGTCGCCGTAATGGTAGGCGTACTGGAATTCCGCGAAGGTATCATAGTGCGGCGGCGCCGTTACGTGCTGATCGTAAATCCTGATCTTCTGCAGTGGCTCGAGATCGTCGTAGAGAATCATCTTCTTTGTTCCGACTATTGCCATCTCGCGAACCTTCTTGGGATCCAGCCAGCTATTATGGATAGTGGCAAAGCCGCCGCCCGGAAAGAAAAGCGTCATGTTGGAAACGTCCTCAATGTCCTCCGTCACGTTGGCCTTGCCCTGGCAGTTGACGGCCGAGGGCATTTCTCCGATCAGGTAACAGATAATGGATATGTCATGGGGCGCCAGGTCCCACACGACGTTTATGTCCTGCTGGAACAGACCGAGATTCAGCCGGCGCGAGCTGATGTAACGGGTCTCGCCTATATCTCCGGCATCGATCAGCTCCTTGATCTTCCTAACGGGCGGAGAAAACAAGAAAGTGTGCCCGACCATGATCGTGAGGCCTTTTTCGCCTGCAATCCCAACGAGCTCTTCACATTCCGCCGCCGAAGACGCCATAGGTTTCTCGATGAAGACGTGCTTACCCTTTTCCAGGCCGGCTTTGGCAAGCCGGTAGTGCGAATGCACGGGGGTGGCGATGACCAGCGCATCGATTTTGTCGTGATCAAAAACCTGCTCAAAATCGGTCTCGGTCCTGACCTCGGGATAAAGGGATTTCAAATGCGCCAGCCGATTACGGTCCAGATCGCAGATAACCTTCAATTCGCAGCCCTGCAGGCTTCTGAAGTTGCGAATCAGGTTGGGGCCCCAGTAACCGCAACCCACGACGGCAATGCTGATGTCCGAACTCATGCAGCTCCCTTTTGCCTTTGAATCCTGAAACCGTACCGAAGTCTTGCATATCGGCGGAGCGGTTGTGAAGCAAGAAAAACGGGAAACTGGAAAGGCCGGTAAGAAAGCGCGGCGAAACTACTCGAGCCAGATCCGGGTACGATAGTAACGGCTTCCGTCGGGGATCTCAGTCAGGTGCTCGACATACTGGTTGGTGCCCGCAACGTCGGAGAGCGATTCGACGGCCCGCCATTCACCTGAAACCAGGTTGTCGCATTCTTCCAGCGCATAGTGCCGCGTGAGTCCGGAGTACTCAACTCCGGCTGTGGCCAGCGCAAGAAAGGAGACGAGAATCGTCTTGTCCCGGCGGGATCCTTCGATCTCAATGACGGCAAGACTGGATGGGTCCAGAGGATCCGTGCCCGCCACGAATTCGGCCAGATTGCTGGCACCGTCGCTGTCTTCGTCGCCATCGGGCTCCGTCTCGGCCAGATTTGAAGGCCCAAAATAGGCGCCTTCCCAAGTGTCCGCCATTTCGTCGGCGTCGCTGTCGTACGCCCAGATCAGCTCTTCAGAAGGTTCGCTTTCCCGGCCCTGCCTGTCGATAGCTGTCACGGCGAAAAAATACCTGGTGTGGGGATGAAGATTGGTCACGCCGATCGAGGTGGAAAAGCCAACGTCAATGACCTCGGTATATGATCCACTCTCCGCGCCATAGTGCAGACGGAAGCCCGCCAGGTCGGTCAAAGGCGTTCCGTCGGCGTTGAGCGTGGGCGGGTCCCAGGCAAGAAAGAGCTGAGCACCATAAGAGCTGCAAAAGGCCGGCAGCATCACAAAAAGCGCCGGCAATACCATACATAGTCCTGATGTCTTCAAGCTTCGCATCCCGCATACCTTCCGCACCCTCTGGGTACAGATCCATTGCTAGGTTCTCCCGCATCTGTGTGTAGCAGGATGAGTGCCAGTATCCCAGTCTGGCAATCTGAGCAGCGAGCATCGTCAAGCTCTCACTGATAAGCGGGGTGTCATTCAGCCTCAACGAATGCAGCATTCTTAGCCTTCCCAATAACGTGGACCCCGATTCACATGGAACCAGGTAAATTGCAGCATGGGCTTCAAGTCTTCATCCATTTCGCGCTATTGCGAACGCCTGCTGAAGCGGCAGTGGACAAAGGGCCCGCTGGTTCCTATATTGACGGGCATGAGGAAGAGATTTCTTGTGGGCGCCGGGATAGTTCTGACGGTGCAGCTTGCGTTCGAGATCTTCGCGCGGTTTGCGTTGCCGGAAGTCCCCTCATGCGCCGAAGTTTCCCGGAACGCCTATCGCTTCAGGGCGTGGCCCGAATACATAGCGGGGCTCGACGGGACAGAGAACACCGCAACGGTGGTTCTGCTGACCAACTCGCAGGGCTATGCCGGTGAATTCGATCACAGGCGCATCTACCCCGCCCAACTCGAAGAGTTGATGTGCGCAAGCCGCTTGGGAGGACACCGGCACTGGGAAGTTCTTAACTGGGCTTGCGACGGAATGACCTCCATAGAACTGACTCTGCTCGCGGCTTACCTGGAGACCCGCTCGCCGGATATCGTCCTGGCCATGACCGGATATGCCGACTACGCCGCCGAGCATTCCGGCGAAAAACTACTTTACTGTCGCAGCGACGTCCCCAGGTTGGCGACAAGACCGGCGCTGCTCAAGCGCCTTCCCGCGTCCTATCTCCGACGGCATGTGGGCGTCGAGGACTTTCTGACCTTTCTTCTCCGCGACCGCTTCGCGCTGCTGCGCTATCGCGAATTCGTCTGGTCCTGGCTTGACCCGAGATTTCCGGGCATTCACACCGCGTTCTATGCGCCCAGCATCAACTACCGGCCCTGGGAGCTGAGGGGCCGCCGGATTCTCAATCCGCTGCGCAAATCCAAACTTACCCCCGGCGACCCGGTGCTGACCTACCGGGAAGGCTCCAGGCAGATGCTGGACGACTACCTGTCGCTGCTGGCCCGGATTCGTTCGCGTGTCATTGTAATCGCGCAACCAATTGCCGTTCCCCCCGGAGATCCGCGCATGGCCTGGCAGGAAGCGTTCATGCGCGATCTGCGCGATCTGACATCCCAAAAGGGTCTTAAACTATGGGATCTGTCAGGTGCGCTGCCTTCGCGCGACTTCATGACGAGCAGCCATTTTCTGCCGGCCAATCACGAGCGTTTCGCCGCCATGCTGCATACCCGCCTTTCCCGGGAGTTCGGTGATGCTCTTTAATACCTATACGTACGCTGTCTACCTGCCGCTGGTATTCCTGCTCTACCTGGCCCTTCCACTGCGCGGCCGGCAGGCCATGCTGCTGGCGGCAAGCTATGTCTTCTACTGCTGGGAAACTCCCGTCTACGGCACTCTTCTGCTGATCTCCACGGTTCTCGATTATTCCTGCGGACTTATCATGGCGCGCTGCGTGGGCCGGGCCGCGCGGAGGATTGTGCTGACGGCAAGCATATGCGGCAATCTCGGACTACTGGGGTTCTTCAAGTACGGCGACTTCTTCGCGGGCAACTTCGCGGGGCTGGGGCGCCTGCTGGGCTTCGATACGCACTGGGAGCCCATGGGGTTCATCCTGCCGGTCGGTATTTCTTTCTACACCTTCCAGACCATGAGCTACACCATTCAGCTATATCGGCGGCAGATCGAGCCCTGCCGCGATTTGCTTTCCTTCGCGCTGTTCGTGTCCTTCTTCCCGCAGCTCGTCGCCGGTCCGATTGAAAGGGCGAGCCACCTCCTGCCGCAGCTTCAGGTTTACCATCACGTCAAGCTCCACGATCTGGCGTCGGGAGCCACCCGCATCGTCTTCGGCCTGTTCCGCAAAATGGTGCTGGCGGACCGATTCTCGATCATTGTCGACCGCGTGTTCGCGAATCCCGAGGATTTTCCGACCTTCACGGTTTGGATCGGCGTGCTCGCGTTCTGGGGACAGATCTACTTCGATTTCGCCGGTTACGCCGACATCGCTATCGGTTCGGCCCGACTGTTCGGAATACGGTTGACCGAGAATTTCAGACGTCCGCTCCTGTCGCGCTCCATCGCGGATTTCTGGGCGCGCTGGCATATCACGCTGACAAGCTGGCTGCGCGACTATCTCTTCAATCCAATGGGCGGCTTCCGCAAGGGAGCGGTGCGCACCGCCGCGCACGGAGTGGTGGTGCTGGTGCTTTGCGGTCTTTGGCACGGCGCGGCATGGCACTTCGTGCTGTGGGGCGCTTACGAAGCCCTGCTGCTGGTAGGATACTATTCCTGGCGGGGTCTGAGGCGGAAACTATTGGGCCGCCGCAAGCAGAAGGATAACATGCCGCTCCTTATCGGCTCCGTTGCGCTGGTCTTTGCCTGCCATAGCCTGGCGGCAGTCTTCTTTCGGGCGCCTGATATGAGCGTTGCACGCCGCATGTTCCGCTGCATGCTGGGGCGCCATGCTGCCGCCGGGCTCCCAAACGAGTGGATCGTGTGGATCTATACGGCGCTTTTGCTGACCTGGCTGGTCATCGAGTTCATGCAGGAGTATATGGGACTGAACGAGCGCATTCGGCGCCTGCCGTGGCGGCTGCGCGCCTTCGGCATGGGCCTGCTGATCGTCGTCATCACCATCACGGCCACCAATCTGACGGCCCCGTACATTTACTTTCAGTTCTGATTGGAACCGGTTTCAGAACTGGAAATAGATATACGGCGCGGAGTTGTTAACCGCCGTCAGCAGCGTAACAACCGCCAGCAGCGTCAGCCCCGCGACCCTTATCGGACGCGGCAGCCCGCGCAAACGGGCTCCCATGCCGGAGTACTCCTGGAACCACTCGAAGACGAGAATAACGCCCATTGCCATGGCGAAACCCCAGACATACCACTGCGTTGCCGATGCGGCCCCGGCATGACGGCCCAGCAACGCCGTGCATACCTGCCTCATAATTACGAAACTCTCCGAACGGAAGAAAAGGGTGTTGAATGAGGTGAAACAGAACGTGACCATGGTCGAAAGCAGTATTACCAGGCTTGCCCGGCCTCCGGCCGCCTTCCCCAGCTTGAGTCTCTTCTTTATGAATCGCCACGTGAAATAGAAAGAAATAAGAACGGCATGGTAAGCGCCCCATGCAACGAAATTCCAACGCGCTCCGTGCCACAAACCACACAGCAGAAATACAATCCAACCGTTAAGCAATGTGCGCGCCCCGCCCTTGCGGAACCCTCCCAGCGGGAAGAATACATAGTCCCGCAGCCAACTGGTCAGAGTGATGTGCCAGCGGTTCCAGAAATCCCCGATGGATACGGCCAGCAGCGGGCGACGGAAGTTCTCCGTCAAACGAATCCCGAAAAGTCGCGCCGTACCGATCGCAATGTCCGCGTAACCGGCGAAATCGAAGTAGATCTGACCCATGAAAACCGGCATGACAATCCAGGCCGTTGCGGTCGAGAACCCGTCCGGGTTCTCGAAGAACATGTCGACCAGAATGCCCAGCCTGTCGGCAATCACGACTTTACGGAAAAGCCCGTACACAATCCGCCGCGCCCCGGCGGCGATATCCTCGGCGCGAATTCGGTGATAAACCTGCAGCTGCGGCAGCAGGCGGTTGGCGCGCTCGATGGGGCCGGCGACAAGCTGAGGAAAGAAAGATACGTACAAGGCAAAGGAGATGAAATCGCGCGTCGGGTCGATCTGGCGCCGATAAACCTGGATCGTGTAACTCATGGTCTGAAAGGTGTAGAACGAGATACCCACCGGTAGCACGAACCCCATTGCCTTCCAATGCGTGTCAAAACCCAGCAGGCGCCCCAGTCCGGCGATGTTGCCGGCAAGGAAATCTCCGTATTTGAAGAACCCGAGCAGTCCGAGGTTTCCCGCAAGACTCAGCAGCAGGACCAGTCGGCGCCGCCTTCTGCCGTGCAGCCGACCCATCCAGATACCGCAAACGTAGTCAAGGCAGGTTGAAGTTGCCAGCAGCAGACCGTAAACCGGTTTCTCCCAGCAATAAAAGACGTAGCTGGCCGCCAGCAGAAACACCTGCCGTCCCCGCAGGGGCAGCACAAGGTACGCCCCCAGGACGAGACACAGGAATGCGGCAAAGGTGTACGTGTTGAAAAGCATCCTATTCCAGTGCCGGTTTATCCCTGATGTCACTCATGACAGTGTGCGCCGTGTCATTCCGAGCGAAGTCGAGGAATCTCCAGCGCTTTTGAGCTGCCCCGAGATCACTCGACAACCGCGGGATGAAATTGGACCTGTGTCGTTCACTTTTAGGATCTGCCAGCAGATTATCCAGCCGCTCCGCAAGTATTTCCGCCATGCGGACGTGGTTTCTGCGGTGAAGATGCGCCGTAGTCAGAAAATACTCAGTCGGCAGGGCATCGTGCAGGTCCCAGAAAGTCAGGCCGTACTCCCGCGAGAACAGCTTCAAGTCTTCCAGGAAACGCCGCTCGTTGGGCTCGTCCGGCGGGTAGGCCGCCGGTTCGGCCACTACGACAACTTTTGCCGGAATCAGCGACAGTTGGCGCATATACTCTCTAAGCATCTGCCTGGAGCCTGCGCCGTATGTCACCTGCAGTGCGGATTCCTTCGCGCGCGGCAGTTCGATCGGGTCGATCAGCGGGTGTTTTGGGAGCGACCACGGGAGGTGGCGGAACTCCGGGGCGTAGAACACGTTGTGCACGCCAGGGAAGCGGCGGTCCAGCCAGGACCACATGAACTCCCTGAAGCGCAGCAGCGCGAACATGTCGGACGCGACAAACGTCAGCACGTCCTCGAACCTGAAATGGCGCCGGCGGAAGCTCCCGGGCAACGCCCGCACCAGCCAGGGCCGCGAGATCAGCCGCGGTATGTCGCTGCGGCAGTAAGACAGGCCTTCATGGTAATGCTCGTTGCGATAGTCGCCGTAACCGGTTACCGCCAGCACCGCGTCGGGCGGGTGACGTCCCAGGTAGGCGGCCTCGATCATGTACTCGATTGACGACGCGCCGTCGAGCGACCAGTTGAGCACTTCCCAGTCGGAACTGCCCCCGGCCGCCCGCCGCCGCAACTCGCCCTCCAGAAGCAGCGGATAACCGCGCACGCCGGAATATTCTCCGCCGTATCCCTGGCAATTGGTCAGCAGCGCCACGGTCGAAGCGTCAACCCGGTCCGGAGTACCCATGTACTCCGGCCAGCCGCGGTATCGGTAGGCGTTGCGATAGAACTCAACCGAATTCTGCATCTCCGGGAGCAAGCGGCGGGCAAGCCCTTCGCACAGAATCAGGGAGCAGGCCAGCGCCAGCGCGGGAAAGAGCAGCGGATGTCTGTTCTTCATTTGAGGAATATGTCGGGCCAGCAGTCGTTGCCCGTGTGATGGGTGAGCCGGACTGCATCCTCGGGCGGCGTTCCCGCTTTCCACATAAAGATCTCGTAATCGCCGGTATCGTGTTCGTGCTGACCGCGGGCGCCGCTGCTGGCCCCGCAGACGAGAAAACGACCGTCGGCGGAAAAGCGGGGAAAATACTCGTGGCTCAGCCCGCCCTGTAAATCGAGCAGCAGGCTGCGCTTACGCTTCTCAAGGTCGAATGTGTAAATGGCGTTTTTCTGGCGTCCGCCCTTGTCAACGTAGCACAGCCGCGAAGCCGGCGGCATCCATCCAAGCTGACACCCGCCGCCGACCACCACGATCCGGTCATCCAGGTAGAATACGGCGGTTCCACGCTTGGCCTTGCGCAGGGTAACGGCCATGGCTTGCTCCGCGCCGCTGAAATCGGGCGTCTGAAGCACCGTGTCGGCGGGCACGGATCCGGCGCCCGACTCGAACAGCACGGACTCCCGTCCCGATTCCAGGTCAAGAGCCACGAACTGAGCGCCTTTTCGCTCGAAGTAGACAGTCCCGCCGTCGTGCGACCACGTGGGGGTATTCCCGTACTCCGCGATTCTTCTCTCCGCTCCCGTTTCGATATCCAGCAGGTATACATCCCATGGAACAGGATTGCGTTGAGACACCCACGTGATTCTGGAACGCGCAAAGACAATCCGCTTGCCGTCCGGTGAAATTCGCGGATAGTAATCGACGTGCGGGTTCGTTGTAAGCCGGCGGATCTCCATTCCCGGCAGCGAAAGCATGAGAATGTCGTGATTGCCGTACCGGTTCGAGCTCCAGACGACGAAGCCCTCCACCCCGCCGGCGACCGATTTCACCGCTTCCCTGTCCCTGGCCGGAGTTTCAAGCGCGACTCCGCTGTCCGGCGGAGCCAGGGCTCCCATCTTCTGCGTTTTCCGATACTGAAGCCCGAGAAAAGCCAATCCCGCCGCCAGCACGGCTGCGGCCGCGGCAGCCATAGCGCAGGATCGCCGTGTTCCTGTCACCGCTGCGCGCGGGACGCGGCCCTTGCCGGTCAGAATTACAAAAACAACGAACCCGGCGCCGCCCAGCAGGTAGTCGGCGGCCTGACTCCAGATATGTATGCAGAGCATGGCAACTTTTGAAACCTCGGCCGAAAAACCCAGCAGCGTCAGCGCAAGCGTCCCCCCGGCCTCGTAAGTGCCGAAGCTCATAAATGCCGGAACAGGCAGGCTCGCGCCCGCCTCGGCGCTGAGCAGCGAGCAGAGCACGCGCCCGAAACCCGCGCCCGCAAGCGACGGGAAACTCGGCCCCGCAACAGCCTGGAAGATGAGATACAGTCCGACATATTTTGCCAGGCGCACGCAGAGCGAGAGCAGCAGAACCTTTCCCA
>Ga0180436_10002513_pt1 | contig 17348 bp, 32 predicted proteins | sample SS_ome_2_FD_132434 | JGI IMG/M metagenome (GOLD analysis project Ga0180436, IMG submission 132434) | Hypersaline lake sediment archaeal communities from the Salton Sea, California, USA - SS_3_S_2 metaG | ecosystem: Environmental > Aquatic > Non-marine Saline and Alkaline > Hypersaline >...
GATGCCTGGCGATAACGTCAACATGGAAGTTGAATTGATCATCCCCGTTGCGCTGGAACAGGGCTCCGAATTCGCTATCCGCGAAGGCGGCCTCACCGTGGGTGCTGGTAGAATCACAGAGATCATTGAATAGGTAAACAAATATGGCAAAACAGAAAATTCGCATCAGATTGAAAGCTTACGACCATCGTGTTCTCGATCAGTCCGCACAGCGGATCGTCGAAACCGCTGAACGCAGCGGCGCAAAAGTAGTCGGACCAGTTCCTTTGCCGACTAAATTAGAAAAATTCACTGTAAGAAGATCCACATTTATTGACAAGGATTCACATGAGCATTTTGAAATCAGGACTCATAATCGCCTGATCGATGTGATGGATCCAGATTCAAAGACAATTGATATGCTGATGCGATTAAACTTACCTGCGGGTGTTGATATCGAAATCAAGATATAGGGTTATTGATATTCCCTGAGTTTCCTAAATCGGAAGATTTGTGATATACTTGCACGGTTTGCTTAACAATTGATAGCTCTTTATAAGAGTTATTTGGATCAGAAGGAATAAAATATCTTTTCTTTTGACTGGTAACTGACTATAAAGAGGGAGATGATGCGGCTGAGCCCATGCTGACAGTCTCCAGAAATTTATAAAATTAGGAGAAAAACGAAATGTTTAAAGGGCTAATTGGAAAAAAACTTGGCATGACCCAGGTCTTTGATGAGGACGGTTCCGCACTACCGGCCACACTTATTGAAGCTGGGCCTTGTTATGTTACACAAGTGCGGAATATTGAGCGTGATGGATATTCCGCAGTTCAATTAGGATATGGATCTGTTCCTGAGCGTAAACTTACTAAAGGCCAGATCGGACATCTTGAGAAAAATGAAATTCCCCCGGTCAAGGTCTTACGTGAATTCCGGGCAAAAGCGATTGATGTGAAAGTTGGCGATGTAATCGACGTTTCACAGTTTGAGATCGGGAAACGCGTTGACGTGGTTGGGATCAGCAAAGGAAAGGGTTTTGCTGGTGTGGTGAAACGCTGGAATTTTAGCGGCGGCCCCGTGACTCATGGCCAGTCTGACAGATTACGAGCTCCGGGTTCCATCGCTGCGGGTACAACCCCAGGGCGTGTCTTTAAAGGGAAGAAGATGCCTGGCAGAATGGGTAATGAACGGGTATCCTCGCAAAATGTCAAAGTGGTGTACATCGATCCAGAAAAAAACATTATTGGTGTGAATGGGTCAGTTCCCGGTCCTCGCGGTGGTATTGTGATGATCAAAGACGCGAGGAAGCAATAAGGAGATCAAAAGGGCAGCGGGTAACCGCGCTTTTGGAGTAAAAAATGACTAAAGCAAATGTTCTAGACATAAACGGAAAAAAGATCAAAGAGATGGAGCTTCCTGCGACATTATTTGAAGCACCGATTAACGTGGATCTAATGCACCAGGCGTATGTACGCCAATCTACGAATGCGCGTCTCGGTACACACGAAACAAAAGCACGCGGAGATGTTTCTGGCGGCGGGAGAAAACCATGGCGCCAAAAGGGTACCGGACGGGCACGCCAGGGTTCAATACGCGCGGCGCAGTGGGTGGGTGGTGGAAAAATCCACACACCACATATGAGATCTTATACAGTAAAAATGCCACGCAAGATGCGACGTGCAGCTGTTTGTTCAGCCTTATCGGTGAAAGCATCCGAAAACGCGATTGTGCTGGTTGATAACTTCGAAATGAAAGATGTGAAGACAAAGTTCTTGGCTCAATCGGTCGAAAAGATCACTGGAGGCCAATCGGCTTTATTGGTAATGGCAGAGAAAAATTCAAATGAGAATGTTTTCCGATCGGCTGAAAATCTTGATAATGTGAAGGTGCTGCCAGCCAAATACCTCAATATTCGCGATCTGCTTTCATTCGATCAGATCATTTTCGATGTGCGAGCGATTGATGTTATGGAATCGTTTCTCGGCAAAGGTAAAGGTGCATAATGACATCACCATTTGATATTCTAAAAAGACCAATCATCACGGAAAAATCATCCTATCTGTCATCGGGGCTGAATCAATACGTTTTTGAAGTTCCTATTAGCGCTACGCGAAAAGACGTTCAGGACGCGGTCGAGAAAGCGTTCAATGTAACTGTTATTAAAGTGAACACGATCAATGTTGCGCCTAAAGTTGGCCGAAAAGGAAAAAGCCGCCGTTTGGCAATCAAAAAATCGGCTTACAAGAAAGCTATTGTAAAGATCAGTCCAGAAGACCGCATACCGATTTTTGAGGGAGTAGAGTAATGAGCGTTAAGATCTATAAACCAACATCCCCGGGCCAGCGAGGCAGAACCGGCCTTTCTTCGAACGATATAACGAAGAGAACACCCGAAAAGAACCTGACTGTATCCAAGTCAAAATCATCTGGCCGCAATAACTATGGCCGAATTACAGTTCGTCACCGTGGTGGTGGCAGTCGACAGAAAATTCGTATTGTTGACTTCAAGCGCCAGAAATTAAATATTCCAGCGACGGTTAGCGCGATTGAATATGATCCAAATCGATCATCCCGCCTGGCTTTGCTGACGTATGCAGATGGAGAAAAATCTTACATTATTGCTCCATTAGGCGTGAAAGTTGGCGATAAATTGGTATCAGGTTCTGATGTAGATATCAAACCCGGGAATTGTTTGCCCATTGAAAACATTCCTGTAGGTACCATGATTCATAATGTGGAAATGCAACCTGGGAAGGGTGCTCAAATGGTTCGTTCTGCAGGTACTTCTGCTCAATTGCTAGCCAAAGAAGGAACATATGCGCAGGTTCGCATGCCTTCAGGAGAAGTTCGCAGAATTAATAAAAAGTGCTTTGCCGTCATTGGCCAAGTCGGAAATGTTGAACACAGCCAAATCAAGCTAGGAAAAGCGGGAAGAAAACGCAATATGGGTTGGCGGCCTGCTGTTCGCGGCAGCGCGATGAATCCGAATGATCACCCGCACGGCGGTGGTGAAGGACGTACGCCTATTGGTATGCCCGGTCCGAAATCACCTTGGGGTAAACCAACCCTTGGTTATAAGACCCGCACAAACAAAAGTACTGAAAAATACATCGTTCGCAGCCGGCATGCTGCTAAGCGGAAAAAGAAGAAATAGTTTAGGAGCTAAGTTATGTCAAGATCGCTAAAAAAGGGCCCATTCATTCAGCCGAAATTACTAAAAAGGATTGAAGCGATGAATGAGAAAAAAGAGAAAAAAGTTATCCGGACTTGGAGCAGGGCAAGTACTATTTTCCCGCAAATGGTTGGGCATACAATTGCGGTCCATGATGGACGCAGGCATGTTCCGATCTATATCACTGAGAACATGGTCGGGCATAAACTTGGCGAATTTGCACCCACGCGTCATTTCCGCGGCCATCTGGCTGGGAAGTCTTCGCGTCTCGGAGAAGGTTAGAAATCATGGCTATCGATATTAAAGCTGAATTAAATTATTATCCTGTAAGTCCTCAAAAGATGCGACTAGTTGTGGACATGGTTCGCGGCAAAGGTGCGGAAGAAGCACTCACAATTTTGCGATTTGTAAATAAGAAGAGTGCAGAGCCGGTTCGAAAACTTATTGCCTCTGCAATGGCGAATGGCGAAAACAACTTCGGGATTCCTTCTGAGAATTTATACGTTCATGAGATTGTTGCGAATGAAGCCCCAACCCGTAAGTGGCGCCGATATGGAGCAAGAGGCCGGTTCAAGCCGATCTTAAAACGTTCATCTCATGTGAATGTAGTGTTACGGGAAAAGGTTAATCAAAGGTAAATCCAGGAGAAATTATGGGTCGAAAAGTACATCCAATAGGACTTCGTTTAGGAATCATCCGGACGTGGGATGGGCGATGGTATGCAGAAGGTCAGAACTACATCGATCAATTCCATCAGGATATTGAAATTCGCGAAATGATCAAAAAGGTTGGCGATCGTGCAGGTGTCTCAAGAATTGAAATTGAGCGATTTCCCAGCAAAGTGAAAATCATTGCGCATACAGCCAAGCCCGGCATTCTTATCGGGAGAAAAGGTGAAACCGTTAAAGCGTTGCGGGCTGATCTAGAAAAAGCGACTGACAAAAAAGTCGATCTCGAAATCATGGAAATTAAGAATCCTGATACTGACGCTTTGTTGATTGCGGAAAATATCGCATCACAGATTGAACGCCGAATTAGCTATCGGCGAGCGATGAGCCGAGCGATCCAGAATGGTATCCGCCAGGGTGCCGAAGGTGTGAAGATTCAGGTAGCTGGACGGTTAAATGGCGCAGAGATGTGCCGAACGATCTGGCTGCGCGAAGGCCGAGTCCCATTGCAGACTTTGCGGGCAGATATTGAATTTGCACGCTCCGAAGCTGATACGACCTATGGCAAGATTGGTGTCAAAGTATGGGTCTACAAAGGAGAAGTGCTTCCAGGTGCTTCTGAAGAGATGGAGAAGACAGAGGGCGTATACGTTAGTGAATAATTCACTAATTCTGCCTAACTGAAAAGAGGAATTGAAACATGTTGATGCCGAAAAGAGTTAAATACCGCAAACAGATGCGCGGCCGCATGCGAGGAAGAGCGTATCGCGGTGCTGAAATACTAAATGGCGATTATGCGTTGCAAGCGCTAGAGCCGGGTTGGGTATCTGCACGACAGATAGAATCTGCTCGCCGTGCAATTGTTCGCCAGATGAAAAGACGCGGAAAGGTCTTTATTCGAATATTTCCTGACAAACCGATTACAAAGCGCGCTGCAGAGTCGCGCATGGGTAAAGGGAAAGGCGCTGTTGAATACTGGGCGGCTGTTGTTAAGCCAGGCAGAATTATGATCGAGGTTGGCGGAACGGATGAAGCTACCTCAAAGCAAGCGCTTCGTTTAGCCAAGTATAAATTTTCGATTAAGACCAGAATCGTCTCGCGCGAAGATTTCATTGGAGGACAGGGATGAAAGCTGCAGACATTCGCAAATTGAGCATAGAAGAGATTAAAACTAAAATTGATGAGACCCGGAAAGAACTGATGTTGCTACGATTCCAGGCCGTCAGTGGGCAATTGACCGATACAAGCAAAATAACCAAAACCAAGCGTGAAGTTGGCCGTTTGGAAACCATCATGCGTGAAATGCAGGTGAATGTTAAAGAAGAAGGTGAAGCATGAATAATCGTAGACGATTAATTGGTATCGTTACTGGCGATAAGATGGATAAGACTGTTGTGGTGGAGATATCCCGTTCCTTTAGGCATCCTCTCTACCAGAAAGTAGTCCATACAGCCAAGCGTTTCAAGGTACATGATGAGTTGAATTGCCAGGTTGGAGACAAAGTCCAGATCATCGAAACCCGACCGATTTCAAAGACAAAACGGTTTATGGTTGAGAAAATCATCAAAAAAGATGAGGAATCGGAAATCTTGACTGATATCGAGACGATTGAAGAGGTCCAGCAATGATACAGCATGAATCGCGATTAAATGTTGCTGACAACACAGGCGCAAAAGAGATTCTGGTGATCCATGTTCTTGGCGGTTCAAGGCGAAAATATGGCGGTATAGGTGATGTGGTTGTCGCAACTGTAAAATCTGCTTCGCCACAAAGTTCAGTAAAGAAGAGTGAAATCGTAAAAGCTGTCATTGTACGTACTGCGCACCCCTGGCGCCGCAAAGATGGTTCCACAATCAAATTTGATGACAATGCAGCAGTGATCCTCGATACCGATGAGGAGAATCCGAAGGGTACACGAATTTTTGGCCCTGTCGCACGGGAACTGCGCGAAAAAGGCTACATGAAGATTGTGTCGCTTGCTCCGGAAGTGCTTTAAAAGGAATTATGAAATGAAAATGAAGATTCGAAAAGGTGACCAGGTTGAAGTTGTCACCGGAAAAGAAGTAAATAAGGGCAAACGCGGTGAGGTTATTCGCATTTTCCCGAAAGAAGGCAGAGTGATAGTTCAGGGCTTAAACATGCGCACGAAACATCAGCGCCAGGTCCAGGCAGAAGGTAAGACCATCAACCCTGGTATTGTTAAGCTTGAAGGCCCGATTGATGTCTCTAATGTGATGCTTGTTTGCAAAAAATGCAACAAACCCACTAGAGTTGGCATTATTCGAGAAGATAAAAAAGTCAGCCGTGTTTGTAAAAAATGCGGCGCAAAATTAGATTAGTACATGGGTTTGGGAGTTATTGAATGAACGCTCTAAAAGAAAGATACCGCAAGGATATTGTCCCAGCTCTTATGAAAGAGCTTGAGCTTGACAATGTGATGCAGGTGCCTAACCTCAAGAAAATTGTAATTAATATTGGGGTGGGTGAAGCATTAGATGACACAAAAACTTTGGATGCTGCTGTAAAAGATCTAGAGGCAATTACCGGTCAAAAACCGATTATCACTATCGCGAAAAAGAGTATTGCGAACTTTAAATTGCGCGAAGGGCGCCAAATTGGTGTCAAAGTTACACTGCGCGGCCACAAGATGTGGTCTTTAATGGACCGGCTGATGAATATTGCATTACCGCGCGTGCGTGACTTCAGGGGTGTATCGCCTAAGTCATTTGACGGGCGCGGCAATTACACGCTCGGACTGCGCGAGCAGCTGATCTTCCCGGAGATTGAATACGATTCAATCGACAAAATTCGCGGGATGGAAATCACGTTTGTCACATCGGCTGAAAATGATGAGCAGGGTACAGCTTTATTATCAAAATTAGGTATGCCCTTTAGGAAGGTGTAGTTATGGCAAAAACATGCATGGTATATCGTGAAGAACGAAGGAAGTATGCAAATCAGGTGCGAAACCGCTGTGAAATTTGCGGCAGGCCGCGCGGATATATGCGTCGTTTCGGAATTTGCAGGATCTGCTTTAGAGAATTAGCACTCAAAGGCAAGATTCCTGGCGTAACTAAATCATCTTGGTAAATAACCATCCGGAGGAAATTAAATGAGTGTAAATGATCCAATTGCTGATATGCTGACTCGCATCCGGAATGGTGTTATGAGCAATCATAGCGTGGTGGCGATGCCCAGCTCGAACTTGAAAGTTGAAATAGCGCGTATCTTAAGAGAAGAAGGATATATTGAAGATTACGAAGTAGCCGATGGGAAGAAACCTTCCCACAAGATCCTTCGTGTTCATCTGAAATATGTTGGAGAACGTCGAGAGAAACGTCCTGTCATCACGGAGTTGAAACGTGTGAGTAAACCCGGTTGTCGTGTTTACACACAGAAAAAGGATATTCCCTGGGTGCTGTCTGGAATGGGCATATCTATTCTTTCAACGCCGAAGGGTGTAATGACAGGCCAGTCTGCCCGGAAAAATGGGGTAGGCGGTGAAGTACTATGCAAGGTTTGGTAGAAACCGGCAATAATGGAGGTATGTTGTGTCAAGAATAGGTAAATTACCAGTTGAGATTCCAGCCGGTGTTGAAGTTCAATTAAACGGCAGTCATGTTGTTGTAAAAGGCCCGAACGGAACGCTTGAGCGAACCTTTTCACCCCTGGTGAGCATTAATAAAGAAGAAAACCAGATCATAGTCACACGTGATTCGGATGAAAAAAATGTTCGCGCATTACATGGAACAACCAGAGCTGTTATTCAGAATATGGTGACAGGTACGACATCTGGATTCACCAAAGTACTGGAGATTGTTGGTGTTGGTTACAAAGCAGAGATGAACGGTGACGATATGGTTATCAACGTGGGTTTCTCACACCCGGTAGATGTGAAGGCCCCAGACGGCATCACATTTGATGTAACCGAGAAAAACCGCATCATTACTGTAAAAGGTGCAAATAAAGAAGTGGTTGGACAGGTTGCAGCTGATATTCGAAGTCTTCGCCCGCCCGAGCCATACAAAGGGAAAGGTATTCGCTATCAGGGTGAATACGTTCGCAGAAAAGCTGGAAAGACAGCAGCGGCCTAAGGAGTTTGAGAAAAAATGGGTAAAAAATCAAGAAATGAAGCAAGATTACATCGGCACAAAAGAGTGCGCAAGAAAATTTACGGCACTGCTGATAAACCGCGCCTGAATGTGTTTCGAAGTCTGTCACAGATTTCAGCACAAATCATCGATGATGATAAAGGAGAAACACTGGTTTCATCCTCCTCGATCGATCATGCCTTGCGTAAAGATGTTGCCAAACTGACAAAAACAGAACAGGCGAAAGCCGTTGGTAAGTTGCTTGCGGAGCGCGCAAAAGAAAAGAAAATTAAAGAAGTTGTGTTTGACCGGGGCGGGTATCGATTTACTGGCCGAGTAAAAGCTTTAGCAGATGCAGCGAGAGAAGACGGGTTGGTTTTCTAACCGAGAACAACCGATAAAGGTGAAATATGGAAAATAAGAGATCATTCAAGCCTGTTGAAAAAGAATACGATGAGCGCGTTGTTGATATCGCCCGCGTTGCTAAAGTTGTGAAAGGCGGACGGAAGTTCCATTTTCGTGTAACGATCGTAACCGGCGACAACAATGGTCGTGTTGGGGTTGGTACTGGAAAAGCTGGTGCTGTTCCTGAAGCAATGGGAAAAGCAACTAAGAAAGCACATAACAATATGCGAAAAGTGTCATTATCTGGAACAACAATTCCGCATGAAGTTATTGGGAAGGTGGCTGGCGCGGTCGTTTTATTGAAACCAGCTTCACCAGGAACGGGCGTCGTTGCTGGCGGTGGTGTGCGCGCAGTCGTAGAAGCTGCTGGTGTACGCGATATTTTGACGAAATCTATGGGCAGCGCAAACGTATTAAATGTTGTAAAAGCTACTATGGCTGCTTTAGATCAGTTAAGGTCACCCGAAGAGTTAGCGGCAATGCGCGGAAAACCAGTTGATCAACTGATCCCGTTTTGGGAAAGGAAGAAGAATGGCTAAGAATAAGAAAGTTATCAAGATTACACTTGTCCGCAGCCCAATAGGAAATACTGAACGTCACAAAGCGACGATAAGAGCGCTCGGCCTGCGTAAGGTTGGGTCGGCTGTTGAAAAGGAAGATACCTTGGCAATACGAGGCATGCTTTCAAAAGTCAACCATTTAGTTGAAATTGAATCATTGGATTAAGAAACTATGAAATTACATGATCTAAAACCAAATGAAGGGGCGAAAAAAAATCGCCGACGTGTAGGACGCGGTCCTGCCGCTGGACAGGGAAAAACTGCTGGCCGTGGTATGAAAGGCCAAAAATCAAGAAGCGGTTGGGGCGGAGCTCTCTATCGCCAAGGCGGCAACCTGCCGTTTTACCGAAAACTTCCGTTTATGCGCGGTGAGGGGTTTTCCCCAATCAATCGCGTGGAATATAACGAGATCAATGTTGAGCAATTAGAAAGATTCAAAGCTGGCACTGAGGTTACACCTGAGTTGTTGATGGAACAAGGGATGCTTCATAAGAAGAGTAATCCTGTCGTTATCCTTGGACGAGGAGAGCTTAAGAAAGCCCTCACGGTCAAAGCGCATCGTTTTTCAACGAGCGCAAAAGAAAAGGTGGAAAGTGCTGGCGGTACCGCTGAGTTGATCAAATAAGGTACTTAAGGAATAATATAGGAGATGTTATTATGAAGCGATCTGCATGGCGATACCTGTGGACCTCAGCAGATATCAGAAACAAGATTCTGATTTCGTTAGGGATCCTGATATTGTATCGATTTGCGGCAAATATCCCTGTACCAGGAATTAACAGAGCGGTTATTTCGAGCATTTTTCAGCAGCAATCAACTGCATCAAGTTTATTGAGTGTGTTTGACCTGCTGTCTGGCGGAACGCTCTCCAACTTCTCGATCCTGGCAATGGGTGTGTACCCATACATTACTGCGCAAATCATCATTCAGCTTCTTGTTCCAATCATTCCTGCACTGGAAAAAAGAATGCAGGACAATCCTAAAGAAGGCCGAAAGCTCATGGAAAAGTGGACAGTTCTTCTGACGGTTCCGATGGGCGCGTTATCCGCTTTAGGTCAGATCCAATTATTTAATCAGCTCACTACTGGCGGCTCGATTCTAAATTATGATTTTGGATTTGCTGGTGCAAATTTATTGCCTACATTGACCACATTGATCAGCATGATCGGTGGAACGATGCTTGGCATTTGGCTGGGAGAATTAATTTCTGAATACGGCATCCCCAATCAAGGATTATCCCTGATCATTTTCTCCGGTATTATTACCCGTATTCCGATCAATCTGTATAACATGATTGTGAATGGTGAGAATGTGGCCATTTTGCTTATCCTGATGGCGATCATCCTCGCGTTGACGATTTTTGTGATCATTTTTATTCAGGAAGGCAGGAGAAATGTTCCTGTGCTGTTCCCAGGCCGCAGAATTGGCAATCGCATGTCAATGCCTGTCCGATCCAATTTACCTTTGCGGGTGAACCTGGCTGGTATGATCCCTTTGATTTTTGCACAGACGATCCTGTCATTACCTGGGATCCTGGCACAATTCTTTATTAATTCCAAAACGGAATGGCTGGCAAATTTTGCATCCTGGATGCAAAGGACGTTTAATCCGACCAGCGTATGGTATGTAATTATCTATTTCCTTTTTGTACTTTTGTTGACATTTTTCTATACCGAAGTTCTGTTTGAGCAGCAAAATTATGGAGATAGTCTGAAGAAACAAGGTGCGCAAATCCCTGGTGTTGTTCGCGGAGCACCCACGCAACGTTACCTTAATAAAGTTCAAAGGCGTATTACACTGGTAGGTGCATTGTTCCTCGCTATTGTGGCAACTCTTCCATATGTGTTGCAAATAACCCTGCCACCAGCAATAGGAAACAGCTTGTTCTTGATTTCCGCTTCTGGTTTGATCATCGTCGTTGGTACTGTGCGAGATACGTTCAATATTATCGAAACGGAACTGAAACTGCATGGTTATGATGAATCACTGATCAAAGGATAGAATAAAAAATGGCAAAATTCTTTGTATTATTAGGTCCACCTGGCGCCGGAAAAGGAACGCAAGCGCAGATCATTTCTAAGAAATGTGGGATTCCGCATATCTCTTCTGGTAACATTTTTAGAGAGAATCTTCAGAATGAGACTGAACTTGGCCTAAAAGCGAAATCCTTCATGGAAAAAGGCGAGTTGGTACCTGATGATATTACCATTGGTATGGTCGAAGATCGTTTAGACCAGAAGGATTGTGGAAACGGGGCATTATTGGATGGATTTCCCCGAACACCTTTTCAGGCAAAATCACTTGAAATGTTCCTTACAGAAAAAGGATCAAAAATTGCTAGTGTTCCCTTCATTGATGTTGAAGAAGAAGAATTAATTGAACGTTTGAGCGGTCGTTGGACTTGCAGGGCAGATGGGCATGTGTTTCATTTGAAATACAACCCTCCCAAAGAAGCAGGAAAATGCGATTTTGATGGATCGGAATTGTACCAACGGACCGATGATAAGCGCGAAACGGTCGAGCAGAGAATTAAAGTGTATTTTGACCAAACGGCACCTTTGATTGATTTTTATCGTGAAAGAGGTCTGTTAGCTGAAATTGATGGGTCAAAATCGATCGATGATGTGACCTCAGAACTGCTAGAGGTGGTTAATTGTCAATAGTTATAGACGATATCGGGAGAAACAGTTATAATTATAAATTTGCGGCTGCTTTAATGAATAATAGGAGTTTAGAATGAAAGTATCACCATCAATTCGCAAACGATGCGCTAAATGCAAAATTGTAAAACGCAAAGGCGTTTTATATGTGATTTGTGAAAATCCGAAACATAAACAGAGACAGGGATAAGAGACTATGGCAAGAATCGAAGGCATTGACTTACCACGATCCAAGCGGATCGAAGTTGGACTGACATACATTTTTGGTATCGGCCCAACCCGCGCGAAAGAAATTATCGCAGCTACAAATGTGAATCCTGACACTCGTGTTCAGGATCTTACTGAGACTGATGTAAGTGCTTTACGAGAATTTATTTCTAAAAATTATCAGGTTGAAGGTGACCTGCGCCGTGATGTTCAGATGAATATCAAACGGTTAGTTGAAATTGGATGCTACCGCGGTATTCGCCACCGCAGAGGACTACCAGTCCATGGACAACGAACCAAAACGAACGCACGCACCAGAAAAGGACCTAAAAAGACAGTTGCCGGCCGCGGTCGTCGCCGAGGCGCAACAAAGAAGTAATGCTGAATTAGCATTAATATTCTAGTAATAAAGGAACTGAAATATATGGCACAAGGAACTAAAAAACAAGCACGGCGCAAAACCACAGCGAAGAAGACCAAACGAACGCTGTCTTCAGCGCAAGTGCACATATTTGCATCTTTCAATAACACCATCATAACTGTTACTGATATGCAGGGAAACACTGTCTCCTGGACAAGCGCTGGATCAATTGGTTTTAAAGGGTCGAGAAAGAGCACCCCATTTGCTGCCAGATTAGCAGCAGAAGAAGCAATGAAAAATGCCGGCACTATGGGTATTCAGGAAATTGATATATTCATTAAAGGCCCTGGACCAGGCCGAGAAGCCGCGCTGCGGGCAATTCAGGCGCAGGGAATGAAGGTTACTTCTATTTCCGATATAACGCCTATTCCGCATAATGGCTGCCGGCCTCCAAAGAAGCGCCGTGTATAAGGGTTTAGGAGAATTTTAGATGGCAAGATATACCGAATCAGTATGTAAATTATGCCGACGAGAAGGCGAAAAGCTCTTCTTGAAGGGCGAGCGTTGTTTTACACCTAAGTGTGCTTTCGAACGCCGTGCTTATGCACCGGGACAGCATGGACGGTTCTCACAGAACAGACGCAGAAGAGATTCAGATTACAGCCGCCAGTTAAGGGCTAAGCAGAAGGCAAAAAGGATCTATGGTGTACTCGAGAAACAGTTCCGACGCTATTTCAGCCTGGCGCAGAAGCGACGTGGTTTAACAGGCCTGAATATGCTGCAAATATTGGAATCTCGATTAGACAATGTTGTCTATCGAATGGGTTTCGCAGCTAATCGCGCTCAGGCCAGACAAATCGTCAGCCATGGGCATATCATTGTGAATGGGCGAAAGACCAATGTGCCTTCCATGATTTTGTCAGATGGTGATGTGATTTCAGTCCGTGAAGAATCAAGGTCAAATGGTTTATTCAAAGAACTGGCTGAAACGGCAGAAAAGACCACTTGTGCATTATGGATCGATCGTGATGTCAAAAACCTCAGCGGTAGGGTTTTACGAACACCTGAACGCGGAGAAATTGACGGCAATCTGAATGAGCAGCTCATTGTTGAATACTATTCACGGTAAGTTATTAATGAAAGTAATGGTATTTTGTTTAGAAAAAAGTGAGGGTAATTGTGGCTCAATTTAAGATGGTAACACCAGTATTGGAGCGTGATAAAGAATCGCAAAATTATGCGAAGTTCATTATCGGACCCTTGGAACAGGGATATGGTGTAACGCTCGGCAATTCAATCCGACGCGTATTACTATCCTCACTGCCTGGGACAGCGGTAACTTCTATTAGAATTTCCGATACCCTTCATGAGTTTAGCGATATTCCTGGTGTTCGAGAAGATGTACTACAGGTTATGCTGCAGATAAAGATGCTGCGCTTGATCATGCACGAAGGTGATGTGTCTCATATGCACTTAGATGTTAGTGGTGAAGGTGTGGTAACGGCTGCTGATATCCAGGTAACCTCTGAGATTGAAATCGTCAATCCAGAACTGTACCTTTTTACAGTAGATGATCCAAAAGCACAATTGACCATAGATTTTACGGTTGAACGCGGACGCGGATATCTGCCCTCTAACGAGCGGGGCGGAAACTTACCGATTGGCGAACTTCCGATCGATGCAATATTTAGCCCGATCAAGAGAGTAAATTTCAATGTGAGCAGTGCCCGTGTTGGTCAGAGCACAAATTATGACCGTCTGATGCTTGAAGTTTGGACTGATGGAACGCTCAAACCCGAAGTAGCGCTTGCCGAAGCCGGCAAGATTTTGATTGATCAGTTTAGATTGATTGCCGGCGTAGAAGAAGAGATGTTTGAAGTGGAAGAACCTGAGGTTGTAGAAGAACCCCAGAAGATCACCAACGAGTCAGCGGATCTGCCAATTGAAAGCCTTGACCTTTCAGTGCGCGTATTCAACTCACTCAAGAGAACAGGTGTTGTCACCGTTGGAGACGTGATTGAACTGCTTGATAAAGGTGAAGAAGCTGTGATGTCCATCCGCAATTTTGGCGAGAAAAGTCTCGACGAGCTTCGCGAAAAGATGGTGGAAAAAGGATATTTAGAAGGTGAAATTGATGAAAGTGAGGCAGAGTAGAAGCGATGCGCCATCATGTATCTGGATATAAATTAAATCGTAATAAAGATCAGCGAAAAGCTTTGCGGAAGATTCTTGTTAAGCAATTAATCGAGAATGAACGGATTAAGACAACAAAGACCAAAGCAAAAGCTATCCGCTCGGAAGCGGAGAAGATGATTACGCTGGCAAAGAACAGCATAAATGCGACGGAAATTGAAAAAGTCAATGCGAGGCGACTGGCTGCATCTCGCCTAGCTGATGCTGATATCGTCAAGAAGCTTTTTGATGAAATTGCTCCGCGTTTCGAAGAACGCAATGGCGGTTACACACGCATGATTAAACTTGGGCAGCGCGTTGGCGATGCATCGGAGATGGTCATTTTAGAGCTTGTTGAGTAAGAACCAGACCGCTTTTGCGGTTAGGCAATGGCACTTTACCAAATAAATATCAGTTACGACGGGACCGACTTTTACGGCTATCAGCGTCAAACGGATAGAAGGACAATTCAGGGCGAGATCGAATTAGCGCTGAAAAAGATCGGATGGAAAGACGATTCGATTATTTCCTCAGGCCGAACGGACGCCGGTGTTCATGCTGATGGGCAGGTTGCGAGGTTTGATTTGGAATGGAAACATTCAGAAAATCAACTAAGGAAAGCCCTGAATGCAAATTTACCGGCGGATATCTCGATTAATTCTCTGCGACAAGTAGTTGACAAAGAATTTCATCCGCGGTTTGATGCGAAAACGAGAGTTTATCGTTACCAAATATACTTGAGTGAACACCGTTATCCTTTGCTTGACAGATTTCATTGGCAAATTTGGCCCGAACCTGAAGAATCGCTTATTCACACGGCTACACAAGAATTCATAGGGTTCAAGGATTTTAGAGCCTTTGGCAGGCCATATCAATCTGGAGGGCGAACCGTAAGGATTATTCATAAAGCAGAATGGATTAAGAAAGGTGATAGTCCGGTAAGGTTAGATTTCAGGATCGAAGGGAACTCTTTTCTTTACCACATGGTAAGGCGATTAGTGTTTATCCTTATAAAAGTTGGTCAGGGACGCATTAGCATATCTCACGTAATTGATGCTTTTGAAGGTAACGACAATCTACCTGCTGGAATAGCTCCAGCAAAAGGATTGTTTTTAGAGAAAATTAATTATTAGAAAAAAAAGATGGAGTAGGTGTTGTGAAGAAAACCTATGTGATAAAAGGAAAAGCAGAATCAAAATGGTGGTTAGTGGATGCCCAGGACCAAAAATTAGGTCGCTTGGCAACACAAATCGCCCATGTATTAATGGGAAAGCACAAACCAGATTTTACACCTGGCGTTTTGATGGGTGACTCCGTCATCGTGATCAACGCAGCCGGTATTTCTGTGAATCCCACACGCGAGAAGGAAAAGGTATATTATCGGCACTCTGACTACCCGGGCGGGTTGAAGGCGGTTACTTTCCCCCGTATGTTGGAAACGCATCCGGATCGGATCATCAAGATAGCTGTATGGGGCATGCTTCCGCATAATAAACACGGCAGGAAGTTGATGAAAAGGTTGAAAATCTATGGTGGAAGCGAACATCCACATACCGGGCAGAATCCGGAAAAACTAGAAATTAAGTAAGGTAGGAGTACATAATTAATGGCTGATCAATATTTTGAAGGAATTGGGCGTCGCAAAGAAAGCACAGCACGCGTGAGAATAACACGTGGTGAAGGTAACTTTTTCGTAAATGAAAAAGAACTATCGAACTACTTCACAAGATTAGGTGATGCAGAAGCCATCCTTGAGCCTTTCATGACCACTGGCGAGAATCAAAACCAATACGATGTGACTGTGAAGGTGCAAGGTGGCGGAGTAACCGGCCAAACTGAAGCGGTTCAACTTGGCCTGGCGCGCGCTTTTGTTAAAATAAACCCCGATTATATATCTGCATTACGCAAAAATGGTTTATTAACTCGAGACCCGAGGGTAAAAGAACGCAAGAAACCAGGTCTCAAGCGGGCTCGAAAAGCGCCAACCTACACAAAGCGTTAAAAAAGTTATTTGCAATAGCACAAAGAGTTTATTCTACCCACAATCAAAAGTGGGTAGAATTATTTTTAATACCAGTTTGGATAACCTAATCGAGAGGAAGAATGCATTTTACTGACATAGTTGAAATAATTAAAGTATTGGAACTTGATGATTGTGATAATTTTTATTTTCAAACCTTACAACAGGAATATGCAACCAACAACATATACCCGCTGCCCAGCAATCATTGTTTCATTCGCGTCGAGATACGTGGAGATGAATTAAATACTTTTATTAAAAATAATTCAATCTGGATAAATTCTTACGAAAATATTGTTTGGTTACTAAAAGATATCAAAAATAGTACGAAATTTAAAAAGTTAAGGGAGGTTGACCCTTCAATTATCACAAAGAATGACGCGCTTTATCTCTATACCCCTCCCCAAAAACACCGCCTGGATACTCGGGAGTTTATTGAATTGATTTATCATCTCCGATCTCCAGAGGGTTGTCCCTGGGATAGGAAGCAAACCCATTTTACGCTGCGAACTAATTTACTGGAAGAGACCTATGAGGTGCTCGAGGCAATTGACCAAGAAGACAGCGATCACTTAAAAGAAGAACTTGGGGATTTGTTGCTCCAAATTGTCCTTCACGCCCAAATAGCACTAGAAGAGCATACATTTGATTTTGGCAATATTGTTAATGATGTATATTGGAAAATCCGTAATCGTCACCCTCACGTATTTGAAGATACTAGCGTTGAGGACGTAAAAGAAGTAATGACCAATTGGGAAAAGATAAAGGCCAAAGAGCGAGGCGATAAGAAGGTCCAAGCAAAACAAAGCATCCTTGAATCTATTCCATTGCAGCTACCAGCATTATCTATTGCACAAAAATATCAGGAGAGGGCATCACGGGTTGGTTTTGATTGGGAGGATATTTCTCCCGTATTTGATAAGGTGTTAGAGGAACTTCAGGAAGTGCGTGATGCACTTCAGGCAGAAGATGTGGAAGAAGAACTCGGAGATTTATTATTTGCTGTTGTAAACCTGGTACGATGGGGTGGATTTGATGCAGAAACGTGCC
>Ga0180436_10002514_pt1 | contig 17348 bp, 10 predicted proteins | sample SS_ome_2_FD_132434 | JGI IMG/M metagenome (GOLD analysis project Ga0180436, IMG submission 132434) | Hypersaline lake sediment archaeal communities from the Salton Sea, California, USA - SS_3_S_2 metaG | ecosystem: Environmental > Aquatic > Non-marine Saline and Alkaline > Hypersaline >...
AAGGACGCCAAATCGCCACCGCCCTACTGCAAGCACAACATGCGACCCTGCAACAACTTAACACCCTCGCCGCTTGACAACATCGTGAAAATCTTCACGATGTTTGAGGTTAGTAGTACAGGGGGGGCTGGCGTGCTGCACCTGCTTTCACCCCAAACGGCCTACGATCCGCCAGGCCTGGACCGCGCAACGACCTCCCGATCGATCACCGCTTACATGGCTGGCCCCAAATTCCCCCCATCCCACCCCTTGCCCTCGGCGAGCCTGCGTGGTAGCGTGGACAAAGGAAAGAATCTACGTCTACGGGTAGTAACCCCACCTCCCGCCACGTTCGCGGTAGCAATCATGTCACAGACCCTGCCGACCCACATCCGACTGGACAACGAGGGTGTCGCTTGGCTTGACGATTCGAATGTCAAGGTCATCGAAGTCGCCTTGGACAAGATCGCCCACGGTTACAGCCCTGAAGACATCTACCAGCAGCACGGCGGGTATTTGTCGATGGCCCAGATCCACGCAGCATTGACGCACTACTACGACAACCAAGCAGCGTTCGACGCGACGATTCAGCAGCAGTACGAAGAGTATGAACAACTGCGCAAGCGGTCGCTGGATTCTCCCGGTCGGCGTAAACTCCGCCGCCTAGGGAAGCTGACGTGAGTGTCAAGTAGTACATGGACGTGCACGTGAAACGGGCTGTTGCCGACGGGCTTCGGCAAAGAGGCGTTGATGTACTCACCGCTCAGCAGGACGGCATGGCCGGACGGACTGATTCCGACTTGTTGAACCGTGCGACTTCGCTCGAAAGAGTCTTCTTTAGCCAGGACGACGACCTTCTGCGCGAGGCTACCGAACGACAACGAAATGGTGTGCCGTTCGGGGGAGTCGTGTACGCTCACCAGTTAGCGATCACGGTAGGGCAGACGATTCGCGACCTGGAATTGCTCGCTCAGGTCTATGAACCAAGAGACATCGCCAATCGGGTAGAATACCTGCCACTGTAACATCTGGCGCCATGGTGTTCAGTCGCACCCGTAAAACGACGAGAGACAGGAACGAAAAAGGGGGCAGAACTGAATGGCACTTGAACTTTCTTAACTCACGACGCCCCGCATGTCGTTTGTATTCGTCGCGAGGTTTGGTCATCAGAGGGTCTTGCTTCGGCCGCCGTTTTCGCACGCGGGGCTCGAAACGGTCTAGACGATTGCCGACCTCGTGCGTGCAATGGCCGCCAGCAGCTTGACATTCTCCCAGCCGATGTCGTTGCCGCTATTCAACCGCCCGAGCAGGACGACGGTCGGCTCGCCCTCGACCTGACCGAACTCGATCCGCAGATCATGCACGCTGATCTGATCGGCGTAGCGCTGGAAGTCCTCGCCACGGTCAAGGAGCCTGCCCATCAAGGCCCCGTCGAGACTCGTCAGCGCGATGAAGAGCAGCAACCCAAGTGACATCCCAAAGAGCGGGGGACGCACAACCATCGACAACCGGGCTTGGAACACATGGCAAAACGGGCACTTCCGCGCCGCGCGGGGAATCTCCATCGCACACATGCCGCGGGCTTTCGAGTCGGGTGGTTGGGTCATTCGACGGGCCTCGATCATGAATCCGCGTCATCCGCGGGAAAACCGACCAGCCTCATCCCACCTCCTGCATCTTGTTGGCGAAGTCGCGCCCGGAGGTTGGTGGTGGCAGTGGCTTGCCTTGTTGGTAATACAGGGCGATCTTCTCATCGACGAGGTGGCAAAGCTCGGCGAAAACCTCTTGCTCGTTCTCGCCATGACAGCCACCGTAGAAGAGTCCCGGCGAACTGCCGACGTAACAAGCATCTCCATCCGACCATTCGACAGTTTTCACATAGCGCGCGCTTTCCTTCATGACCGGGCACCCCAATCGCTCGGGTGACAGCCTTCTCTTGGTACTGCTTGGCGTCATCACCCTCGTTGCCGGCGATCGTAACTGGCCGCGCAACATTGGGGGAAACGAAGTCTCGGTGACTTTCTTTGCCGCCACGATGGGTGAACGCCGCGGGCTTCAAATCACGGATCGGTTCGCGTACCTACCGCGGCATGGTCCTTCCAACCCATTCCAGATAACATCACGACTTGACAATCGCCCCCAGTAGTTCAAGGCGTGCCGAGATCGGCGTCATCCGGGGCCCTTGAGAAATCGGAAATGTGATTCTCGCCACGGAGGTCATGCTTAGACGGAGAGGAAATGCAAAATCAAGGGGCCGCAGGCTCTGATGCCTCGCTGCTCGACGCGGCGCCCGGCTGCTCCGCTGCCTCGGCCTCCGCCGCATTCCGCAGGCGGTGTTCGAGTAGAAACCGTAATAGCGCACGAGCTGCGAGCCCTTCGGCGGGATGTGTTGCTTAAACTCGGCCAGGAGATCCAGCGGATCGAGCACCTGGAAATTCCACTAGGCGTGGTTACACCTCTGCTTCACCCGCCCGCTTTTCCACCAGCCCGAAGTCGGCCAGGATCAGGTACAGGCTGGGGATCACGAGCAGAACCAGCACGGTCGAGGCCATCAGCCCGAAGGCGATGCTGGTGGCCAGGGGGATGAGCACCTGCGCCTGGAGACTGCGTTCGGCCAGCAGGGGCAACAGACCGGCGATGGTCGTCAGCGAGGTGAGCACGATGGCGCGGAATCGCTGCCGGCTGGCCAGCCGGGCCGACTCGAGTACGTCGGCCCCCTCGTCGCGGCGTTGTTTGAGGAAAAGGACCAGCAGGATCGAGTCGTTCACCACGATGCCAGCCAGGGAGACGAACCCCAGGATGCTCGGCATGCTGAGTGAAATACCCATGATCAGATGCCCCACCACGACGCCGATCAGCGCCAGCGGGATGGCCACCATGACGGCGAGCGGTTCGAGGTAGCTGCGGAACTGGAAGCTCAGCAGGATGAACACCCCGAGCAGTCCGACCAGCATGCCGCGAAAGATCGACGCGCGGGTGGTGGCCCCCTCTTTGGGCTCGCCTTCGAAGGAAACGGCGACCCCGGGGTACTTGGTTTGGAACTCTGGCAGCAGCTTGCGCTGCATCTGGCTCACAAGGGCCATGGTGTTCGTCCGCCGCGCGTCGACGTCGCCGCGCAGCGTGACGGTGCGCAGGCCGTCGACCCGGGCGATCCGCGACCATCCTCGGCCCCACTCGGCCTCGGCCACGGCGCCCAGCGGCACTCGCTCGCCGCCGGGAAGGGTGAAGTGGAACTGCTCGAAGTCGGCCAGGCTGTTGCGGTCGTGGTGGGCGAGGCGGACGTCAATCTCGTACGCGTCGGGGCCCACCTGGATGGTATCGGCCGTCACGCCCTGGAAGGCCGCGCGGAGTTGCCGGGCCATGCCTTCGGCGTCGAGCCCGAGGCCGAACGCTCCTTCCTGCAGGCGAATGCGCAGCTCGGGCCGCCCGACACGCAGGTCGTCGGACAAGTTGCGCACGCCCACGAAGCGGGAGAGCCACTGCTGCATTTCGGCGGCCGCGGCCTTCAATTCCTCCAACTCGTTGCCTTGAATACGGATCTCGATGCTGCGCCCCTTGGGCCCGAACCCCGGCTCGGTATAGGCGAGACTGAGCACATCCGCCGGCTGGCCGACCTCTTCGCGCCACGCGGCGAACACGTCGTCCAGCCGGGCGTTGCGCCGTTCCGCGGTCAGCAGATCGGCCGTGACGGTGGCCACGTGAGGGCCGTTTTCGAAGGCGTCGGGGTTCTGGTTGAATCGCACATACACGGTTCGCACGAGGTCCTGCCCGCCGGGTTGCCGCGGAACGAAACGTTCGTTCACCCGCGCCAGCCCGTCGGTGATTCGTCGGACGACTTCCCGGGTTCGCCCAAGCGGCGTCCCCTGCGGCAGCACCAATCGCGCCTCGACAACGTCGCCGTCGATGTCGGGGAACGCCTGGAACTTGACCACCCCGCCGGCGACCAGGCCGAGCGAAGCCACAAACAGCCCCAGGACCGCTCCGACCCACAGGTAACGCCACCGCGACAGCACGTCGATGCCGCGGCCGAGGAGTTCCTCGCGGGTCCAGTCGAGCCCCCGGTCGAAGGCCCGGCGGAAGCGGTTGACCTTGCCCGGGTCGTAATCGTGGAGCGCGTGCCCAAGGTGTGCCGGCAAAATGCAGTACACCTCGACGAGGCTCACGACCAGCACGAGGATCAGCGTGAGCGGAACCACTTCGAGCACGGCGCCGATATCGCCTTCGAGCAGGGCCAAGGGCCCCAGCACGCACACGGTCGTAATGAACGACGAGAACACGCCGGCCTTCACCTCGCCGACGCCGTCGACCGCTGCTTGCATGGCCGGTTTGCCCCGGGCGCGGTGCGCGGCGATGTTCTCGGCCACGACGATTCCGTCGTCCATCAAGATACCCAGCGCCAGCAGCAGGCCGAGCATGGTCATCATGTTCAGCGTCAGCCCCAGGTACGGCATGAAGAAGAACGCCCCGAGAAACGACACCGGCAGGCTCATCACCACCCAGAACGACAACCGCACGTTGAAGAAGAGCCAAAGGGTCAGGAATACGAGAAGCATGCCCTGCAGGCCGTTGGTCACCAGCAGCTTCAGCCGGCCCTCGACGAGGGTCGAATTGTCCTGGGTGATTTCAAACGTCAGTTGCGGAAACCGCCGCCGCTCCTCCTCGACGAACCGCTTGACCGCGTTGGCGCGGCGGATGACGTCCTGGTCGCGGGTCATTTCGATGTTCAGCAGCCCGGCACGCCGGTTGCCAAACCGGATCTGGTCCTCCTCGTACTCGAAGCGGTCGACGACGTACCCAAGATCGCCCAGGCGAATCTCGGCGCCGCCGGCTCCCGCCACAATGACCAGCTCCTCCAACTCCCGAGGCGAGCGCCGCTCCTCGACGAACCGAAGGGTGAGTTCCCTCTCGCGGGCCTCGACGGTACCGGCCGGCAGGTTCACGCTCTGACGGCGGACGATCTCGGCCACTTCGGCCGCGCTGAGCCCGTAACGCCGCAATGCCTCTTCGTACAACGCGACCCGAAGCTGGCGGTCCGAGAAGCCGTGAAGGCGGACCAACGAGATGTCGGGCTGCTGTTCCAGCCGCCGCTTGAAGTCCTCACAATAGGTCTTCAAGTCGGTCGACGACATGGGCCCGGTCACCAGCACCGACAGCACCAGGTCGGTCGTGTGGAGTTGCGTGATGACCGGCTCCTCCGTCCCCGAGGGGAAATCGTCGATGGCCGCCACGGCCGTGTCGATCTCGTCCTTGAATGCCTGGTAGTTGCCGTGGGGAAGCATCTCGACGGTGACGATGCCCAGCCCTTGACGGGCGTCGGAACGCAACTCCTCGACGAACCGCACCCCATCCAGCGCGTCTTCGAGCCGCTGGCACACCGATTCTTCCACGTCCTCGGCGGTGGCCCCCGGGTGCAGGACGCGGATTTCCACCTCGGTCGGCCGGAAGTCGGGGAACGTTTCCCGGCGGAGCTTGCCGATGCTCAGCAGCCCGGCGGCCAGGAAGACGAGCATCAGCAGGTTGGCCGCCGTGGGGTGCCTGGCGAAGTAGGCGATCATTTAAGGCTCCCCTCGCCGGTGGCTTCCGCGATCAGATTCGCCAAGACACTCTCATCGACCACCGCCTCGACCAGCATGCCCTCGATGGCCGGTGCGGGGTCGGAAATCACGAGCGTCTCGTCGCCCGAAAGCCCCTCGCGCAGGCACGCGAATCCGGCCTGGACGAACTCGACCTCGACGCTTCGCCGCTCCAGGCGCCCATCGCTCCCCACGAGGTAAACATGTTCTTGGTGAATGGCCGAGCGGGGAACGACCACTCGCTGCGGACGTACGGTGCCGCGCAGTTCGGCCTCGCAGTACATCCCTTGCACCAGGGGCGGGCGCTTGCCGGGAATGGCCTTCTCGTAAGGCCGATCGACGGCGATCACCAGGCCGGCGGTTCGCGTGCGCGGGTCGAACTGCTCGCGAAGCCGGGCGACGCGCCCTTCCCATTCGGCGAGAAAATCGCCGCTGCGGAAACGGACGGTCACCCCGAAGTCGAGCACCTTTTGCATCCTCTCGGAGTCCATGGCGACGACGGCCGTCTCGCGCAATTCGGGCCGAACCAGGTTGCGGAGCCTGTCGAGCGATACCTGGGCCTCCAATTCGGCCACGGCGGTTCCGTGCGCTTCGAAGAGCGACTGCCCCGCGGCGACAAACTGCCCCGGCTCGATGCGAACCTCGCCCAACCGGCAGTCGAACGGTGCCTTGATGATCGTCTTCTCCAGGTCGAGCTGGGCCTGTGCGAGCCGCGTCTCCTTGACCGCAATCGCGGCTTCCAGGGCCTTGCGCTGCTGTGGAAAAAGCGCTAGCGAGTTCTTCAGCCGCTGCACTCCCTGCCGCTGCGTCAGGACGGTGCGGTTCTGCTGGTCGATCTCGGACGCCGAAACGACGTTTCGCTCGGCCAGGGATTTCAGCCGGGCCAGCTCGCGCTCGGCCAGTGCCAAGGAGGACTGCTCGATTTCGAGCGACGCCTCGTCGTTGACCTTCTTCGCCTCGAGTTCCTCCAACTGCGCGTGAAGCTGCGCGATGTCGGCCTCGAACTGCGCCACCGCCAGCTCATATTCGGCCGGGTCGATGCGCAGGAGCATTTCCCCTTGCCGGATCATCGCCCCGGAGTTCAACTGCTCGTGGGTCTCAAGCACCGTGCCACGAACCTCCGCCACGGCCTGCCACACCTGCCCGGGCCGAACCGTGCCGTAAGCGAGCATCCGCGGCAGCACGTCGACCACGGGCACACGAATGACCCGCAGCGTGCGGGCCGGCTCACCCGGGGCGTCCTGCTCCGGCGGCGTCCTGGAGGCCACGAATGCCACCACAACCACGACGCCCAGCACGACCGGAACGCCGAACCACCATTTTCGCGACGGGTGGATGAGATTCTTCCAATTCATGGCAATGCCGACTCTTCCGTCTCCGAGTGCGGGCCGAGCGAATGTAGCAGGCCCACGCCATTGTGCCGCGCTCCGGCAAACCAGTCTGGGGCCAAGAAACGGACCGGCCGAACCGACGGACGCACGGACGCAACGGCCCTGTCAAACCCTACCTGATTCTAGGTTGGCATTCACCCCCGGGCAACCAGCGACAGGGCCCCCACGAGGTGGAGGGGGAGCCCTTCGGGATGACGCAGAAACAAGTTCCCCATTTCGACGCGGCGAGGACAGGCTAGCAAGAAGGGCGGTACTCGTCGTGCCCACCATGCAGGCACCAGCAGCCGCCGACCGGGCGGGGGATCGACTCCAAGACTGATTCCAAACGGGCTTTGATCTTGGTTTCTCCGTGGTTCATGGTCACAACCCCCAGATCTCTTCGGGGTCGGTGATGTCCGGATCGTCGTAACGCTCGATCGTCCCCACCCACTCGGGCATCTCTTCCTTGATGGTCTCTTTCAGGTCTTGCAGTTCGTCGCGATCGATCTGGCCCTGCTCCCACATGAACGTGTAGAACTTCTTCAGGCTCGCCGCATTCTCACGGATCGCACGGGGGCTGGCCCACATCGCCTTGCGGATGAACCAGTAGCCGAGAAACATGGAGATGTGGCTGGCTCCGTCCTTGGCGGGAATGGCGTCCTCATACAGCAAGAACGCGTTGATGTAGAAATCGGCGTTCTCCACATGCCGCCGCACCGTCTTCTCGGAGAGCCCCTTGGCCGAAAGCCACTGGTCGAACTGCTCCAGCAGCTTCGCATTGTTCTTCTCAATCCGTTTACACGCCCGTTCATACTTCTGGTATTCGTTGTCTGGCATGGTCTGTCTCCTATGCGTTCGTCTCAGGTCGGTCTGCCGGGATGTAGGGGATCAGGCCCTTCTCGAAGGCCATTTCCTGGACCTCCCGCGGGGCGTTCCGCACGTCCATGATGAACCCATTGACCTCCAGCATCCAGACCCGCGGGTTGTCGTCCCTCTGGCTGGGCAGCGTCCAGCGGGGATCGAATTGCCCGATCTTGAACATCGTCCGGATGGACTTGGACTTACCCTGCCCGGTGCTTTCCGCCACGCCAAAAGCCCGGTCGATCAGCGGCAGTCTCAAGTAAGGTTGGTGGCTTGAGTCATCGAGAAAGTTGACCCAGCCGATGGTTCGCACGATGCCGCAGGCCCAGGTCTTGGTTTTTCCGCGAAGAAGCGGCGAGGGTCGCTTCCTCGCCAGGGCGAGTGCCAACTTACGGCAAAGGTCGGCATACTCCTGGTCGAGGAACTCCCGGCAGAAGGTGTCGGTCATTTCCGCGATTTCTTCGGCAATCGCCTTGGCCCGCGCGGTTGCCGACCGGCCACCGGCAGCAACTGTCGCCTTCCGTGACCGCTTCTTGGACTTCTTCCGCTTGGGCGCGGGTGCAACATCCTCGCCGAGCGACGTGATGATGCCGAAGGCTTCCTTGGCCAGCTTGTACTCCTCGTTCAGCATCCGCTTCGCACCGCCGCCGAAGGTGATGTTGTATCCCGAGAGCAAGCCGTCGTAGACGATCTTGCCCTTGAATGGCAGGAGGACGGCCGTCGTCAATCGGGGAAGGTAGGGGCCGACGACCTCTTCCATCGGGTCGGCCAGGCCCAGGACGCCGTAAGCTTTGGTCGGCGAGCCGTCGCTGGTCAGGAAGACTGTGTACTTTTTCAGGTAGCGGAAGATGTAAAACCCACCCGGCAAAGCGTGCTTCCAGGTGCCGACGATCTTCAACTGGTCGGCCTCCAGCCTCGCCGGGTTCTCCGTGACGAACTCGTCGATCAGTTCCCGATGCTCGAAGAGGGCGTCCCGAATGGCGACCCTGGCCTCGGGCGGCGTGGACATGTACTCCCGAGAGTTCGAGAATTGCTCCGGCGAGACCTCCAGCTTCCGGTTGACGAACGACAGCAGGGCCGCGTACAGGTCGTAGAACAGCTCCCCTTCATCGGGTGTCAGCTTCATGGTGATCGATCCTTCGCTGCAAGTGCTCTCATCCGTCAAGTTCTGCATTCAACTCAGCCCGCCGCCGCGCCAGGCAATCGCCCCTGACGGAGAATCGCATCGTATACCAGCTGCTCGTTAGGGGTGAGGGTAATGTTAGCTCACTTTCCGCAGGTCTCGGTTGAGTTTTCTCGGGACCTCCGGGGCCGGTTGCTTGGTGGGGCTCGTGGCGATGGTCGCGCGTGGCGCCCCGAGGGAGCCTGGGCGATGATCGATTCTTCGCGCGTTCACACGGGGAGACAATGTCCGGCATGGGGCGGCGCGTTGGGATAGGAATACTTACGAAACGCGCCCCGTGGGTATCAAGTTGCCACTTTTTCGCTTCGGCCATCACCTCGTCAATGATGCGGCGAGCCGAGGGCTCGCGCTGACTGGGCACGGCGCGAGGCCTTTCTGCTGCTGCGGGGGCCGCCGGTTTTAACGCGCTCATTGACACCCGCCGCGATAACCACCCTCGGTCAGCCTGACGAGTGGCGTCATCAAGAAGCCGTAGCGATACGTGCCTTCGGGTTTAATCGTGTACTGCTCATGAGTTCTTGCGCCCCACGAGTTGTCGCCTCCGAGTCCGTGCAGGAGGTGATCGATGCGGAGGGACAATTTGTCGCGCTGAGGCAGGTCGATCGAGTGCTTGCCCTTTTCGAGGTCTTCGACCGTGAAGGGCCAGGCGCTCATCGAAAGGAGGACGCCGTCGAGGGCCGTGATCTGGATGCCCTGGTCCTTGTCGTTTACGAAAGCCATCCATCGCGTGTCGGCGTGGTTGCCAACGTCCTGGCAGCGGCTGTACGGGTGATTCCAGTCGAGGGCGTCGGCCTTATACAGCCCGATGATGCCGCCCTCCTTGCGGTCGGCATAGGTCTCGCCAGAGAGGCCGTAGTAGAAGACGTTGTGGTATGCCGCCGGAATGGCCATGTCCATGCCGACGCGTGGAATCAGCGGCACCTTGTCGCCTTTTGGTGTGAGCGTCTGGAACACTTCGATCCGGCCGCCGTCCAGGAACCGATAGTTGACGCTGCATGTAGTCTCACCGACTGGAATCCGCGATTCGGCCGTGATTTCAACGACGCCGTCGCACTCCTCGCCGTCGACCGAGATCACCCGTCGCGACTCGGCCGCGTTCCGCCACGCCCCCAGCCGCTGTTCAAAGCGGTTGCGCATCTGGTTGTCGTTCATCGTCTTCCAGTAGCTCGGTTCGAGCGGTTCGGAAAGGAACTGCGCGCCGCCGACCTTCCAAGACGTCAGGGCCCCGGTCGTCTTCGAAACGCGGGCGGAGTACCCCTTGCCCTGAACAACCCAGTCGTCCCCTTCTTCGCCGAGCGTCACGTCGCCGGAGAGGTCCTTGTCCACCGCGGAAGAGGCAACGTCAAACGGCTCGAGCACGAACTGGTCGAAGGCCACGCGGTAGCCCGCCTTCGCCCATGGCTCGTCTTCGGCCAGTTCAAAGGAGAAGGTGAGAACGTATTCCACCGGCGATTTCGCCGCGTCCGCGGGAAGCGTGAACGGAACCGTGATCCGCTTTTTGCCCTCGGGGGGAACATCCAACTGGCCAAGCGATCCTTCCTGGACGGGCTTCCCGTCGGCCGTCAATTGCCATTTGCCGACGTACTTGTCGAGATTGACAAAGGCGTTTTCGTTGTGGACCTCGACGGTACCCGTTTTCAGGTCGATCGGCACGACCCAGATATTCTGGTACTGCTTGCGGACTTCCTGCAATGACGGATTCGGCCGGCGATCGGCTTGAACCAGTCCGTTCATGCAGAAGTTCTGATCGTTGGGAAAGTCGCCGAAATCGCCGCCGAAGGCGAGGAACCGTTTGCCCGTCTTCGGATCGGTCTTCCAGAGGCCCTGGTCGACCCAGTCCCAGATGCAGCCGCCGATCATCTGCGGTGAGGAGCGGATGACGGCCCAGTATTCGTTCAAGTTCCCGACGCTGTTGCCCATCGCGTGGGCGTACTCGCAGAGCATGAAGGGCTTCTTCCGATGGCCGTCGGCATACTTGGCGACGCCGGCCGGAGGCGTGTACATCTCGCTCAACACGTCGCAATTGGTTCGCGTGCGTTCATAGTGAACCGGGCGGCTCGGATCGCGGGCATGAATCCATTGATAGCAGTCTTTGAAATTGCATCCGTCACCCGCCTCGTTCCCCATCGACCAGATCACGACGCACGGGTGGTTCTTGTCCCGCTCGACCATCCGTTCGATCCGATCGAGGTGCGCCTGCGCCCACGCCGGGTTGTTGGCGAGCGTCGTCCGCGGGTGGTAACCCATTCCGTGGGATTCGATATTTGCTTCGTCGATAATATAGATCCCGTACTTGTCGCACAGGTCGTACCACTCGGGGACGTCCGGGTAGTGGCAGGTCCGCACGAAGTTGATGTTATTCCGTTTCATCAGACGGATGTCTTTGAGCATCGACTCGGTCGAGACGGTGTGCCCCGTCTCGGGATCGTGTTCGTGCCGGTTGACGCCCTTCATGAAGATCCGCTTGCCGTTGACCAGAAAGACGCCGTCCTTGATTTCGACCTTACGGAATCCGACATTGCCGGGAATGATCTCCAGAGGATTTCCATGAATGTCTTTGACGGTGAGGAGCATCCGGTACAGATACGGCGTTTCGGCCGACCAGAGCCTCGGATCTTTGATCGTGGACGCGAGGCCGAAATCAATGCCTCCGCCGGGCGGAATCCGCTTGTGAATTCGGCCGAATACGGGGTGAAAGACCGCTTCACCGTTCGCGTCCAGCAAGGTCATCTCGACGGACGGGGCCAGCACCGGCTTCCCGCTCCAATTATGCAGTGAGAGCATGACCTGGAGTTTCACTTGGGAGAAATCGTCTCCCTCAAAGAGCGTCTTCACCTGGAAATCACGGACTCCCACGACAGGGCTGGCCCACAGGTAGACGTCGCGGAAGATCCCGCTTAAGCGCCAGAAGTCCTGATCCTCCAGATAGCTGCCGGTGCTGTAGCGGTAGACTTCAACCGCAATGAGGTTCTCGCCCTCGATCAGATAATCGCTCACGTTGAACTCGGCCGGCGTGCGGCTGCCCTCGGAATAGCCGACCTTCCGGCCGTTCACCCAAACGTAAAAGGCGGAATCGACTCCGGCGAAGTGCAGAAAAACCTGTTCGTTCTTCCAGTCCTTCGGAACGGTGAAAAATCGCCGGTACGATCCGACCGGGTTGCGCTCTTTGTAGTTCGTGTATTCCTTCGGCGGCTCACCCATCACCTTCGGCGGATCCATCTTGAAGGGATACTTGACATTGACGTAGAGGGGCGTCCCGAACCCTTGCGTCTGCCAATTGCCAGGCACGGTGATCTTGTTCCAGCCGGTCGTCTTGAAATCAGGCCGATAGAAGTCGACCGGACGCGACCCGGGGTCCGGAGACCAGTGGAATTCCCATTTCCCATTCAGTGATTCGACGTTCTTGCAGGCGGCCACATCGCCTTTGACGGCCGCCTCGAACGAGTCATAGGGAACGAAACTCGCCCTCGGAGCTAATCGGTTGACCTGAAGAACGTCCAGATTCTCCCATTCCGGGGTCTGCGCGCCTGCATTTGAAAGTCCAGTAATCGAGATACTCACCGCAAACACGGCCGCCATCCAATCATATCTCATGGACCACTCCTTGTTAAAAGCGGGTTTGGTTTCCAAGAGTCCCGGGACACATTATCCGAGTTCCAGGACGGCTCGTCAATCGCCGGAAAGCGAAACCGGTTCGCCCTCCTCTCCGCCGCGAGACGGGCCTGCGCTGGGCTGGTAAAAACATCAGCCGCTTTCCGTGGGTAGTGGTGGCGGTTCTTGCTCCTTGGCGAGGGCGTTGCGTGTTTTGGCCGGGACGCTTGGCACGGTGGGGCCAAGGTGTTTACGGCACCAGTGCCACACCTGGCGCGGACGAACCTCGGCCAAAGCAGTCCGGATCGTTTCCAGGCCGAGGTTGCCCAGCAACGCGCCCAGGCTCAAGACCATCCCGGTGAGCCCAGCCGGCCGCTTTCGCCAGTGACGGCCTTCAACTTGCCAATCAAGGATTCCAGGACTTCGCTGGAACCCAGTAGGCGTTCGTCTCCCTGGACCTGTCGTGACTGGCCACGCACGAACTCCCGCAGGTCCTTGCGTAATCGCTTTGCCGCCGGAGTCGTCGGTGTTGGCAGGTGGTCGGCCAACCCGTCCGGCGCCGCCACGTGGATGCCCTCCTGTCGTACGTCGTGTTCCGTGATCCCGGCCAACTGGAACATCTCACTCCGCTGATGGACCTGCGGAGTGAACTTCCGCAGCCAGCCCAGCTTGGCTTCAACTCGTATCGACTTCGCATCCTTCGTGCGCATGGTCTGATCCGCAAATCCCCCGGCCGTTTTCGCTACCACGTCACCAGCAAAGGGCGCCAAATCGTCACCGCCCTACTCGAAGCACAACATGCGACCCAACAGCAACTTGACGCACTCGCCGCTTGACAACATCGTGAAAACCTTCACGATGTTCGAGGTTAGTAGTACAGGTGCTTGGTCCACCACGTGAACTGCGATTGGCGGTGTCGTTTTCGCTCATCGTCACTCGGGCTGGATGTCAATCTCCGCGATGGCGGCGAATGGGTTGCCGCTTACTTCCTTGGTGATAACGAGTTTGATGTACTGGGCGTTCTTCGTCGAGCCGAACACGACTTTCTGAAGCTCGCCCGTATCGGGCCATTCCGCGGAAGCGACCGGCTCGCCCCAGTCTCGGCCGTCCCGGCTGAGATAGATCTCGCAGCGGGCGACCCGGCCGTTGGACATATCCTGGCGCGGCAACACGGTGAGGCCCTTGAGATCAACGCTCTTTCGCAAATCCACGGTGATCTCGTGCGGCATCGGGGCGGGCGTGCCTTCCCAGGCCGTGTGCCAGCACGTTGCCGGGTTTCCATCGATGGCTTTCGACGCCTCATAGCCCGGCGCGAAGCTGTCCGCCTTGGCGGTCGCGCCGAGCTTCTCGATGGCGGACGGTTTCGGAGGCGCTTTGAACAGCCGGCTGACGTCCGCGCCAGCGAGCTTGATCTTCGGCGCGAACGCGTCGCCGCGCATGTAGCTCAGGATGGAATGCCGGAGCTGCCGCGCCACGTGGCGAGTTTCCAGGTCGTGCCGGAGATCCATCGAGCAGACCATCAGCTTGCCCCCTTGGACCTCGGCCTCGAACAGCAGCCCCAGCCGTTTCGGCTCGAACCAGGTATGAATCGGCTGAACGAGCGGCCGGAGTTCCGCCGGAAGTTGGTCCATCTCCATCGTGGCCGCGTTGTGGATCAACTCCCACCACTGCCAGTTGGTGTGATACTCGGTGGGGAACTCCTTGAAGACGGGATGTTTCGGATCGCAGAGGATACCCAGCGTATGCGGCGGCTGGCCACCGGTCCACGCCGTATTCCAGAACACGCTCGAAAACCCGATCGCCACCTTGCTCTTGACGCTACGCGGTTCGGCCAGCAGAAGCACCTTGCCGCCGTTGTTCAGAACTTCAAGGGCCGTGTCGTCCAGTGACTCCACGATCGTGACGTCGTGTTCCCCGGACCGCGCGGCCGCTGTTTCCTCCGGCGACGGGTAGACCCAGAAATCCCAGTCGTTCTCAAGCGGCGTCCCTTCCAATCCGGCAACGAGTGTGTACTTCGCGGGCGCGGGGAGTTTCGAGCAGTCCGCGTTTACCTGGCCGAGCCGGATGCCGTTGCCGACCGCGATGGTTCGTGCTTCCATGGTGCCGGACATCATGACCTGGCCCGATTCGCTGACGATCTTCCACACGGGTCTTGCGTCGGGAAGCGGCGCGGCGCCGAAATGGGCCACTTCGAGGCTCGCGCTGAAGGTTTCCGAATTGCTGAAGGTTCGCTTGCTCATCCGAGCCAGGGGCACGGTGGTGTTGCAGAACCTGCGGAACTCCTCCGGCGACACGTACGGTTTGGAGTCCCAAAACGGATCGAGCACGCCGACCAGCGCGGTGCCCTGGCCCGGGAAGTCATGCAGGTCGAGGAGCTGGAACCCGCCGAAGCCCTTGGTGCGCAGCGCGGCCTCGATGTCGGCCTTGTAGCAGAGCGTTTGCAGCTTGCCCGAGGCCATGAGGAAATCCCGCGCCTGATCGCCCATGTGCTTCGCTTCGAGAAGGTCCCTGAAGATCTCGAAGTTCTTCGGTTTGAGAACCCCCGTGTACTTCTCGATCTCGTCGAAGTTCGGGTACACGCACCACTGGCCGATCTCGTGGCTGATCGTGGGTTTGTCGGCGTGCTTCTTCACGAAGGCGGACCAATCGTAGTCCGATCGCGGGGGCTGACCGTTGATGATGGAGCGCAGCCCCGCGCCCCACGCCTGGATACGAACCCCGCTGAGTGTGCTGTGGAACTCGCTTTGGTCGATCATCGGCCAGCCAGCCCCGCTGGTGTGAAGGCGGCGGGGGTCCTGCTTCTTCCAATACTCGCACCAGGGGCCCAGGAACTTGGCGCCGCGGCCGGGACCGCTGGGTTCGTTGCCGTAGGCCATCAACACGAATGATGGATGATTGCCGTATTCCCTGGTGATGCGGTGCCCTTCTTCGTAGAGCCATTGGTCGATCGGCCTGCCGTTGCCGATGCTTGCACCGCTGTTTGCCCAGGACGAGCACTCCACCTGGTAGTAAAAGCCCAACTCATCCGCGGCAACGAAGGCCGCCTTGGGCGGACACCAGGAATGGAACCGGATATGGTTCAAACCATGCGCCTTGCAGGTCCGGATAATCTTCCGCCAGTAATCAACATTCGTCGGTGGGTAGCCGGTCAGCGGGAAGATGCAGCACTCCAGCGTCCCGCGGAGAAAGATCGGCCGGTCGTTGAGCACGAACTGCGTGCCGCGGGTGGTGATCTCCCGCATGCCAAAGGGCTCTCGGCGCCGGTCGGTGAACGTGGCAGCGTCGGCGGCGTCTTCAGCCGAAGCGTCGCCCGGATGCTTCGTGGTGGCCTGAAGCTGCACATCCAACTGATACACCGCGGGGCTGAACTCATCCCAAGTGAGCATGTCATCACCCAGGGGATAGGCCACATCGACGGTGGTGATGCCCTCGGCCGGGATCTTGGCGGCAACTTTCTTGGTCGGGAGTGAATGGGTTTCGCCCGTGTTGTCGCTAGACGCTTGGAACCGCAGGGTGCCGTGGGCGGGCTTTCCGGTCGCGTTGCCAATCGCAACTTTGACCATGGCACGCCGCCCGGCCACATCCGGGTAGATATCGACCCGCTCGATCCAGACCTGATCGGTCGCGCGGAGTTCGAGTCGCCCAACCAGTCCGTTCCAGTTCGACTGCGTGTGATCGGACACACTGTGCGAGTCCGGCCCGACGTTGACGTCGTCCATTCGGTTATCAACGCGGATGGTCAACTTGTGCTGGCCCGGTTCGAGCGGCGGCAGTACATACTCGTGCGGCGTGGAGAGCGAGAGCGACTCATCCGATGTGACCGGCTGCCCGTCGACCCAAACGCTCGTTTCCCAGTGTGGCCGCTCCAGGTGCAGGACGACGCGCTGATCACGCCATGCTTCGGGAAGGGAAAACGCTCGCTGAAACCACGCCGGTCCGACGTAGTGTCGATTGGGTTGCAACCAGAATGGGATCTTGAAGTTCTCGGGCGTGCGATAAGGCTTGTAACGCGGCTGGTTCCACTCATCCTGGCGGATCGTCCCGGTCCACAGCGTATGGGGTCCCGGCGGGTCGCCCAGGCCGTTCTCTCGCAGCGAGCCCGGCAGCCGAACCACAGAGTCGACGTCCGCGCCTTTGCTCGCAGGCTCCAGGTCGCTCGGGTCGCTGAACTCGGCCGCCGGGTCCAGCCGGGCCGACCACTGACCGGATAGATCGATTCGCTCGTCCTCGACGCCGAGAGCCACTCGTGGCCCGAGGTTCTCAATCGAGCCAGTCGAAAGAAACAGGCCTGCAATGCAGGAGGCAACAATCAGGAACCACTTGTGAGCCATGGGAGCACCATTTTGCGGGGAGGGACATATTGATGCCGGCGTAGCCAATGTTTCGCAATTCGAGTAGCAGAATGGGCGAGGTGCCCGTGAAGCCAGGACGTTTTCGCTAGGTCGCCCTGCCCAGCCGCTTCACCGCTGATTGGGAATGCAGGCCTCAATAGGGGTGGGGTTCATCGAGCAACGCCAGGCCAAACTCGCAGCCACGCCATCGACAAGGCTTGCCGCTTGACGGACCATTCTATCACCCGGGATTTCCCATTTGGGTTGAATAGCGCTGAGGCCTGAAGATCTTTGGATTACCAATTCTTCCTATCTTACCATCGCGCCCCCCGCTCGTCTAAGGGCCTGCAAGACAATTAAGTACTGAATTAGTTGGTGTTGCTGGGTAGGATTGTGTAATTCCACTCTCCGTGAAAATCACTTCGCTTGATGATGACTTCCTCAAGCTGTGCGTCACTGA
>Ga0180436_10002515_pt1 | contig 17336 bp, 8 predicted proteins | sample SS_ome_2_FD_132434 | JGI IMG/M metagenome (GOLD analysis project Ga0180436, IMG submission 132434) | Hypersaline lake sediment archaeal communities from the Salton Sea, California, USA - SS_3_S_2 metaG | ecosystem: Environmental > Aquatic > Non-marine Saline and Alkaline > Hypersaline > Sediment...
CACTTCTGGGAGACCGAGCGCACCCACTATGCGCCGCACTACGAGTCGTGGCTATGGGCGTGCTTTCTGTGGGCCTACAGCAAGACCGGCTTCGCTCCATTCCTGGACCGCGCGTCCAGGGGTATACGGATGACCATAGAGGCCTATCCGCAGCAGTGGCGGTGGACTAACGGCATCCAGCAGGAGCGGGCTCGTATGCTCCTGCCGCTTGCGTGGCTGGTGAGACTAGCGGACACTCCCGAGCACCGAAGGTGGCTGCGCCAGATGGCAGACGATCTGCTGCTGCGGCAAGACGCAGTTGGTGCTATCGGGGAGGAAGTGGGTTCGGCAGGACAGGGTCAGTATGGGCCGCCTAAGGCGAATGAGGCCTACGGAACGTCGGAGGCTCCCCTTATCCAACGGAACGGCGATCCGCTCAGTGACCTCCTCTATACAACCAACTTCGCGTTCGTGGGCCTGCACGAGGCATCCGTCGCGACGGGGGACTCATTCTACAGGGCCGCGGAGGATCGGCTAGCGGACTTCCTGTGCCGCATCCAGATCCGGTCTGAGGTTCAAGAAGAGCTGGATGGAGGCTGGTTCCGGGCCTTCGACCACCGGCGCTGGGCGTACTGGGCAAGTAACGCCGATGCCGGATGGGGGGCCTGGAGCATCGAGTCCGGCTGGACCCAGGCCTGGATCACCTCAGTGCTGGCGTTTCGCCAGTTGGGCGTCTCCTACTGGGATCTCACGTCGGGGAGTCGGATAGGATCGACACTGACTGACCTGTTGCCGGTGATGCTTCCAGGTGTTGTGTAGGAAGGGAGATTGTGAACATGGCTGAGATACTGCTCCATCAGACCTTTGACGACCCCGACGTGGGCGCACCACTGACCTGGTTCTGCGAACCGTCGCGGTGGCGCGTCGCATCGGGCCGGCTGGTGGTTGAGCCCGATGCGGAAACCGACTACTGGCAGCGCACACACTACGGCTTCTCGGCCGACAACGGCCCCTTCCTTCACGTGCCGGTTGCCTCCGACTTCGTGATGACGACGCGCGTGCGCTTCCACCCGGTCAACCAGTATGACCAGGCCGGCCTGATGGTCAGGGTCGACGAGAACCACTGGCTCAAGACATCGGTGGAGTATGAGGGTGAGCACGAACCCTCCAAGTTGGGCGCTGTGGTCACCAACGGCGGCTATTCGGACTGGTCGACGCAGAGCTTCCCGGATGGCGTCGATGAGGTGGTATTGCGGATCCAGCGCACGGCGGATGATTACGTCGTCAGCTACGCATTGCCTGACGGTACTGGCGCGTGGTCGCAACTTCGTATGGGGCATCTGCACAATCCCGGTGGCGGTTCGGTACAGTGCGGACTCTATGCCTGCTGTCCGACGGGAGCTGGGTACAGGGCTGAGTTCGACTATCTGTCGATTCACGGTTGAGGGGAGGGCTCAGGATGAACATACGAAGCTATCTTTGTCGCGAAGCGGCGGCATTGACCGATGCCAGCCTGCGGGAACTCCCTTCAGTGGCGGATTGGCCCGCCGAGCAGGCGCGGCGCCGTGCGGTGTACCTTGATCGGATGGGGCTCACGCCGTATCTGGATGCGCCACGGACACCGCTGAACCTGCGGGTGACCGGAACTCTCGGGCGCGACGCCTACACTGTGGAGAAGCTCTACTTCGAGAGCCTGCCCCAGCTCTACGTGACCGCCAACTTGTATGTCCCGCGCGGCCTCGTTGCGCCGGCACCGGCTGTCCTCTATCTGTGCGGCCACTCCCGGACACAGAAGATCCACTACCAGAGTCATCCACGGCGATGGGCCGAGCTAGGTTTCGTGTCCTTGGTCGTGGACACGATCCAGTACGGCGAGATTCGCGGCGAGCATCACGGGACGTTCAGCCAGGGCCGATTCCACTGGTACAGCCGGGGCTACTGGCCCGGCGCTGTTGAGTGCTGGAATGGCATCCGTGCCCTGGATCTGTTGGCCGCCCGGCCCGATGTGGATGGCGATCGGATGGGCTGCACCGGCATCAGCGGCGGCGGCGGGATCAGTTGGTGGCTGGCTGCCGCTGACGAGCGGATCAAGATCGCCGCGCCTGTGTGCGGCACGGGGACTGCGCGTAGTCAGATAGCCGAGCGGACCATCGACGGGCACTGCGACTGCATCCTCTATTTCAACCCAGACGGCTGGGACCTGGCTGACGTGGGGGCGCTGATCGCGCCAAGACCACTGGTGATCGCCAGTGCGGATCGAGACGGTCTCTACACGATCGCGTCAGTGCGCGAGACCTACGCCAAGCTCCGCAGCCTCTATGAGACCTTGGGCGCCGGTCACCTGGTCGAGTTGGTGGAGACGCCTGGTCGCCACAGCTACCACGAGACATCGCGCACGCGTATCTTCAGCCGCTTCCTCGATGTCCTGGCTGACCGCGTGGTACCGCCGGAGGATGTGGGCGACCTGGATGCGTCGCGGGATGAGCCGGATCCGGACGTGCTGCGGGTCTTCGTGCCGGGAACCGACGTGCCCCTACCGGCCGGTGAGCGGTCGACCGTGATCGATGACGAGTTCGTGTCCCGCGCCGTACCCGTGCAGGCGGCGGATCCTGATGCGCTGGATCAGCGGAGGGCCAAGGTCATCGCAGGCCTCCGTAGCCACTGCTTCGGTCAGTTCCCGGCCGTGGATGCTCCGCTGGAACTGGACGTGCATCTGCGCTACGAGACGGCGTTCACTGCGGTGCGTCGCTTCCGCTTCACGGGGGAACCAGGCTGGCGGCTCACCGGGCTGTGCACGCGCCGCCTGGACCGGGAACAGCCCCACGGCCTGGTGGTCGTGCTGCGAAGCCCTGACGAGGTGCGATCTGCGCACTATGACGCCAGTCTGGAGTTCGCGGGACGGATCGGTGACCGCTACAGCGTTGCCTGCGTGGATACGCGGGGCTGCGGCGAGTCGGCTTGGGGCCAAGGCCTCTCCTGGCACGTACGGCGCGCCGCGATGCTATTGGGACGCACCGTCGCCAGCATGCGTGTCTACGATGCACTGCGAGCGTTGGAGGCGGTACGGCAGCTCAGTGGCGTCGATGCTGATGACATCACCTTGACGGCCCGCGGCGAGATGACTGTGGTCGCGCTCTGCGCGGCGCTGCTGGATGGCCAGATCAGGCGCGTGGCCCTGGCTGACCCACCCGCGACCCTGAACCAGGCCGGTGCACCGGATGGGACAGGCCCGGCCATCGAGCTCTGGGGCGCGCTCAAGGTGACCGATCTGCCGGAGATGGCGGCTCTGCTATGGCCCGCCGAGTTGGACTTCGTGGGTTGGCGACCGGAAAGCTACCGGTTCGCGGAAGAGGCCTACCGCCAGCTGGGAGAGCCAGGAGTGGTGCGTCATCTGAAACGCCTAGAGGATCTTCCGTGATGCCTACATCGAGCAGGAGATGACATTGCCAACCAAGGTCACTATCGCCGTTCTCACCGACATACACGCCGGCCCGGGTTCCGCCATTTCCAGCCGCCGTTCCGAGATAGCCGAGACTCTGCTCTTGCGGGCTGTCATGCGCCTCAATCGGATGATCCATCCTGACGTCACGGTGATTCTTGGCGACATCGTGGACGACGGAACGTCTGCCGATTCGCACGAGTGGCTCGCCGCGATGACCGCAATCCTCGACAAACTGGCCTCGCCCAGCATCGTCATCCCTGGCAACCACGATGGGGACGTGGGCGCCTTCTACCGCGTGTTCGATCGCCCGGCGGAGATGGTGGATCTCTGTGGTGTGCGGTTCTTGCCCTTCATCGACTCTGAGGAGCCTGGGTACAACGCTAGCCGGAGCCGACACGACATCGAGCGCTTTCGCAGGGCGCGGGTAGATCACTCAGGCCCGATTGTGGCACTCCAGCATGTGTGCCTTGCACCTCCGGGACAGACTGACGTGCCGTATAACTACACCAATGCCGAGGAGATCATCGAGGCCATGGGCAAGAGCGGCGTGGCCCTATCTATCAGTGGTCACCACCACGCTGGTGCCCCGATGGTGAGCGATGAGACCACCGCCTACGTCACGGCCCCAAGCCTGTGCGAGTCGCCGTTCATGTTCACCACGGTGACAGTGGAGGGCGATAGGATCAGTACGACCAGGCACCAACTCGCTATGCCGGCGGAGCTGAGCCTGGTGGATCGTCACGTTCATACCCAGCTCGCCTATTGCAGCGAGAACATGGACGTCGCGAAGGCCATCGAGTTGGTCTACGACTTTGGGCTAGCGGGGATCGGTTTCTCGGAGCACTCCGGTCAACTCACCTTCCCGCGCCAGGACTACTGGCAGGGCGCGTGGGCGTGGACGGGGCTTGACGGCGCGCAGCCTAGGGATAACCGGATAGCAGCCTACCTCGAGCTGAAGCGTCAGTACCAGAGGGACGGCGTTACCTTCGGGATCGAAGCCGACGTTGACTATGAGGGTAACCTGGTCCTGGAAGCCGGCCTTCGCGAGCAGTTCGATCACGTTCTGGGGGCCATCCATAGGACGCCCAGCCTGGGCACCCCGCCTCCGGACCGGGACAAGCTCGAGGAGGAGTTCCGAGCAGTACTGGCCCAAGTATTGGCCTGTGGTGTTGACGTGCTGGCGCATCCCTTCAGGCTCTTTCGGCGAGCCGGATACGAGCCGCCGGAAGAGCTGTTCGCGCCTACTGCCGAACATCTTCGCGAGCACGGTACAGCCATGGAGCTCAACTATCACACCAACCAGCCACCGGTGGCTTTTGTTCGACTGTGTCTGGAGCGAGACGTGAAGATCTCGTTGGGCAGCGATGCACACAACCTGTACGAGGTTGGTGAGTTCGCGGATCATCTGCAGGTGCTGCGGGATGCCGGCTTCGATGGCGATCTGTCGGACATCCTCCTCCCGAGGGATTACAGGGCAAGAAACGGATAGAACGTATCCCTCCCGGGTGGTATACTCGCAGCAACTGAGGTGTTGGAGGGGTGCATGGGGGCGACGAACACATGGTCTGTGGGGCTCTGGGAGTGGGTGCTCCTGGTCGGGCTATCAGTGCTTTGGGGCGGCGTATTCATCTGGGGCGTCCTGTTGGGGTTGAGTGCCCTAGGCGCCGCGCTGGTCCCCGGGTGGATGGGTCGAGGATCAGTTGGTGTCGATGGATGACATAGCGGTGGGAATGGGATCCCCGGATAGAGACGGAGCCTACTTGACCGACGATGCCAGGTGGCGAGCTGTCGTTGACCCTGACCGCGGCGCAGACGGCATCTTCGTCTACGGCGTGCTGACGACAGGCGTCTATTGCCGCCCGGGATGTGCCTCACGGCTGCCCAAGCGCGGGAACGTTCGCTTCTTCGCGACTTCGTCTGAGGCAGCGGCAGCACGTTTGAGACCCTGCAAGCGCTGTCGGCCTCAGATCGCGTCCCCCAGGTCGACCGCCGAGCAGGCCGTCGCCAGAGCTTGTGAGATCGTCGCGTCGGAAGATCGCGCGCCGACGTTGACGGAACTGGCGGATGCCGTCGGCCTTAGCCCCAGCTACTTCCACCGGAAGTTCAAGGCCATCACTGGCGTCACGCCGAAGCAGTACATACTTGAGAGTCGCGCGGCTCGGGTCCGAGAGGGCATCCGGCAGGCCAACACGATCACCGATGCCATCTACGACGCGGGGTATGCGTCCAGTAGTCGGTTCTACGACACAGCGAGCTCGTCCCTGGGGATGAGGCCTGGCGAGTACCGGCGTGGAGGAGTGGGGGTGACCATCAGCTATGCCATTACGGACTCATACCTGGGCTGGGTCCTTGTGGCTACGACGGAGCTCGGCATCTGTCGAATCGACATAGATGCTTCGGCGGAGGCATTGCGTGAAAGACTGGTCGGCAGCTTCGCCAAGGCGCAACTGCTCGAGGGTGAGTCGACGTTTCAGGAGACCGTGGCGCGGGTTGTCGCCTGCCTCGAGCAGCCACGACTGGGTCTGAGCCTGCCCCTCGACGTTCAGGGAACCGCCTTCCAGCGCCGCGTCTGGGCCGCCCTGCAGGAGATACCGGCGGGCTCGACCGCCAGCTACTCCGAGGTCGCTGGTTGGATCGGCCAGCCGAAGGCGGCGCGGGCAGTCGCCCGAGCGTGTGCCGGCAACCAGATTGCGGTGGCGGTACCGTGCCACCGCGTGGTCCGAAGCGATGGCGGGCTGGGAGGGTACCGCTGGGGTGTCGCACGCAAGCGCGAGTTGCTCGCGCGAGAGTCCGATGTCATGGAGGGCGCTCCCTACCGTCGGCGAGGTGACGATGCTGTCCATCACGACTGACTATGTGCGGGACACGGGATGTCCCCAGCCCTACCTGCACGCTATCGCGGAGGCAGGTTTCACGCACGTGCACTGGTGCCACCACTGGAACACGGATTTCCTCTACTCAGGCTCGGAGATCGGGCAGATCGCGAGTTGGCTGGGTGAGTATGGACTAGCCGTCCTGGACATCCATGCCAGTCACGGACGGGAGAAGGCCTGGGCATCTGGCCTGGAGTACGTGCGCTTGGCCGGCATCGAGCTGGTCAAGAACCGCATCGAGATGGCATCGGCACTGGGCAGTGATGTCATCATCCTGCACCTTCCGGAGGATGGTCCGCGCTCTGGCGTTGCCTCCGGGGAAGGGGACCCCTGGCTGCTCAGGGTGTCCCGATCTCTAGATGACCTTGCCGGGTTCGCTCGGGAGCACGGGATGCGCATCGCCCTAGAGAATATGGGCCACGACGACTTCGAGCGTCTGCGACAGCTGTTCGATCGCTATCCGTCAGACTTCCTGGGCCTGTGCTACGACGCCGGGCACGGCAATCTGGGCGGAGAAGGTCTGTCGCACCTGGAGGAGACAAAGGACCGGCTGATCTCGGTCCACTTGCATGACAACGACGGCACGGCGGACCAGCACAGACCGGTCCTCTCGGGGACGGTCGACTGGAGGCGACTGAGCCGCATCATCGCATCGTCGGCGTATGGGAAGTGCGTGAGCATGGAGGTGTCGATCCACAGCTCGGGATACCGGGACGAGGGGGCTTTCCTTCGACACGTGCACGACACCGGGATGACACTGTCGGCGATGATCGCGAGAGCGTAGTCTACCTCGGCAACTACAGCGATCGCGGGCCCGGAGCACCAGCTCCGGGCCCGCGTCTGTTTTTCTGGCCCTCTAGGGAGTGTCCCTTACGACCAGAGGCAGGAAGACCTTGAGTGGCAGGACGGTCAGCTCTACCTGCCGGGTCACGCCGGCAGGCGTGCACGGGTTGACGGCAGTCACACTCACCGTCAGCGTGCCTGTGATCGCGTACGCGTGCTGCACCGTCGCTGCTGTCCCCGCTGTGCCCTGAGCATCACCGAACGCCCATGTGTAGTTGATGGGCTGGGTGGCCCCAGCCGGCGATGTCGTCGCAGTGAACGTAACCGTCTCGTGAATCACCGGATGCGAGGGTGACCAGGCCAAGCTGTCGACAGAGGTCAGCGGCACGCAACCGCTGGTCACGGTGACCAGGTTCGGCTTGAGGACTGTGTCGCTGTATCCGAGGCTGTCAGTTACCGTCAGCGATACGTCGTAGATTCCGACGGACTCGTAGACGTAGGTCGGGTGCTGCAGGCCACTCGTGCCGCCGTCCCCGAAGTCCCACGCCCAAGCCACGATAGCAGGGCCGTCGGTGGTCGAGGTATCGGTGTACGCGACGCTGTTGTCGAAGACGATGACCGCGGGATCCGGCTCGTGAGTGAAGTCCGCCACCAGCGCCGGCGGCGTTATCTCGACGGCGATCACGCCCTGCTCGTCGTAGCCGCAGCCATCGGTGACCGTGACAGTCACGGGATGGGAGCCGTCGACATTGAAGACGTGGGATGCGGCGGCGGTTCCTGGTTCGGGCCCGGCGCCGAAGTTCCACTGGTAGGTGAGCGGTGTGCCGTCGGTCGACGCAGTCGCCGTGAAGTAGACGGTCTCGTTGACCACCGCCGGCCCGCTGTCGGCCAGCGACACATTGATGCTCGGCGCGACAACGGCTGTGGTGACCGCCGGACCCAGAGGGCTCATCAAGCCCTCGTCGCTTTCAATGACGTAATACTGGTCGTTGACGACATCCTGTAGCGTGCAGGGCAGGAGACCGCTGATCCAGCCGTTGATGAGGCCGCCAGGCACCAGTTCCCCGATCAGCCAGGTCACGTCACCGTTGCTGTAGTCGCCATCGGTGTCGATGTCGGTGAGGACCAGCGGCACCGTGTCACTCAGCACGATGTTGGTGTCGGTCAGGTTGCCCGTGTTGGTAAGCGTGAGGGTGTAGGTCAGCGGCATTCCGGCGACACCGGAGCTCTCCGCTTCCTTGCTCACTGCGAAGACCGGGTTGAGGATCTCAGCGATGCTGACGCTCGTGTTGTTCGTGTAGTCCGGCTCGATGTCGCCAGGGTCGTTGGAGCCGATGGTTGCTTCGTTGCTCAGCAGCTCACCGCCCTGGACCGTGTCGCTGATCCGTACGGTGACAACCAGGTCCTGCCACCAGCTGCCGAAGCCGCCGGACGCCCACTCCCAGCCCACGGCATTCCCCTCGACCCTATCGGGCGGCGCGGGACAGAAGTAGCCATCGGGGCCGCAGAGCCGCCAGACAGCATCGACGAACGTGACGTCGGCGGGCAGCGTGTCCGTGACCCATACATCGCCCATCCCGCCCCACCAGGCCTCGTTCTCGATGTGGAGGGTGTAGGTGAGCAGCGAGCCCGGCCTGCGGTTACCGGCGGATCCCCACTTCTCCACAGCAAGGTCCGGACCGGTGTACAGTACCTGGGTGTGCTCGTTGTCGCTTGCGTTCACGTCGTCCGACGGCGTTGTGACCTGTACCGTGTTGGCGATCGCGACCCCGTATGGCAGTGGGTCAGCAAAGTCTGCGGAGAAGTTCAGCCACGCGGTCTCGCCAGGCTCCATGTACTCGATCGTTGCCGTCAGCGTGCTGCTGTCGCCGCCGCCCTGCCACCACCGGTGGAAGTCGATGCCCCAGTTCGGATCCAACGTCGCCGAGACAGGCAACGTATCGGTGATCATCACGTTGTCGACGCGCGTTGTGCCGAGGTTCTCGATGAGCACCCCGTACCCGGCGCGCTGCGTGTCCTCCCACCACCCGTCTTTGTGGATGGCAAGGTTTGTGCCGTCCTGAGCGATCGGCTGCGCGAAACAGGCGTCGTTGTCATAGGGGTTCTCGTCGAAGACGGCACCACCGATCTTGGCGCAGTTGGTGACCACCGCCGGCGGCACCAGGCCGGTGTCGACGCTCAGGTGCACGTCGAACTGCCCGTTCTCACCGCTCTCGAGAGATCCCACGTCCCACACCACGGTCTGCCCGTCGATGACCATCGGATCCATCGGGTGCGGCCCGTCATTGTCGTACCACCAAGCCTCGCTGAAGCTCGTGCCGGCGGGCATCGTGTCTGTGATGTAGATCGGGCCGTCGACGGGGATGCTGCCCTCGTTTCCGTAGCCGATGCTGAAGCGCAGCTCGCCGCCGGGCACTGCAGTGCCGCCGTTGAACCACTTGTCGATGTAGAGATTCTGGTAGGGATGGTTCACCCAGCCGTCCCAGAACGCCTCATTGTCTCCGGGGTCAAGATCGTTGCTCGCGGTGATGGTCGCCGTGTTCGTAATGTAGATGCCGACCTCTGCCGCAGGATCGAGGCCGGCCCGCAGGTAGACCGCACTGCAGTTGCCCTGACCAGGTAGCGAGGGAATCGCCACGACGAGCGTGTGTGTCTCGCTGAGCACTTGCTGCCAGCCTGGGTCGTCGGCCCACCAGCTCTTGAGGGTCATCGAGGGCGGCAGGCTGTCGGTCAACGTGACGGCAGTGGAGGCAGTCTCCCCATTGCCGCAGGCGTTGAGAGTGAAGATCGCATCGTAGCCTGGGGCGGGTGCCTGCCAGGCCCACTTCCCCAGATTGAGCTGGGTTCCGTTGGGCTGCACTTGGTCGGTCCACCAGTGCGTGCGCTCCTCCCAGCTCGACTGGTTGAACGGGTTGGCTGTGGCAGCCTCGACAGTGTTTGTCACCGTGTCCGGCGCCGGGGCGTCGATCTGGGCGAAAAGGCGGAAGCGCTGGGTCGCGCCCGCTGCCACTGTGCCGAGATTCCAGATGATCGGTCCACTCCCGCTCCCCGTCGGGATGATGCCCGACGTGTCGGTGAGGTAGGAGAGCCCGTCCATCGTATCGGTGACCACGACGCCTTCAGCGTCGGCACCTCCGTCGTTCCAGACCGTGATCTCGAAGACGAAGTTGCCGCCTTCAGCCGGTCGACTCCAGCCCGGTACTTGCTTCTCGATGCGCAGGTAGGGGGCCGGCTCGTAGAAGGCGCTGAAGACCTGGTGGGCGTCTGGATCGGTGTAGAAGACGCCGATGTCCTGACCAGGTTCCACGTCCCACTCGGTGGCGGGATCCCAGCTGCAGCTGTAGGGATTCGAGCCGTCCGGCGTGACCTGATCGTACTTGGATGCAGGGTTCGGAGCGTATTCGGGCGCGCCCCACGGCTCGCACTGAACAGGCACTGGGTCAGAGAGCTCCTCGGCGTATACCGTGCCGGTGATGGTGTCGGCTGCCGCGTCGACATAGCCGGTGATCGTGCCCACGTGCACTGATGCCGTGTAGCCGCTCGTGAGTCCAGCGTGGACCCAGTCACCCGGCTGGATATCAGGCTGCTCGCCTGACCAGCCCGCAGTGTTGGTCGAGAATCCGGGACGGCTGCCGGGACCCCAGTCCGGCACGGTGCCGGTCGTGATCAGGGCTGTTGCCTTGACGCTGCCGCCGGAGTCCGTGACCGTGACCACGCCGCTATGGCCGGCCTCGTAGTTGCCCTGAACCCACTCGTGGGCCTCGTTGACCTGGAGCACGATGTCCAGGGTCCCGAAGTTTCTGTGGTATCCGACGTCGGCGTAGGAGACTTGCGTGTACCACCGCACCTCGCCCTCGCCGCCGCGCGGGATGTCCGACAGCGTTGCCGTGAAGTGGCCGCTTGCGTCGGTCTGCGTCGTGAATGCGGTCCCGCTGCCATGCAGCTGCCCCTCGACTTCCTCGCTGTCCAGGCTGTCGATCTGACCCGTCACCTTATCCGTGACGGAGTCACCGAGCGCCTCGAAGGGCGTTGGGATCTCGATTACGACCGGTAGGGCACCAGCACCCGCCGATACGGTGACGGTGTCACCGGGCATCATCGGGTTGTTGAGCCACTCGTCGAAGCACTCTCCGAACTCATACTCTTCGTAGGCTGTGGTGACGGTCATCGGCCCGCCACCGGGTCGTGCGCAGGCCCAGATGCGCGTCTCGCCGACGACGAGGTCCACGTTCTGCATCTCGCCGCCGCTGAACTGGACGTCGGTGTAGATGTTGTCCTCCGGCGACGGATCGCCATCGGGTGTGGTGACCTCGACCGTGTTGGTGTATGTGCGCAGCGCGGCGCCGGGGTCATCCAGGCCGATGTCGAACCAAGCTTGCCACGACCACCCGGGCTCCAAGTACTCCAGCGTCCACGTGAGCGTGCGGTTGCCCGGGTCATCGTACGGTCCGTCGATAATGAACGGGTACTCTCCGTCGACGTCCTGGTCGCCGGTGAAGTATGTGTCCAGCGGATAGGTGTCGGTGACGACGATGTTGTCGACGATCTCGTCCCCGATGTTGAGCACGCGCACGGTGTAGCCAATGCGATCGTCGCCCTGGTTGTAGTTGGCCCACTTCTCCACGGCCAGGTTGGGGCCGGGATCGTAAAGGTCCACAGAGGCGCACGCATCATTGTCGCTGGGGTCGGCATCCGGCAGGGGGCTGCCGATGGTGGCGCAGTTCTCCACGGTGCCGGTGACGGCGTCGCCGTCTACCTCGACCTCAAACCAGAAGTCGCCGCCTTCACCGACGCCCACAGCGCCGAGGTCCCAGACGATGGTGTCGCCGTCGACCAGGACCGGATCGAAGGGCGTCGGGTGCGGGTCGCCGGGCAGGTACGCGCTGCCGGCTATGTAGGTGGTTCCAGTAGGCAGTGTATCGGTTATGCGAGCGTCCGCCGCGCTGTTGCCGTTGCTGGCGAACCCGATGCCGAACCCCAGGTAGCCTCCGGGGATCTGTACGCCCTGGTTGTACCACTTGTCGAGGCGCAGGTCGTAGCGTGGCTCACTGACCACGGCATCCGTGTTCACCCGGCGGTCGTTGTCTGGATCGATGTCGCCGTCGGTGTAGACCTCGGCGACGTTCTCCAGCCACATCCCCACAGGCGCCAGCGGGTCCAACTCCAGCCTGATGCGGACGTCGTGGCACCATTCACCGGGGAGGCCTGGCGCGTAGAGAACAAGCTCATCGTCCGACGCTGTCACCTCCTCCCACAGTGCCTGCTCGTGTTCCGGCTCCACGGACCAACTGACGAGGGACGTGGAGACTGGGAGGGTGTCTGTCAGCCAGACAGGGCCGGTTGCGGCTCCGGTTCCCGCCCCGCCGTGCCCGGTGCAGACGTTGACCGTGTACTCGAGCTCCTCCCCGGGCGCGGGGTCGCTGGGGTTGGGCCACTTGTCGACGCTGACGTCGACATCACTCTCCCAGATGTCGTAGTGCCAGGCGCAGGAGCCGTTGTTGCCCGGGTCGAGCTCGCCCGGCGTCGTCGAGGTGATGACGACGCAGTTCTGATCCAGTGCCTCGGAACCGGTCATGATGCCGGTGTCCAGCCCCAGTGTCACGTAGAAGGACCCACCGGTGCCCGCTTCGACGTCGTACAAGAACCAGTAAACGTTGCGGCCGGAGATTCCAACCACCTCGCCGCTGGTCTCATCCACATACGTGGTCGAGACAGGGATCGTGTCGTGTATGTAGGTCTGCTCCGAGGTACCGATGCCGTCGTTCCAGTAGTCGATGCGGTAGACCACTAGGCCGCCGGGCCGCACGTAACCGGAGAGGCGTTCTTTCTGCACACTCAACTCCGGTGCGGGCAGCCAGAAGGAGTACTGGGTCTCGTGTCCGCGGTCGTCGCTGACGTGGGCGTTGAAGCTGTCGCCGGGGACGATGTCCCAGCCGATGTCGGACTGGAATTCGGCAGTGTACATGCCGCTTGCGTCGACGTCGGTGTCCAGGTCGCCCCAGTCGCCCCAGAAGTGCTCCACGTTCAGATGGATACCCCTTTCCGCAGGGGCGGTCCCGGTGACGACGTCGGCACCCGCGTCGATGTTTGCCGTGATGCCTGCCACGACGGTGCTCTCCACCCAGCCGTCCCCGAAGTTCGCGGTTACTGTGTTGCCCGGCGCCACGGTGTCGTCTGGCAGGTCCACGGCGTAGTCGGCGGGGCCGCAGTCCTGACAGGTTCCGGCGGTCGTGGTGGCGGTGGCGATCACCTCGTCGATCAAGTTCGTCACTGTGATCAGAACTGTGCTTTCGGGTGCGGCACTGTTGCCCCAGACCTGGCTGCCGCCCTCCATGTTGTAGTTGGCGATGATCCGGGGCCACGCGTACCAGGCACAGACCTGATTACCGGCAAAGTCCTGTCCGCAGACCGTCGCTGACTCGCCGAAGGTGACGACGCCGTCACCGGTCTGCAGGGGCAGCTGGCTGACATCTACCAGGAAGCTCCCGTCGGGCCCTGTGGGCACGAAGCCCATGTCCGCATCGATTTCCTCCCAGGTGGACCCCACCTTGACCACCACGGACTGGTTAGGCGGCGCTGTGCCGCTGACAGTATTGGCTGCCAGGTCCGGGATCACCGATACGTTGACGATCTCGACGCTGGTGGTGAAGCCATCGCTTGTCAACAGCTCGAGCTGGTCGCCGGGCAGGAAGTCCACGCCCTGCTCACCGAAGCCCACGAACTGGGACTCGCCGTCGCGGGCGTCGTAGGTTGTCTCGATGGCAGCCTTCTCATTGCCGCCGCCATCGCGCAGCGTGAGGGTGAATGGGGTCCCAGACGCAGGCAGGTGCACCGACACGCCTGGGCCGCCGGGCCAAGCCCGAAGCGAGGCAGTTGCGCCAAAGTCGTCCTGATGGTTGCCTTCGGCATTGCGCCGCTCTACCCAGTAGCTGAACCCGCCGCGCACGTCGAGCCCCGCAGGAGTGACTGTCCACGGGCTGCTGGCCGTTGTGCTGATGGCGGCACGCCCGGCGACAGGATAGAGGTCCTGCGGCGCCCAGTCCTGCCAGGGACGTCCGTCCAGGTAGATCGGAGACCCAGTCGGTTCCGCCTCGCCGGTGATCCGGTTCAGGGCCGTGTCAGCGCTGTGGGTCAGTGTCAGGATTTCGACAACGCCCTGCCAGGCAAAGCCGTGCTTCTCCACGGTCACCACGTCACCTACTTCGAGCTCAGGCAGCCCGTGGTCATCGACGGTGAACGTGTACTCGCCAAACCACCCAGTCTCAACCGTGTATTCAGTCTCACTGGCGGAGCCGGCGTCATAGAGCGTCATCGACACTGTTGCGCCGGCACCCACCCCAGCCGGGGGGCCAGGCGCGAAGCCCCATACCACGCTGTTGTAGACGTCAACTGCCACTGCACCCTGAGCCGGTGCCCAGGTGACAAGGTCATCGCCCTCTGCATCCGGGACGTAGACGCCGTACCAGGTACCGGGCCAGAGATCGCCCTCAGCGCCCATCTCGATGGTGAACAGGCCCCCGGCGTCCACGGTGGATTCCGCTTGCACCGTTTGCCAGCCTTGGGCGGTGGCGACGTTGGCACGGCCGATGATCTTCGCCCCTGGCTCAGCGACTCCCAGCAGGCGGTCTTGAGCGGCGCCGCTGATCAGCTCCAGATTGTCGACGGTGCGGCTGAGGACGTCTCCGCCCTCCATCTCCGCAAACACGATGTCGGTGACCTCTAGTTCGCCGCCTCCAGGTCGCCACTCATAGCGCCCCGTGTCGGCACTTGCCTGCACGGTCGCGTCTGCGCGCGTCGTGAAGCCATCCGACATCACTACAGTCACCGTTACAGAGGTGTTCGGCGTGGCGTACCCCACGATGTTGTAGAGGGGCCAGGGAAGCACGACCAGTCCGTTGGCGTGGAACCGCTTCTGGACCTCGAACCCCGAATCTCCGTACGCAACGACAAGACCGTCGTCGGCTCCGAAGTCCCACTCGCCGGCGAAATCGTAGCTGAACTGTCCTGACCCATCGATGGACGCCGTCCATGACTGGCTGGCCATCGTTGGCGCATCGAACCCGGGATAGAGGTCCACGGAGCCCGAGGTCAGCCCGGCGACGGTGCCGGTGACGATGTTGCCCACCAGGTCTATGTCACAGGCGATGGCGCGGGCCGTGACGGTGGCCTCCACCGATCCCTCTGCGTAGACGACCACTGCATCGCCCGGCGCAACGTCCACGCGGTCGCCGGAGGCGTCGAAGAGCGTGGTCCAGAAGAAGCCCACATCGTCGGCCAAGCTCGCGCCGACCTGCGTTCCGTTGACGGTCACGGTGACTGTGTCGCCGGCGGACACCAAGCCCCAGACGCGGTCCGAGGTCAGGTCTACGACAAAGGACGCGGCGCCGGGAATCGGAGCGGCCATCGCGTCGCCCGGCCCTGTAGATCCCAGGATGGGGTTCCCGCCGCTGCGTGATGCCGAAGTCGGCAGCCAGCCCCCTGGATCCATTGCCGTGCCGGGTGGGTTGATGCTGCGCCAAGTCCGTGCAGGAAGCATGGGCGGCAGCCCATCCGGGTGCCCGACCATCGGGAGAGCCGAGGCTTCGACCGATTCGGATCTGCGGGCTGCAGGCTGAGAGACCGTTGGTTCCCTGGCCGCGTCTGCGCTGAGGAGATCGCCCCTCCGTGGCAGGTCGGTGGCCCTCAGGGTACTGGGAGATGCCCAATCCGTACTTCGGGCCTGTCTGGGCTCGGCGGCCCGGACGATGCCATCGCCCTGGAGCGCCAGGTGCACACCGAGAACGAGTAGGAGACTCAAGCAGAAGACGATGAACAACTGAAGACTACGGCGCGGGCACCACGATACATCCATCCGAACCCTCCTGTGCTATAGAGCGATCACGTGGAACCTAGTCCTAAGCATGTCCGGCACTGCGGGGCTGAGACGTCCCTGACTGCGTGTTGGGACCCAATCCCATGCTACGGGTCAACGTAATGGCTGTCAAGACGCGTTGGTTAGTCCTGAGTTAGGATGTCCGGTCGAGGTTTTCGTGTAGACTATGTCGCAGCAATGTACTTCGGGAGGTGACCGTGAATATCGGAATCGTCACAGACAGCACGTGTGATCTGCCGGACAACGTCATCGATGCGCTTAGCATCGGCGTTGTGCCGCTCTACATCAACTTCGGCGAGGAGAGCTACTTGGACGGGGTTGACCTGAAGCGTCCGGATTTCTACCGGCGCTTGCCGGATGCTGATCCGCCGCCGACTACCGCGATACCGGGTACGGAGGCGTTCCTAGCGATCTACGAGCGGATTGCAGCTTCCGGCGCGACACGGATCGTCTCGATCCACGTGTCATCGGCGCTCAGTGGGGTGCTAGATGCCGCCCGCGTTGCCGCCCGTCAGGTGTCCATCCCCGTCACCGTTTTTGACTCAGGTTCCTTGACCTTGGGACTTGGGTTCCTGGTCTGGGAGGCGGCCCGCTTGGCGGCGGAGGGTCTGGGCCTCGACGACGTGCTTTCCGGGCTCAGGAGCTTACGACGGCGCACACACGTCTGTGCCGCGCTTGACACACTGGAGTTCCTACGACGAAGTGGGCGGATGAACAGCGTTGTGGCGGCGCTGGGGGGCCTGATTCGGCTCAAGCCGCTCCTTAAGATGAACGACGGTACATCAGCTTCGGAGAAGGTGCGGACCTCAGAAGGCGCGATGCGGCGTCTTGTCGAATTGCTCCAGGCGCGGGCCCCAGTAGAGCGCGTAGCGATTGTGCACACGCACGCCTTGGAGCGGGCCCGGATGCTTCAGCAGAGGGCGGGTCGACTACTGGACGGCCTGGAAGTGCTATCCGTGGACATCACGCCAGTCTTGGGGACGCATCTGGGGCCCGGTGCCGTCGGCTTTGCATGTGTGCAGGCAAAGAGCTGACGGGGGAGGGGTGCGGGGGCCGGAAGTGGGGCAGCGCGATGGTGAGCCAAACCAGAAGACTGACTGGCGACGGGATGCAGCAGATGCCGCGCACGCTGCCACGGTCCTTGAGGCGGAGGATCGGTGGCAGGTCGGCGATCATCCCGCGAACTACCGATGGACACACGTGCAGAGAGTCGTGCGGCTTGCGCTACGCCTGGCGGAGCTGACTGGCGCAGACGGCGAGGTAGTGGAGGCTGCAGCGTGGCTGCACGACATCGCCAAGAAGGGGCGGGATGACGACCATGGGGTCCGGGGAAGCATTCAGGCGCGTGCTGTCCTGACGACCACGGACTTTCCTCGTGACAAGATCG
>Ga0180436_10002518_pt1 | contig 17320 bp, 15 predicted proteins | sample SS_ome_2_FD_132434 | JGI IMG/M metagenome (GOLD analysis project Ga0180436, IMG submission 132434) | Hypersaline lake sediment archaeal communities from the Salton Sea, California, USA - SS_3_S_2 metaG | ecosystem: Environmental > Aquatic > Non-marine Saline and Alkaline > Hypersaline >...
CCCCGCACGAAGACGCTCTGACCCGGACGGGGAAGCTCGGTTCCCATGTAACCCACCAAACGGACCCCGGCCCATTCCCCGAGCCGCTCAGGATCGCCGAGTAGAGACCACACCCGGGTCGGGTCGATCGGCAGGACTCGCTCCACTGCGGCCTGAACAGAATGGCGTTGCCCCATCTAGGTCCTACGCTCCCTGCGTCTTGCTCCGAATCAGCTCAGAGACCAGCTTCGGATCGGCCTTGCCGCGAGTGGCCTTCATCACCTGTCCGACCACAAAACCAATCGGTTTTGTATCCCCGCCGCGGAGACGCTCCACAACGTCAGGGTTGGCCGCGAGGACGTTGTCGACCTCTGACTCCAGAGCGCTCTGGTCTGAGATCTGGGTCAGATCGCGGGCGGCAGCAACTTCTCGGGGGGATCCTTCCCCCGACATGACATGGTCAAGCACCTCTTTGGCCGCTGTACTCGAGAGAACACCCTCGCCAACCAGGACGGCTAACTCATCGAGATGGGCGGCGGTGATCGCAGTGTCCGCAAGGCCAACATCGTTGCGGCGAAGATGGGCCACGACTTCGCCGGTCAGCCAGTTGGCCACCAGCTTTCCGTCGGCGCCACGGGAAACTGCCTCGTCAAAGAGGTCGGCAAGGTCGCCCGACTCAACCAACGTGGCGGCCGTCTGTCGTTCGACTCCGGCCGCAACGACTCGCCGCCGCCGGGCCGACGGCAACTCGGGCAGGCCGGCGAACACTCGGTCCCGCCACTCTCCATCGACGTGTAGCGGAACGAGATCTGGCTCCTGGAAGTATCGGTAGTCTTCGGACTCCTCCTTCGACCGCATCGAGGAGGTCGCTCCGGTGCCTTCGTTCCAGTGCCGGGTCTCCTGAATGATCTCTCCCCCACCCTCGATCACGCCGATCTGGCGTTGGATCTCGTAAGCGATGGCCCGCTGCAGCGAACGTAGCGAGTTCATGTTCTTCACCTCGGTGCGGGTGCCGAACTCGGCTCGACCGGCGGGCCGCACCGAGATGTTGGCATCGAAGCGGACGCTGCCTTCTTCGAGACGCACGTCTGAAACGCCAAGCGTCCGCACCACGCGCTGCAGTTCGGCTGCGTAGGCTCGTGCCTGTTCCGCAGAGCGGATGTCGGGCTCGCTGACTATCTCGACTAGCGGCACTCCGGAACGATTGAAATCGAGCAGCGAGTAGTCGGCGCCGTGAATGCGGCCGGTATCGCTGCCGTGCAGGCTCTTGCCTGTGTCCTCTTCCATGTGCACTCGGGTGATTCCGATACGGGCTTCTTCCCCATTCACGTCAATGTCGAGGTGGCCGTCGACACACAGCGGCACGTCGTACTGCGAGATCTGGTAGTTCTTCGGCAGATCGGGGTAGAAGTAGTTCTTGCGGTGGAAGAGCGAGCTCTCCACCAGCTTGCAGCCGAGAGCGGCCCCAATCTCGAGAATGCCCTCGATGGCTTCCTCGTTGGGCACCGGCAAGGCGCCGGGAAGAGCCAGGCAAACCGGACAAATCGTTGTGTTCGGGTCGGCGCCGAAGTTCACCTCGCAGCCGCAGAACATCTTCGAGCGAGTCTGTAGCTCGACATGGGTTTCGATACCGATGACAGCTTCCCAATCGGTCATGCGGGCTTCACCTCCGATGTCGCCAGGTCGGGCCTGAGGTCGAAGCCGGCCAGTCGCTCCACCTCGGCGGCCAGCTGGAATAGCCGGGCCTCGTGCAGTGCCGGGGCCATGATCTGGAAGCCAATCGGGAGTCCTTGGTCGTCGAGCCCAATCGGCACCGAGCCTGACGGATCGCCGGCCAGGTTGCTGGCAATGGTGCAGACATCGGCGAAATACATGTTCAGCGGATCGGCCGTCTTCTCGCCGATCGCAAACGCGGTCGTAGGACTGGTCGGCGAGACAATCACATCGACGTCCTCATAGGTGGCGGCGAACTCATTGCGGAGCAGCGTTCGCACCTTCTGCGCCTGCCCGTAGAAGGCGTCGTAGTAGCCCGCGGAGAGAGCGTACGTGCCGAGCAGGATGCGCCGAGCAACCTCAGGTCCAAACCCTTCCGCCCGGGTTGCCGCCATCATCTCCTCGGTAGTTTCTCCGTCTACCCGAAGGCCGTAACGCACCCCGTCGAATCGGGCGAGATTCGCTGATGCCTCAGCCGGGGCAATCAGGTAGTAGGCCGAGAGCGCATACTCGGTCGCCGGCAGCGAAACCTCCTCGAGCTCGGCACCGGCATCGGCCAAGGCGTCGTACATGCGACGACACGCCTGCTGGACTTGCGGGTCGATGCCGTCACCGGACAGCTCAGCCAGAACGCCGACCCGCATTCCGGCGACACCGGTGTCGAGCAGGGACGAAATATCTGGCTTATCCCCGCGGTAGCTGGTGGCGTCACGAGGGTCATGGCCGGCCACCGTCTCCAGTAGAGCGGCCGCATCTTGCACATTGCGGGCGAAGGGACCGATCTGGTCGAGAGAGGAGGCGAACGCAATCAATCCGTAGCGGCTTACAACGCCATAGGTGGGCTTCACTCCGACCAGGCCGCACAGCGCGGCCGGTTGCCGGATCGATCCCCCGGTGTCGCTGCCGAGAGCACCCAGCGCCGAGCCGACCGACACTGCGGCGGCCGATCCTCCTGAAGAGCCGCCCGGCACCCTGTCGGTGTCCCAGGGATTGCGGGTCGGCCCATAGGCCGAGTTCTCCGTTGATGAGCCCATCGCAAACTCATCGAGATTCGTCTTGCCGAGGATCACCGCCCGGGCGGCGGCGAGTTGCTCCACCGCGGTCGCGCTGTAGGGCGGCGAATACCCGGCGAGGATCTTCGATCCTGCCGTTGTTTCCATGCCCCGGGTGACCATGTTGTCCTTCACTGCAAGGGGAATCCCCTGCAACGGACCGCTGTCCTCACCGGCCGCAAAAGCCTGATCGGCAGCAGCTGCAGCCGCGCGAGCGCCTTCATGATCGAGGGTGAGATAGGCGTGGAGATGCGATTCAGTGACTCCAGCCCTGGTAAGGACGGCGTCGGTCAATTCTACGGACGAGAAATCACCCCGCCGGAGGCCTGCCGCCGCCCCGGAAATCGAAAGATCGGCGAGATCGGTCATGACTCCCCCAGGATGCGGGGAACCCGGAAGTAGGGACCCTCGCTTTGCGGAGCTTGCCCGAGCACTTCGTCACGGTCGAGCGAGGGACGAACCTCGTCGGGACGGAACGCGTTTGTCATCGGCAGCGGATGCGAAGTCGGCGGCACCCCTTCGGTGGGCAGAGCCCCGATGCGCTCGGCGTGCTCGAGTATGTCTACTAGCTGGGCGCCGTACTCTTCCAGCTTCTCAGGCGAGAGGGCGAGCCGGGCCAGCTTGGCTACTTTCGCTATGTCAATCTCAACAGGCATAGGCCGAGGTTACTCCTGAGCGGCGCAGTGCCCGTCTTATGCCGGCTGGCCCAAACCGGACTAACGTCTGAGCACTGATCCCGGACGGGGTTTCGGGACTGACAAAGCGCGTTGGATGAAGGTTCAGATAGGGTGGAGGAAGGCCGGTGTTCTGCGCCGGGCCGCGGTGCTCGGGCTCTGTTTTGCGTTGTTCTCGATCCAACCGACCCTTGGGGGCGCTGCCGTAATAACCCAGTCGTTCGCCGCTTCGACCTTTGACTTCGACGCCGGCCTTGCTTCGTTCTACGACTACACGGCGGGCTCGCCGACAACCTGGTCCGACCAGGCCGACTTCGACGTGGGTTCCTACTCAGCCACCAACGGATCTTCAGTCCCCGGCTCGGTGGTGCTCGACAGAATTGGCCCCAGTGGCGTTACCGCTCCGGACGGCTCGATCAACTGGTGGGATACCGATTGGACAAACCGGCGGTGCTTCACGATCGACCACACGGCTACCGGGGCCAGCACGGTGACCGAGTACCAGCTCCGCCTGCCTTTCCCTATCGAGCAGTTGATCACCGACGGTTTCCTCCAGGCCGATCTCGGTGACTTGCGGGCGATTGCTGCTGATGGTGCCACTTCGCTGCCGCTGTGGCCCGACGACACCGAGTCGGATACGGTTTGGGTGCAGGTAGATCAGATCACAGCCGGCGATAGTCCTGCGGTATGTCTCTACTACGGCTACTCCGTAGGAACCGCCACCAGCCCGGCCAACCACCGCGAGGATGTAGTTTTTTCCTACACATCGCCACAGCCGGTCTACTACATCGTTGCCGACGTCTACGCGGCCGGAACTACCCCAATCAATGTGGTGAGCTACATCGATGCCAACGACGTCATCCGGGACGGCGCTCCCCCACTCACCTTGACCTCCGCGGGTGACCTGACCACATTCGACGCGGCGGGCAACACTCCCGGCTCGCTCTTCTCCGTGACCGGCCCGATCAGCAGTGCAGGCATCGGCGACGGCGTCGGCCCGCTGGTCCCGATCTCGTTCGCCGGCACCAGATTTGTGGCGCCGATCAATCGCGACGGGCAGACCTTCTCTTTCGTTGCGCCATTTGGTGACGCGAGCGTGACTCTCTCCGATGGTGCCGCCGTCGTTGCCACCTTCACCGTCACCACCGACGCTCCCTATACGCACACAGCCAATGACATCAGCGCAGGCAATGCCGCCTTGATCGAATCCGATGTGCCCGTGCTGGTCACTCATCGCAGCGATATCGGTGGCGACTTCGTGCCCCTCTACCCAGCGACGGCAGGTTCGTTCTATCCGGTGAGGTCGGCGAGTACGGTGGTCGGCTACGGGACCGACGGTACCTCGGTTGCGATAACAGGCTCCGACGGAACCACCGCGACGATCACCGGCGACCGCGGCGCTCTGTCTTCCATCAGCGGCGGTACAGAACAAGGAGGCGGCACCGGTGATGGTCTGATGCTGATCAGCACCGAGCCGGTCGGTGTGATCTCCCAGGACGACGGCGACGGCAATGAATCGACCACAGTCCTTCCTATGGCTGAACTCGGCTCGGAGTATTGGATACCCGGCGATTCGCAGTACGTGGCCTTCGCCTGCCCCACCGCCGCATCAGCCGACGTTCCGATCACCGTCACCCCACCGGGAGGGCCTGATCGGCCGGTGACCTGCAGCGGTGGCCCCGAAGTTGCATGGGCCGTCGACACCGCCGACCTGAACCTAACGACAACCGGCACTCGGGTCGCCAGCGACAATGGCGCCGTCTTCAGCTCGTACTTCGAGGCCCTCGCCACCGACGACGAGCTGACGCTGCTCGGGATGAAGCAAGGCCGGCAGTACACGTGGCCGGAACCGATGGTCTCTGCGGGAAGCGATGAAGGCATCTACCAGTCGGCGGGCACCTGGGAAAGCGCCACCGTCGACATCGGCGCCGGCTCGGCCGTCTACGGAAACCTATCTATCGCTGGAGACGTCCCTACCGACACCACTCTGCGGCTGCAAGTAGCAACAGCATCAGCCGGAACGCCGGCTGACTTCCTCGGGCCAGACGGAACCGACGGCAGCTACTTCACAATCGCGACGCTTCCCGCAGTCCTGGACTTTGCACATGACGGCAATCGTTTGCTCCGCGTCCGGGCCGAGCTGAGCACGTCGGATCCGGCGAACGGAACACCGCGCCTCGACTCTGTCGCCGTCGACGGTCAGCTACCTCTGCTGGATCGTTCGCTCGGCCCGACACCAGCGATTGCGGTCGTAACCAGCATCGACCCGTTGGTGACAACTTCCTACCTACTTCGCGTCAAGACAAGCAATGCAACGATCACCGGCAGCGCAGCAACGGCTGTCTATCGTGACGGAGCAAATCTCGGCAATCTCGCCGAGGAAACGGTGCGATTCATCAACGAGGGCTTAGGGGTCAGTAGCGTGCAGCAATCAATCACGCAGCCTCTCGACCCACCCCTCACATTCCAGGACGGACGCCCGCACTCCATCGTGCTTGATCACTCGGCGATAGGCCCCGGGGAAACGACCCTGCGGTTCTCGTGGCAGCTCGACTACGTCGGAGAGGGATCGATCTTCTCTGAGACGGACTTCGTGGTAACGGTGACGGCATCATGAGCGACCGCGAACTCTTTCCCGAGGAGTTTCCTCCACTGCCGCTCGACGAAGTTGAGCTGGCACCATCACTGGGACGCTCTCGTCGCGAGGAGTCATACGAGAGACTGGTCCTCGCCGCATTCTCCTCGGCGGTGACGGTGCTTCTGACCAAGATCGCGGCAGTCTTGTTGATCGGCAGCCTGACCGGCGCCACCATCACAATCCAGTTCTTCCTCGGGTTCCTTCCCTACTTTGGGATCATTGCGGATCCGGAGACCTTCACCACAATCGTCACCTTCTCCACAATCGCCATGATTACCGCCGGGTTGGTGCTGCTCATTCGCCCGGTACTGCAGACAGGGTGGGATCGCCAGTCCATTTGGGGTCGCGGGGTAGGGCTTGCGATTGCCGCCGAAACATTCTTGCTAGAGGCCCTCCGCCATTGGGTATGGCCGGAGGTCCTCCGCTGGGATTGGGCCTGGCTCGCAGGGTTCGAGCTGGTCCTGGGCTTGGTGCTACTGGTCACCGCGCTCAAGCAAACGAGATCCGGTACCGATAACGCGCTTAGCGGCCGACGCATGCGCGTTGATGCTGAGGAGGAAAACTGATGACCAACTCCTGGACAATGACCCGCCGCTGGGCAGGGATACTGATTGCGATGATGATGATCGCTGTTCCCGCCTCGGCCGCCATCATTACGCAGAATTTCATGCGCGCCGACGTCACCGTTGATGGCGCCTGCTTTACCAAGACGGCGGGGGCCGACGATTCAAGTACTTCCGGTTTCCTGACGTTCAACGGCGGTGCGACCATCCAGGACACTTCCGGAACGGTCCAGTTGATTCAGGAGACAATGTCCGTGCGGGGCTTCGCCGGCGACCGGCTCATCTACACCAGTGCGGTGCTCTTCAACAATGACTGCCCCACGGATATTGAAGTCACGTTCGTCTCCGAGAACGATCCCGCCGACGGTCTGGCAGTTGATCCGGCGGTTGTGTCCGGGCTGTTCTGGGACGACGTCGACATAACGATGTACCTGGCTGCCAACGGATCACCTTCCGGCATCCCGGGCGTCAGCGGGGACTGGCAGGCCATGATGTCGATCCTCGGTGGCACCGTCACCGATCAGATCGGAAACGTGACCATTCCTCCCGGTACAACCCGCAGAATGGCGGTGGTCGTCGATACCGACGACGGTGTCGACACGACTGCAGCCGGCACCCTGCGCTGGACGGCTCAGGCCACGAACCCGTAGGCCGGTCGTTACCGTCAGTCGTCGCCGAGGAGCTCAGCGAGTTCGGCGGATGAATCCTCCTGTCCGTCAACCAGGAACTCACGCAGCACCTCGAACCCACGATCGACATTTGCGAGCGGCACCGATTCGGCCTGTTGGTGCGCAAGCGCAGGATCACCCGGTCCGTAGTTGATCGCGTCGACACCTCGTGCAGTCAAGCGGGCAACATCAGTCCAGCCCTGCTTCGACGACCGCTCCGCACCCGACAGTTCCAATAACCGATCGAGATGAGGATTGTTCTCTACGACCTTTCCCGCCGGCGCTCGGTCTTTGACTACTACGTAGTCGGCGCCGGCCGCGACATGCCGCAGCCTGTCCTCAGCCTCATCTAGCGAGTAGATGGGCGGGAACCGATAGTTGAGGTTGATGCGCAGGCTGGCCGGCAGAACGTTGTTGGCGATCCCACCCTCTGCAGTGGTCACCGAGAAGACCTCGCGATACTCGAGCCCGTCGATATCCACCGTCTCCGGCTGCCGGTCGTGCATCTCCGCCAGCCACGAGCCGGCTTTGGTGACGGCATTCTCACCGAGCCAGGGACGGGCGCTGTGTGCCGCCTTGCCTTCGAAGAACACATCGGCGTTCATGGCACCGTTGCAGCCGAGCTCTACGCCCAGGTCGGTTGGCTCCAGGACGATGGCGAATTCGCTGTCCCCCAGCCAGGGAGCAGTGTCGAGGACCGCCTCGAGACCGTTTTCCGCCATGGGCCCTTCCTCTTTGTCGTAGAAGACGCCAACCACGTCATACGGCCCGCTGCGCACTGCGTCATCCTCGAGGAGATGGATCATGATCGCCAGCCCGGATTTCATGTCGACCGTCCCCAACCCGTACATGCGGTCGTCCTTGATGATCGGATCGCCGTTGTCCTGGACCGGAACGGTGTCGAGGTGGCCAAAGAGGGTGATGAGGGGGCGGCCGGTCTGCTGCCCAACGACCAGTGCGTTGCCGATACGCGTTACACCCTGCATGGTCCACACCTTGAGCAGGCGCTCGGCCACTGCGGTACATAGCCGTCCCTCGTTACCGGTCACCGAGTGGATGGCGACAATGTCGGCGAGCGTGTCATGAATAGCTGTCATACGGGTACCTCGAATACGCGTAGGGCTTCATTGAGCGAAGTCTTCTTGTCGGTCGACTCAGAGCGCCTCCCGATGATGAGGGCGCACTGCAGATCGTAGGAGCCGGAGGGAAATGCCTTGGGCCGGGTGCCGGGGACAACAACAGATCGCGCCGGAACCAAGCCCCGATACTCGACGGGTTCTTCGCCCGTGATATCGATGATCGGAGTTGATGAAGTGATGGTGGTATTGGCGCCGAGTACAGCCCCTTCTGCAACCACCGTTCCTTCGACAACGATGGAGCGACTACCGATGAAGACACCGTCCTCGATGATCACGGGACGGGCACCGGGTGGCTCGAGCACACCGCCGATGCCGACACCCCCGCTGAGGTGGACCTCCTTGCCGACCTGCGCGCACGAGCCAACGGTCGCCCAAGTGTCGACCATCGTGCCCGATCCGACGTAGGCACCAATGTTGATGTATCCCGGCATAACAACAACTCCGGGCTCACAGAACGCGCCGTAGCGCACGGTGCCGGGGGGAACCACACGGATTCCTGCTGCGGCCAGATCCCGCTTGGTTGGGATCTTGTCGTGGTATTCGAACGGACCAATGTGGGTGGTCTTCAGCTCGGCGATGCGGAAGTACAGCATGATGGCCTCTTTGACCCAGAGATTGACCTGCCACTCGCCATCACGCTTTTCCGCAACTCGGATCTCGCCTCGATCGAGGGCGGCAATGGTTGCACCGATAGCGTCTTTCGCCTCGTCGAGCAGATCCAAATCGGCATATGCCGCCCGGATCAGCTCTCGATCTCTCTTCAGCTCAGACACTTGACCAGTACCTCCACGGCTTGCTCACATTCTTTCAGGGTAGGCACCAATGCCAGACGCAGGTAGCCCTCCCCTCCCGCTCCAAAAAAGCGGCCGGGCGAGACAACCACACCGGCCTCCAGCAACCGGTCGGTAGTCGCCATGTCGTCTTCAACCTCTACCCACATGTAGAGGCCGGCCTGCGATGCTACGACATTCATCCCGACGTCGCCGAAGGCTTGCTTCAGGATCTGTCGTTTGGCGGCAAAGACCTCCCGACGATCTCGTGCGTGCGCATCGTCGGACCAAGCTGCAATCGCAGCCGCCTGTACGAACTCCGGCGAAGCGGTCCCGGTAGTGGTGCGTAGCTTCTTCAGCGCCGCAACTGCCCCAGCATCTCCAACGATCGCTCCGGAACGGTATCCGGTCATCCCGGACCTCTTGGATAGCGACAGGAAGACCAGAGCGCCCTTTGCCTCACTCCCGGTGATTTGCAGCAGCGACGGCGGCCCTTCGGGAAAGGCGTTTGGTTCGTAGATGTCGGCGTAGCACTCATCGGAGAGCAATAGGGTGTCACTATCCCGGGCCGCGGCCCGGAGATCGGCAAGATCCGACCGTCCGGTCACCGCTCCGGTTGGGTTGTGCGGAGTGCATATCCAGGCCAGTCGTGCTTGCGCCCAGATTTCCTCCGGTATGTCGCCGGCGCGGAGCACGAAGTCGTTGCGGAGGACGACCGGGTGAGTGACTGCCCCGGCAAAGAGGGCCCCGCGCTCGTACACCGGATATCCCGGAGTGCCGTAGGCAACGAGGTCACCTCGATCCCGATCGACGAAGGCAAGCGGTGTGTTGAACACGGCTTCCTTCGAGCCGGAGGTGGGGATGATCTGCGTATCGGGATCTACCGAAACGGTGAATCGTCGGTGCAAGTAGGCGGCGACGGCGTTCCTCAACTCGCTCAAACCGGCCGTGGTCGGGTATTGCGAAACCTTCGGAACGGCCGCGTGAAGTGCTTGGGGAATGAACGCCGGGGTCGGTTCCCGAGGATCACCGATTGAGAAATCGATAACGGTCTTGCCGGCATCGCGCATCGAACGCGCCCGATCGTGGATGATGGCTATCGGGTAGCTGCCGAGCTGCTCTAGCACGGAGTTCAATTGCATCCGGCTACGGTAACCGATACGACCGACGCCACCTTATGATCTCCCCGTGAACCGCTACCGAATCATCTTCACCCTGCTTGGCCTCGCCCTGGCCGCAGTGGCTATTGGTGCTGTTGTGTTGGCACCATCGGGCAGAGAGTCAAACCCGCCGGAGATCCTCGAGTCGTACTCGCCCGCCGACGGGTCGACTGTGCTGCGTCAGATAGGAATCCAGGTCGATCTCCCCGTCAATTACTCGATCGTATTGGTCGTCGATGGAGTGCCGATCCCCGCTGCGGAAATTGACGTCACCGAGGAAACCGGGAAGTTCGCCTGGCGTCCCGGGCCGACCACCATCATCCCCGAGTGGACACCCGGTATCCATACCGTTTGGGTTCGCTGGGATCGGGTTAGCGGCTTACCCGACCCCGGTGAATGGATTTGGAGCTTTCGGGTCCAGTGACGCGAGAAGCCCCCGGGATTAACCCGGGGGCTTCCGTACCCCATGGGCACGATACGGTGGGAGAGGACACCGTATTCGGGGAGGGGACTAGTTGGCCGGCGGCAGGATGACTGCGTCGATGACGTGGACAACACCGTTGGAGGCCATGACATCGGTGGCTACGACGTTGGCGCTGCCGTTGAGCACGACTCCACCGTCGACGACCTCGATGCTGATGTCTGAACCCTGAACCGTGGTGGCCGAGGTCAGGCCGACAACATCGGCTGCCAGAACCTCACCGCTCACGACGTGGTAGGTGAGAATGTCGGCGAGGGCCTCAGGGTCCTCGAGCAGACCTTCCAGAGTGCCCTCGGGAAGGGCGGCGAAGGCCTCATCGGTAGGTGCGAACACGGTGAACGGACCGTCACCCGACAAGGTCTCGACGAGACCGGCGGCCTGGACGGCGGTTACGAGGGTGTTGAAATCGTTGGCGATCGCAACATCGACGATGGTGTTGGACTCTTCGGCCATAGCTTCGGTCGTGGGCGGGGCAGTTGTGGTTGTCTCTTCAGCTTCATCGGAGCTACTGCAAGCCGCTACTACGAGGGTGAGAATCGCCATGAGGGCGACAAGACGGATTTTCATTTTGATCTTCTCCTGAAATTTGCGCCCCGAAGGGCGTTTAGTAATAAATCAGGAGCGAGCGCAGAAGCGGATGACTAATCGAGAACGGAAGGGCCGTCTGCGAGCAGTCGCACCAAGCCTGCCTCATCGAGGACGGGGACGCCCAACGTCTCGGCCTTATCGAGTTTCGACCCGGCGGAAGCACCGGCGATGAGGGCCGACGTGCGCCCGGAGACTGATCCCGTGACCTTAGCCCCGCGCTCTTCGAGCGCCGCTTTTGCCTCGCTACGGGAGAAGCCGTCGAGAGTTCCGGTCACCACAACGGTCAGCCCGGAGAGAAGGCTCGCCTCCTCCCCCGCATCCTCCGGTTCCGGATCCTCGAGGCGGACACCGGCCTCGCCGAGCCGCCGCACCAATTGGATGTTGACAGGATCGGCCGACCAGGCGACCACCGACCGGGCTATCTCCGGACCGATTCCCGCAATGGCGGTGATGTCTTCCTCAGTGGCCTGCATCAAAGCCGGCAATGACCGGAACCTAGCGGCGAGGGCCCGGGCGACCGTTCCCCCGACATGATCTATGCCCAGTGCGGTGAGCAATCTGCCCAGCGGCCGGTCCTTGGCCCCTTCGATTGCCGACAGCAGGTTATCGACTGATATCTCGCCCCATCCCTCAAAACCGAGAAGAACATCTCGGTCGATCGTGAAGATGTCGGCCGGGTCGGAGATGATTCCCTCGGCGAGAAGGAGGTCAACCGTCTTGTAGCCGAGACCCTCGATATCCATTGCCCCGCGCGACGCAAAGTGGAAAAGGTACTCCCGGAGCCGACTGGGGCAGCTGAACCCCCCGGTGCACTTCGCCTTGGCCTGGCCTTCAGTCAGGACAATCGGGTTGCCGCAGAATGGGCAATCGGCCGGCATGTGCCACTCGGGGAGCCCGTCGGGGCGTTTGCTCAACACCGGAGCAACTACCTCGGGAATTACGTCCCCGGCGCGACGCACTATCACCGTGTCGCCGGGACGCAGATCCTTGCGGTGCAGCTCGCCCTCGTTGTGCAGGGTGGCGTTGGTGACGGTGACTCCGCCGACAAAGACCGGGTCGAGAACGGCGTAGGGGGTCACGGCACCGGTGCGGCCAACGTTGATGCGGATCTCCTCGAGCGTTGTCGTCTTCTCTTCGGGCGGTAGTTTGTAAGCCACCGCCCAGCGGGGACTCTTGGCGGTGTAGCCGAGCAAGCCTTGCTCCTCGAATCTATCCACCTTGACGACTACTCCATCGATCTCGTAGTCGTTGGCATGCCGGTTCTTCATAGCATCGGCCACAAATGCCTCGACGCCACTGAGCGTATCAATACGCCGGCTGGCCGGATTGATCCGCAGCCCCAACTCGGCAAGCCATTGCAGTGATTCCCAATGGCTGGAGAAAGCGGGTCCCCCGGTCACCTGACCCATCTGATAGAGCCAGATCGAGAGCGCGCGGTCTGCTGTCTTGGCCGGGTCCTTCTGTCGTACCGACCCTGCTGCGGTATTGCGCGGGTTCACGTACGGCCGCTCCCCCAGCTCGGCCTGGCGGGCGTTCAGTTCCTCGAAAGCGCTTACCGGCATGTAGATCTCGCCGCGTACCTCCATGAGCTCGGGAGGATCACCCTGGAGACGCAACGGCACCGCATCGATCGTGCGTACGTTGGCGGTGATGTCCTCGCCGACGGTTCCGTCGCCGCGGGTAGCGGCGCGAGCGAGGCGGCCGTTCTCATAGGTAATGGATACGGCCAGTCCATCGATCTTCAGCTCGCACACGTAGCCTGCAGGCTGCCGGCCGAGCCCGCGGACGAGACGGGCCTGCCAGCTCTCCAGTTCCTCCTCTGATTCGACGTTGTCGAGCGAGAACATGCGCTGGAGATGGGTGACCGGGGCAAACGCTTCGCTCACTGCGGCGCCGACTCGTTGCGTGGGAGAGTCGGCCACAACGAGCTCCGGATGCTCGGCCTCGATAGCCAGGAGCTCGCGCATCAGATCGTCGTACTCGATATCCGAGATCTCCGGGTCGTCGAGCACGTAATAGCGATGGTTCGCCCGGTGCAGCGCCGCCCGCAGTTCCTCTAGCTTGGCTTCCAGTTCACCAGCCACTCTCGACCTCTCCCACTACTTCCGTCAGCAGCCTCACCACCGCCTCAGCGTCACCGACCGAAAGGCCGGCCAGCCCGCAGGCGGGCGTGAACCAAGCCTCGCTCTTCAGCTTCGCCAGCGGAGCGCCGGCGACCACGAGGTTGGCGACAGCCGTACCGTACCTTGCCACCAGGACATGCGGCCGGGGCAGTGGCCCTCTAGTTGTCGGCACGAGCCCCCACATGACCCGGGTACCTGCGCCGAGCGCCGTCGCGATGCGATCGACGCCCTGGAGGAAGCCGTGACCGAGCGCCCCCACATCCCACGAGAGCCAGTCAAAACCCATCTCAGCTAGTTCACCCCAGTCGGTATCACCGCAGCAGTGAATGCCGACCGGAGCATCGATGTGTGCAATTAGGGCAGTGAGAGCTCGACGTGCGGCCAAAGGCAGCGGATCTTCGCTAACTGCGGCGAGGGCGGGCTCGTCGAGAACCAGCACGACTTCGGAAACGGAGGTCTCCGCGCGGATCCATTCGAGATGTTGGGCGATTCGGCTGCGCAACTCGGCAACGACCAGGTCAAGCAGATTGGGAACTTCCACACCACCTGCCCGCAACGCAGCGGCAAGCGTCACCGGACCGGTTGCCTGTGTCTTCACAAGCGGATCCCGCACCCGGCCGAGCATGGCGGCAGCCCCGAGAAACGCCTCCGATCGATCGCCAGGGGTAGCTCCTTTCCGCAAGATCGTCCCGTCCTGACCGGCGCCGGCGATGCCATCACCCCACTGCACCAGCATCGATTCCTGCTCGTGCCGGTTGGGAAGCTGCGGCAGGTAGGCGACGTCGGCAGAATGGGCGACGAAGTTGACGGCATCGGCACAATTGTCATGGGGCAAGCTGCCCACCCCGGAGCGGATCAGGCTCACCGCACCGCCTCGCTGATGACACCGCCGCCGAGCACCTCGTCTCCGCAATAGAAGACTGCAGATTGGCCGGGGGCGACGGCGACTTGCGGCTCGGCAAACAGGATCCGCCAGTTCTTGCCCGTATCCGGCTCGATCCGGGCAGGCACTGCCGGAGACCGATAACGGATCTTGACATCGACTTCGGGGGTAGTCGGATGTGATCCGGCCACAAAGGAGACCTGATCGAGCACACAACCTACCGCTAGCAGCTCCTCCCTAGTGCCCAGGGTCACAGTTGCGGTGGTCGCATCGATGTCGACCACGTAGCGGCGCTCCCCCAGCGCCACGCCGAGGCCCTTGCGCTGACCGATGGTGAAATCGATGGTGCCGTCGTGCTCGGCCAATACCGTGCCGTCGCTCATCACCAGCGGACCCGGACGCGCTGCGTCCGGAAAACGGGAGCGAATGAAGTCCCGGTACGAGCCCTCGCCGACGAAGCAGAGATCCTGACTGTCCGGCTTCGCGGCGGTACGCAGTCCCATGGCTGCGGCGTACTCACGGACCTTCGTCTTGGGCATCTCCCCGATGGGAAGGCGCACCCGGGCCAGATCAGCCTGACCGAGCATGTGTAGGACGTAGGACTGATCCTTGGTGCCGTCAACGGCCTTGATCAGGTGATAGCCGTCGTCGTCGTGCCGAATGCGGGCGTGGTGGCCGGTCACCAGCACGTCGCAGCCGAGGGCTACGGTCCGCTCGAGCAGAACACTGAAGCGGACTCGCCGGTTGCACTCAATACACGGATTCGGGGTCTTGCCGGCGGCGTACATCTCGCCAAAGTGATCGACCACCTTCTCGGTGAACTCGTCGACGTAGTCGAGCACGTAGTACGGGATGTCGAGCTGGGCGGCGACCCTGCGGGCATCCTCAGAGTCGGAGACGGTGCAACAGCCCGCCAGCGGCATCTGCCCGTCGACACCTTCCCACTGTTTGAGGGTGACCCCGACTACCTCGTAGCCTTGTTCCAACATCAGCGCAGCGGCTACAGAGCTGTCCACACCGCCGGACATGGCAACCAGCGCCTTCACCGCAGCTCCCGCACCACGGCTGCGATCCGCTCGGCCGCTTCCCGGCCGTCGTCGGTTCCGCTCGACCAGCCGAAGCTGACCCGCACACATTCACCCGCCGCGACCTCATCTATACCCATGGCAGCGAGGACGTGCGATACCTCGATGGCACCGCTGCTGCACGCCGAGCCTGCCGCGGCGCCAATTCCGGCCTGGTCGAGGCGGATAAGCAGTGTCTCTGCGGCAATCCCGGGGACTCGGAAGTGGCTGTGCTGAACCAGGCGCGGGGCGTCGGCTGCCGTAATGGCAACGGTGGGGACGGCCGCCCGCAGCGATGCTTCGAACAGATTGCGGATCTTGCCTACCCGTTCCCGCGTCGCGGCGCGGTCGGCGACGGTTGCCTCCATGGCAGCCACCATGCCGACAATCCCGGCGACGTTGTGCGTGCCGGAGCGCCGGCCCAGCTCCTGACCGCCGCCATGGATCACCGGCTCCAGTTCGACCTCCCGGGGGACGTAGAGCAGGCCGACACCTTTCGGACCTCCGAACTTGTGCCCGGCCAGCGAGATCATGTCGGCCCCGGTGGAAGTCACGGTGACATCTTCAGAGATGAACGCCTGAACGGCATCGGTGTGAAATAGCGTCGCCGGGGAGGCTTCCTTCACTGCGGCGGCGATCTCGGCGAGCGGGAACCGCACTCCGGTCTCGTTGTTGGCCGCCATCACCGAGACCACGGCAGTATCTGCTCGCACCCGGCCGGCCAGATCGTTGATGTCCAGTTGTCCCGACCGGTCGACGCCTACTCGATCGACCCGGCATCCCAGCGTCTCCAGGAAAGCGACCGATTCGAGAACGGCCTCGTGCTCGACGGCGGTTGTGACCACCGCTCGCCGGTCTCCACCTGCCAATGCCGCTCCGACGACAGCCAGATTGTCGGCTTCGGTCCCACCACCCGTGAAGACAACCTCGAGCGGATGCGCCGCTCCGATGAGCTCGGCTGCCTGCTCGCGGGCGGTCTCGAGCGCGTTCTTGGCCTGCCGTGACGTGGCGTGAATCCCTGATGGGTTGCCGAACAGGTCGCCGAGGAACGGAGCAATGGCGGCCCGGGTCTCGGGTCGCACTTCGGTGGTTGCGGCGTGATCGAGGTAGAGCATGAGGACGCCAGTTTCGCAGACGGTTGTAGCCTGCAGGGCGAAACCGAGGAGACCAATGCGAGCGCTGCAGCTAGTCAACCCTGGCCGGCCCCTGGAACTTCGAGAGGTAAGGGCTCCGGAACTCGGCTCCGATGATGTGGCAGTCGAGGTCAAGGCAGCCGGGATCTGCCGCTCGGACGTGCACTATCGAGCGGGATACCCCGAGGTCGGTCCGCTCCCCCTGACGCTCGGACACGAGGTTGCCGGTCTGGTCGTCGAGGCCGGGGTAGACGTGGCCGGGATCTCTCCAGGCGATCGCGTATGCGTTCACTACCAGGTGGGCTGCGGCACGTGCGGCTACTGCACGAGAGATCTCGGGATGTTCTGTCCCGACGGCAAGATGATCGGGAACGGCCGACCGGGAGGATATGCGGAGAGGATCGTGATCCCCGCCCGCAATGTCATCCCGGTGCCTGCTGCGGTGCCTCTCGACCACGCCGCAGTGATGATGTGCTCATCGGCGACTTCGCTGCACGCTCTGCGCAAAGGCCGACTCGCCGCAGGAGAGTCGGTAGCCGTGTTCGGCGCTGGTGGCCTCGGTATGTCGGCGATTCAGCTGGCCCTGATCGAAGGTGCCGGGCGCGTGTTTGCGGTTGACATCAACCCGGCCAAGCTGGCAGCTGCGGAAGCCGTCGGGGCGCTACCTATCGACATCAGCGACGACCCGGTCA
>Ga0180436_10002527_pt1 | contig 17285 bp, 13 predicted proteins | sample SS_ome_2_FD_132434 | JGI IMG/M metagenome (GOLD analysis project Ga0180436, IMG submission 132434) | Hypersaline lake sediment archaeal communities from the Salton Sea, California, USA - SS_3_S_2 metaG | ecosystem: Environmental > Aquatic > Non-marine Saline and Alkaline > Hypersaline >...
CATCCGGGCCGGTATGCGCCGCTCGGCGCGCTGCACCGCGGGCTGATCCTGGGCGCCGGCAGCCGCCGCTGGCTGGCGCGCACGGCCGTCACCCCGCCGCCCCCACCGCCCTCGCCCCGGGCAGAGGTCGCACGCCTGTCCGTCGTCGCCCCCGAGCGTCTGGCGCAGATCGCCGCGCCCCGGCCCCGGCTGTGCGATCTGACCGATGCAGGAGGCGAGGACCTGGTGCTGCGCGTTCGCGACGAGGTCCGTCGGTTGTGGATCAAAGCCGTCCGATCCTAGGACGCAGTTGGCGTGGGGGATTGAAGTTGCACCGGCAGCAAGTGGGCCGCGGAGCGAGGAGTACCAGGGCCCGGGGGGGCTACGGCGCGGCCGGGAGCGTGCGCTCGTGGGCGCCGGCAGCGATCGGCCACAGATCCCATTTCCCAGAAATGAGTTAGCCCTGATCGAGAGGAAGACTATGACCCACAATCAGGGGTGAAAGGCACCGATTCGCAGATAGCGATTGCGACGCTGCTCAATGCGCACATCGGCCGGGAGCCGATCGAGCGCGGTCAGCGCCTCGCGCAGCGCGGCACCGATCGTCGCCGCGGCCGCCGCGGAGTCGCGGTGGGCGCCCCCGGGCGGTTCGGGAAGAATCGCGTCGATCACGCCGAGTTCCAGCAGGTCGGGCGCCGTGAACTTCAATGCCTCCGCGGCCTCGGGAGCCTTCTCGCGTGTCTTCCACAAGATCGAGGCGCAGCCCTCGGGGGAGATGACGGAGTAGAAGGCATATTCCTGCATATAGAGACGATCGCCCACCGCGAGAGCGAGGGCGCCCCCGCTGCCTCCCTCGCCCGTCACGAAAGCGACGATCGGAACGCGCAGGCGCGACATCTCGCGTATGTTGGTGGCGATCGCCTCCGCCTGCCCGCGCTCTTCCGCCCCGAGGCCGGGATAGGCGCCCGGCGTGTCGACGAAGCAGACGACCGGCAGGCCGAACTTCTCCGCCAGGCGCATCAGGCGCAACGCCTTGCGATACCCCTCCGGCTGTGGCATGCCGAAGTTGCGCGCCAGATTCTCGCGCGTGTTGCGGCCCTTCTGATGGCCCAGGACCACCAGCGGTCGCTCTTCAAAGCGCGCCAGGCCGGCGAGGATCGCCGCATCTTCGCCAAAGGCGCGGTCGCCGCGCAACTCGGTGAACTCGGTGAAGAGGTGCTCGATGTAGTTCGCCGTGTAGGGACGTTGTGGATGCCGCGCTAGCTGGACGCGCTGCCACGGCGTCAAGTGGGCAAAGATGCGACGCCGGAGCCGCTGCGCTTTCTGCGCCAAACGCTGGAGCTCGCCATCGCCTTCAAGCTGTTCTTGCGAGGCGAGCGTGCGCAATTCCTCAATGCGTCGCTCCAACTCGACGAGAGGCCGTTCGAAATCGAGCCAGCCGCCTTCCATGGGCTTGCCGTTCCTCCTGCCCTCCAAGCGAGCACTCCCGCTAGGGCCGGTACTCGAACCGGTAGCGCGCTTCGGCGCGTAGCCCCGCGCGATCGGTCACGCGGACCGTCCAGACGTGCTCCCCCGTCGTCAGCCGAAAGGGGCGGACCGTCTCCAGCCGTTCGGCGTCGACGTCCCAGGCGGCGATCACCGGACGGTCGTCGATCCACAGGTCGGCCGCCCGCGGATCGAACCCGGAACCGCGCTCGGCAATCGTGACCGCGAGCAGCTCCGGCAAGGCATCCAGACGGGCCCCGTCGGGCGGCGATGGATCGACGATCCGGGGAGCACGCTCATCGACCAAGAGCGCACAACAGCCAAGGGCGTCGATCGCGCCGCCGAGACCCCACGCGGTCCACCGGCGACCGGCGTACACCCAGCGCCCATCCCCGCGGCGCAGATAGAGGGCCCAGGCTGGATCGTCCCGGAGCGGGGCTGCGAACAGGCGATGCGGCGCGAAGAACACCTCCAACTCGGCTCCCAGCGGCCACTCGGCGGGACCGAAGAGGACCGGAGGCGATAGCGCGCGCAGCCCGCTCGGAGTCTCCGCCCCGCGCGGATCCCGAACGCGACCGTCTGGATCGAAACAGCTGCGCCACAACGTGTCCCCCGGCGCGCCCATCCGCGCCCGCAGGATCGTGGTGCCGCAGAACGTAGCAACGCCCGGGCAAACGGTCAACTGGTCCCCCAACGCGACCGCCACCGCGGCCGCGCCATCCTGCGGCCCGAACGCATGGAACCGATCGGGCCCGAGGGGCACACGCCACGCGCCCCCCTCGCCGGTGAATTGCACGGCGATGAGTTCGCCACGCACCGCGGTCAGCGGGCAGACGTACCAGCTGCTCTCGCCGATCTCGCCAGCGCGCCGGGTGAGCGGAATCGGAGCGCCCGCGCGGCGCAGGAGCGCGGCCGCCGGTGGCGCGCCGCGCAGCGCCGCGGCACGCACTTCGATCGCCAGGAGCGCCTCGGTCGTCTCGACGCGAATCTCGAACTCGCCCGTGCCGTCTTCCGCCGATCGGGGGGCAGGACCCGGGTCGGCCCGGTCGCCGGGCGGCCGCGGCGCGGCGACCGCGTACAGCGTGCGCGTGGAACGATTGCCGGCGGCGTCGAGCGCTGCGATGACGATCGTGTGCACGGGGGCCGGTTCGTCCGCCGGCGGGTCGAAGCGCAGCCGGCCATCGCCCGGGCCGAAGATCGTCGGTTCGCCTGCGGCGTCGAGGGGCCAGCGGTAGAGGCGGTAGGCCCACGGGCCGGCCTGCGACGCGAGCGTGCCGTACACGCGCCGCGGCAGCTCCGGGCGGTCGAAGGCGAGATGCTCGAAGCGCCGCTCGAAACGCAGCTCCCCATCGAGCCAGAGCTGCAGCACGTGCGGCGCCAGCCGCGCATCGGTCGTCTCGCAGACATCCCAGCAGAGCGCCTCAATCCCGATCGTACCGCGCACGGCGACCGTGTCGCCCGACGCGTCGCTTTCCCAACGCCATCCCCCGCCCACCCAGCCATCGGTCGAGAGCGCGTGGAGCCGCACGGGCCCAATGCGGGGCGGCTGCGTATCGGGCGCCTGCCAGCCGACAGACAGCGGATTGAGCGGAGTCTCTCCGCGCCGGTACTCGAAGTGCAGGTGCGGCGGGCCCGCCCCCGAATCGCCCGACCAGGCGATCGTGTCGCCCGCGCCCACAGCAAAGCGTCCCTCTTGCGGCCAGAGGTCGACCTCAAACTCGCCGGCCGCCGCCTGGTGTTGCGCCAAGTAGGTTTCCAGAGCAGGCGCGAAGCGCGCGAGGTGTCCATAGACGGCAAGGCCGCCATCTTCGCACGCCAAGTAGAGGGCCCGGCCGTAGCCGCGCGCGCCGGCGCGCAGCCGCACGATGCTGCCCGCGGCAACCGCGCGCACCGGCGTACCGCATCGCCCGCCGGTCGAAAGGTCGATGCCGGTGTGCAGATGCCCCTGGCGGTGCTCGCCAAAGGTCCCCGTCAGTTTGAGCGGCGGGGGGAGCGGCAGCGGGCGATCGGGCGCGGGCTGCTCCGCGCTCACCGCACGTGCCCCCGGCGGCGGCGCCTCCTCGGCTGCAGACGCCATCGCCGCGAGGATGAGCAGCGCGGTCACGAACAGCAGCCGGTGCCGCGCGGTCCGCGGCCGCGCGTGCAGTCTGGCCGAGATGGTCCACGGTGCCCGGACTCGCATGGCATCGCTTTGCATTGTCGCAGCCTCCCGCATTGCATTGTGCCACGCAAGGCCGAGCAAGCCTCTCGCGGAATCGCCACCACGCCCCGCGCGTTCGTCCCGCTGGGTCCCCCAAGTGGAACTCCCGGCGCAACAAAGGCGCCAATTCCCCCGCGTGCAGCGTGTCGCCCCCCGCTCCGGCACGCCCCTTGCGTGCCGGCGACCGAACGCATGGTCCCCGCACCGCCGGTCGCTCCCGCGCGCGAATGCCCGTGGACCGGCGGGCAGACACCGAGTCAGGAGGTATGGCATGTTTTCCTCGAAACTGGTGCACGCTCTCATCTCCCTGGTGGTCATGGGCTGCTTGGCGCTGGCGCCCTCGGGCTGCAGCAGCGAAGACGGTTCGGTTGGTGCCACGACGACGGGCCTGGCGGCTTCGGGCGACGGCGAGTATCCGCCGGTGATGCCCTCCGGCCTGGAAGTCGTCAAGGCGACCGGACACGGCTTCAAGCTGGAGTGGCAGCCGAACACCGAGACCGATCTTGCCGGTTACCGTCTCTTTGTCTACGACCCGAGCCCCTACCGGGCGAACAGCTACACCTGTCCGCACGGCGTCGCGCTGATCGACGGCACGACGACGCATTTCCTTTACACCGAGGATCTGAGCGAAGGCTTGCACTACTTCAAGCTCGCCGCCGTCGACCAGGATGGAAACGAGAGCGCGCGCCTCGGTCCGATCGAGTTCGACTACACCGGGCCGACCGACAAGGAGGGCCGCGAGGTCACGGGGCAAGACGATGACTACCCCGTCTACGATCCGCCGGCCGGCGGCAACGACGACTGGCAGCCCGGACGAGAAGAGGGCACGATCGACGATACGCGCCCCTAGTCTCCGAAGCGAATCGAGTGGCGATTCCCCCGCGGCGCACGCCGCACCGACACCCCCGGCGCACGCGCCCCGCCCCTTCCCCGGGCGGGGCGCCTGTCGTTGGTGCCACGCCGCTACGTCCGCGTGCAAGAGCCCGCCCGGGTCTCTTGCTTGACAGCTGCGGGGCGCGGTTCCTAGACTCTGCTCACTTGTTCGCACGCGGCATCGCATCGTGCCATGCCGCACGCGCGACGGCGGAGAGGCACGCGGCATGAAACCCCTCTTTCCGAACGAAACCGAGCGTCGTGGGGCGCGAGCCCGCCTGCGGGACCTGATTCGCGAGCACTCGCTCGAGTTCGGCCAGTTCACACTGGCCTCGGGCGGAACGAGCCACTTCTATCTGGATCTGCGGCGCACGACGACCCACCCCGAAGGCGCCTACCTGGTCGCCTGTCTGCTACTCGACCGGCTGCAGAGCGATTGGCCGGACGCGGCCGGGGGGCCGAGCCTGGGGGCCGACCCGATGGCCGGTGCGCTCGCCGCCCTCAGCCACCTGCACGGACAGCCCCTGCGGACCTTCATCGTGCGCAGTCGCGCCAAGGATCATGGCCTGAGCCGGGCGGTTGAGGGCCACCTGCAGGCGGGCGACACGGTCGTGCTCTTCGATGACGTCGTCACGCGGGGCGGTTCACTCGTGCGCGCCGCTCGCATCCTGCACGAAGCGGGCGCCAAGGTAACCCGCGCGCTGACGATCCTCGATCGGCTCAATGGCGGGACCGATCAGCTCGCGCGCGAAGGCGTGCAGCTCGAATCGCTCTTCGTCTTGACCGACATCCTGACCGCCGCGGAGATCGAAGCCCCGGCTCAGGCGGCCCCGATCGCGCCGCCGGAGGGCGCCCCCGCAAGCGTCACGCCGCGCCCCTCCGCTCGCGGTGCGGCGGCGGGCGAAGAGGTGTGATGCGCACGCTCACCTGCCGTCAGTGCGGCCACCCGAATCCGATCCCGTTTCCGCTCGTCGCCGTCGATTGCATTCTCGCCGACCCCACGGGGCGCGTCTTGCTCGTCGAGCGTCGCTTCCCGCCCCCCGGCTGGGCTCTGCCGGGCGGGTTCGTCGATCCGGGAGAATCGCTGGAGCAGGCCGTGCGCCGCGAGATGCGCGAAGAGACGAGTCTCGAGCTCTCCGCCTGCGCCCAGTTCCATGCCTACTCCGAACCGTCGCGCGATCCGCGCCACCCGATGGTCTCGGTCGTCTTCGTCGGCCGGGCGACGGGCTCGCCTCAGGCGGGCGATGATGCCGGCGATACCCGCTTCTTCGGGCTCGATGCGCTCCCCGACAAACTGGCCTTCGATCACCGCGCGATCCTCGACGACTTCGCACGCGGCCGCTATCCGCGTCCCTCCTGGTAGGGCGCGCCGGCGGCGATCACCGCCTCCCCCGCCGTCGCGTCGCGCAGCTGCTCGCGCACGCTCGGCTCGCGTTCCGCCTCCACCACGAGCCAGAAGACCGGTTCCGGCGCGAACTCGCGTGCCTCGAGCCGCCACGGGTGGCGCGCGATGAGCGCCTCGACCACCGCCACCCGTGCAAACGGCACCTCGACGCGCAAACGCACCCGCGTCACGCGCTCCGTCAGCCGGGCGGCACCGAGCGCGGCGGTCGCCGTCGCTGCGTAGGCGCGCACGAGTCCCCCGGCCCCCAGCTTGGTTCCGCCGAAGTAGCGCACGACGACGATCCCGCCGGAGACAACGCGCTGGTTTTCGAGCACCTGCAGGATCGGTCGCCCGGCGGTCCCTCCCGGTTCACCATCATCATCGAAATGATGCGCAGGGGACGACTCCGGTTCGGCGGCCAGCCGCCAGGCACTGCAGTGGTGGGTCGCTTTGGGGTGCGCGCGGCGCAGCGCCGTCAGGTGCTCGCGTGCCGCGTCATCGTCCGCGGCCGGGAAGGCATAGCCGCAAAAACGTGAACGCTTGAACTCCAGTTCCGCCTCGCCGGCGGAGGCAATCATGCGCTCCGGGGGCGTTTCAGGAGCCGGCGGTTGCATCGCCCGTTCCCCGTTGAGGATCAGCAGAGGATCAGGAGCGGATCAGGCATCGACCAGGTCAAGTTGGATCGAGCCAACGACGACGCGCGGAATCGCACCCATGCGTCGCCGGACGGTGATCACGTCTGCGACCGCGCCACACAGCCGCCCCTTGCCGCGCATAGTGTAATCATGTTCCGGCGCGTAGAGCTCGACGCCCTTTGCCTGCGGATCCTCGATCTCCTCGAGCTTCTCCGGTTGACAGGCGATTCCCGGCAGCGGCGTCTCGAGCAGCTGGCGCAGCTCGGCGGCGTGCTCGCGATTGTAGACCTCGAAGTGATAGGGGCAGGTCGCTTCGCGGATGAGGCGATCGGAACGGACTCGAAAGCCGGCGGGAGCGCCGGCTTCCTCGCGCGCGCTCGCCGCGACGAGCTGCTGCGCTTGTGATTCGGGAGCCACGATGCCGGTGATCTGCTTCTCGAGCCGCAGGCGCTCGAGCAGCTTGTGCCCCAGGCTCTCCGAGTCGATCTCCTCTTCCTCGCACAAGCGAATCTCCCACGGCCATTCGCGGCCGCGGGCGAAGCCGATCAGGTACGCCTTGACCTCGGGCAGGCTGCCTTCCAGGATCAGTTCGCGGTAGACCTGCATGCGTCTCTACCTCCTCTCGCGCGGGGGTCAACCCGCTGACGCCAGCCCCTAGAAGAAGACCCACGTTACCAAGACGAAGAGCGGGATCAGAATCGGAATCGTGTACTTGAGGAAGTAGCCGAAGAAGCTTGGCATCTCGACGCCCGCTTCTTCCGCGATCGAACGGACCATGAAGTTCGGCGCGTTGCCGATGTAGGTGTTCGCGCCCATGAAGACGGCCCCGGTCGAAATCGCCTTCAAGTAGACCGACTGCTGGGCGAGCAGCGCATGGACCGCCTGTTGCTCGGGCAGCCCTGCGAAGAACTTCCCGAGCGCCGAGTTGAAGAACGTCAGGTAGGTCGGCGCGTTGTCGAGGAAGCTCGAGAGCATGCCGGTCACCCAGAAGTAGTGCGCCGGCTCGCGCGTCGCCTCCAGTAGCCAAGCGAGCGCCCCGGCCGAGCCGGCGCGCAAGATCGCCAAGGCGGGAATGATCGTCATGAAGATGCCGGCAAAGAGATAGGCAACCTCCTTGATCGGGAACCAGGTGAACTCGTTGTCGCGCCGCGTCTGCTTGCGCGTCGTCAGGATCGAGAGCAGCGCCATCAGCAGCAGGATGCCGTCGCGCGCGAGATTCTGGAGGCCGACATGCACCCCAAGAATGTTGACCTCGCCGGGACGCCAGGTGCCGCTCATCAACACGCCGCCGAGCACGCCGAGCAGGAACAGGAAGTTGTGCGCGCCCTCCAGTCGCAAGGGCTCGTAGGGTTGCGGCTGGCGCGCCTGAATCGGCGCCTGCGCCTGTTCACGCCGGTAGACGAGCGTGTCCCAGACATAGAAGAGCGCCAGGAGGATCACTGCGACGAACCCCATATGGGGCGCGATGTTGAGGGTCCAGAAGAAGGGCACCCCGTGCAGGAAGCCGAGAAACAGCGGCGGGTCACCGAGCGGCGTCAGCGAACCGCCGACGTTCGACGCGAGAAAGATGAAGAAGACGATGATGTGCACCTTGGAGCGGCGATCTTTGTTGGCACGCAACAGGGGCCGGATGAGCAGCATCGATGCGCCGGTCGTGCCGATCCAGGAGGCGAGCAACGTCCCGATCAAGATGATCAGGACGTTGACCCGCGGGGTACCGACCGGCGTGCCGCGCAACAGGATGCCACCTGACGCGGTGAAGAGCGCGAAGAGGAGAATGATGAACGGAATGTAGTCGACCAGATAGATGTGCAGGATCTCGTGTACGGCCGCGCCCCTGAAGACGACCACGAACGGGATCGCGAAAAGCAAAGCCCAGAAGGCGGCGACCTTCGGGAAGTGATGGTGCCAGAAGCGCGGCCTGAGGAGCGGGAAGAGCGCGATCGAAAGCAGGATCCCGGCGAAGGGGATCGCCGTCCAGAGGGGCAGTTCCGCCCCCAGTTCGGGACCGTGCTCACCGCCGTGGCCATCCCCGTGCGCCGCATCTCCGTGCCCCTCACCGTGCACCGGGTCGCCCTGCGCGTCGGGCGCTGGCGCGCCCGCCGCATCGTGCGCTGCCTCCGCGGCGTGGGTATCCCCCACGTCGTGAGGGGCCTGCGCCGCGACTTCCACCGACAGCGCCCCGCAGAGCGCGAGCAGGCAGAAGCCACCTGCAACCGCCGCGATCCCGATCCTCAGCCGGCGCCACGCCCGCGACCGTCCTCTTCGCTGTGCTGCGCCCGCGGCGAACCGTATCATCGCACCCTCCTCGAGAGCCCGGAACCGGGGCGCGGCCCCCCCGCGCCCACTCCTAGTCGGTGAGACAAAGGAGACGATGAAAGCCTCCGCAGCGCTGATTGGCAAGCAAAAAAGGGTCAGTGGCGGCCGACGACGGCGAGCTCGTCGAGCGCCAGGTGCGGCGCGCCCAGTGTGCGGCGCAGGCGACCGCGGACGCGCAGGTAGTCGTTCAGCGTGAAGGCGGGCACACCCCGCGCCAGCAACGCCGGGCCGACGCTCGCCTCGATCAGACCGCTCTCGTCTTCCAGCGTGACGAAGACGAGCCGCCGCCCGTCTGCGGCACGCACGCGCCTCAGCGCCGAGACGATCGCCACGAGCTCGACGCGCCCCCCCACGTCCGCGCGGATCTCATGCACCCGGCGCGGCGGGCGCTGGGCCGCGGCCAGCGCGAGCGGATGGAGGCTCAGGCTGACACCGAGATAGCGCCGCTCCAGCCGAGCGCGGTGCTGGCTGGAGACCGGCTTCCAGGGTCCGTCCGCGCGGGCTGCGCGCCGCCGCGTGAGTCGCAGCGCGGTCTGATCGGCGCGCTGCGCCGCGGACGGCCCGCCGCTCGGCTGCGGGAGCCCGTCCCCGACACCGCCGGCCAGCGCCGCCCGCCGTCCGCGCGCGCGCAGGAACCGGCGCATGTGCCAGAGCATCTCGCCCCGCGGCGCACCCCATGCCGCGTCGCAGGCACCACTCAGGACCAGCGCCTCGAGCTCGGGTGCATTCGCGCCGGTACGCCGCGCCAAGTCGGCAAGGTCCTCGAACGGACGTTGCCGCCGGGCGGCGAGAATCGCCTCCAAGGTCGCAGTGCGCAGTCCGCGCACGAGTCCGAGCCCGCAGCGCAGTGCCCCCCGCGCCGGCTGCGCTGCCGCGGATGAGTCGGCTGTTCCCGATGTCTGGGATGAGTCGGGCATCCCGGGTGTCCCGCAGTTCTCGGGTGCCACCCAGGCCCACCCCCTCCCGCTGCGCAGCACGCAGGGCGGCAGGAGGCGCAAGCCCCACCGGCGCGCTTCGTCCACGTAGACGCGCAGCGGGTACATCCCCCGCTGATGGTTGAGCAGCGCCCCGAAAAACGGGCCGGGATGGTGCGCCTTGAGCCAGGCGGTCTGGTAGGCGATCGTCCCGTAGCCGGCGGCGTGCGCCTTGCAGAAGGCATAGGCGGCGAAACGCAGCAGATCGCCCCAGACGGCGCGCGCCGTGCAGCGAGCAACACCCTGGGCGCGGGCCGCCCGCAAGAAACCGGATTCGAGCGCTGCCACGGCGCGCGCCGCCTCGCTCGCGGCCGGCGCGTTGCGTGCCCGCCGCGCCGCTTCACCGACCGCGCGACGCAGCAGATCGCCCTCGGCCAGCGAGAGCCCGCCGATCACGGCCGCCATGCGAATGATGTCTTCCTCGTAGAGCGGTAGCCCGTGCGTCGTTCGCAGCGTCGCCGCCAAGCGCCGATCGGGCACCGTCACCGGCTCCTGCCCGCGCGCGCGCCGAATGAAGGCCGCCTTCATGCCGCTGCCCGCCGGGCCGGGGCGGATCAGTGCGACCGCCGCAATCAGCTCGTCCAAGTCGCGCGGGCGCAGCTGGCAGAGCAGCGTGCGCATCGCCGGAGATTCGATCTGGAAGCAGCCGAGCGTCGCTCCGGCCGCCAGCAGGCCGGCCACCCGCGGGTCGGTTCCGCCCGTGGCGACCGCGCGCGCGAGCGCGCGGCCGGCGTGCTTCCCGCCGTCTGCGCTGCTCGCCGCGAGCAGGCGCGTCGCCTCGGCGACGGTCCCCAGCGCACGGTTGCCAAGCAAGTCGATCTTGACCAGTCCGATGCGCTCGATGCCGTGCATCTCGAACTGCGTCACCGTCCAGCCGCTGGCACAACGCTGCAACGGCACGGTGCGCCCGAGGGGACCATCGGCGAGGACGATGCCGCCCGGATGCGTCCCGAGCGTACGCGGCAGTCCAAGCAGGTGCAGTGCGGCGCGTGCAGCACGCCGGTGGGCCGGCTCCCCGCTCGCGGCGAGCGCCTGCAGCGCGCGCCGCTCATCGGGCTCGGGCCCGCCGGCGGCCGGGGGTGCCCCCTCCTCACCGAATCCTTCTCCCAGCGCACTCGGGCCGGCCGCGGGGTCGGTGGCCGGCACACGTTGGCCGAAGAAACCGCGCGGCAGGCGCCGCGCTCCGCGGGCGATCGCGGCATCAGCCAGGCCCAAGGCACGCCCCGCCTCGTGAAACGCGCCGCGGGCCCCAAAGCAGGGGTGCGTCCCGACCAGCGCGGCGCGCTCGCGCCCGAAGCGCGCCAGCGCGTAGGCGAGCACCTCATCGCGCCGATCCCAGGCGATGTCGATGTCCAGGTCCGGCATATCGCGGCGCAGCGGATGAAGAAAACGCTCGAAGCACAGGTCGTATCGGATTGGATCAATATTGGTTACGCCGATGAGATATGCGATCAGAGATGCCGCCCCGCTCCCCCGGCCCACGGTCCGGATCCCGCGCCGGTGGGCCCAGCGGACGAGGTCGGCGACGATCAGGAAGTAGTCGACGAACCCAAGGGTCGCCACGACGCCGAGTTCCTGCTCCAGCCGCGCCCGCGCGCGCCGCCGATCACCGAGCGGTCGGCGCCGCAGGCCGGCCCGACACAGCCGCCGCAGGCGCGCCAAGCCTTCCGCACCGGCCACGTTCGGCAACATGGCGCGCGGCGGAGTCAACTCAGCCGCCGTCAGCCGGCACCGCCCGGCGACCTGCTCGGCCATCCGCAGCGCCTCCGGACAGGCGCCAAAACGACGCCGCAGCTCCCCGGGTGCAAGCAGCAGGGCATCGGCCTCTCCACCGCGGCGCGCTCGGCGTTCCTGCCCCCACTCGGAGCCGAGCAACGTGTGCGTACGCATCGCCTCCTGCAGCATGCGCGTCTCCGCTTCCGCGGGCGCCAGCAGCGGCGCGACCTCGGCCGCGACCAGCGGCAGCCGGAGGCGCCGCGCTGCCACCTGTTGCCGCGCCATCTCCCCACCACTGCATCCGCGTCGCACGAGCAGCCCGAGTCGCGCCCCTCCCAGCACCGCACGCCACGGTTCGAGCGCCGCGGCCGAGGGACTGAGCAGCGTGATCCCGCGCGCATCTTCCGCCACGGCGCGCGCCGCGGCCGCAGCCCCATCGAGCTGGAAACGGCTGATCGCCGCCGCGATCGTGCGGTACCCCTCCAGGTCGTGGGCGAGCAAGAAGCAGGCGCCGGTCTTCGGTCCCGCGACGTCTGACCGCAAGCCCGACGCCCGTTGCGCCCCGCGCTGCGCTTCGTCGCTGCCCGCGCCGCCGCTGCCGGCAGCGCTGACGGGCAACGGGAGTTCGACGCCGAGGATGCCGTGCAGGCGGTGGGCCCGGCAGGCATCCAAGAACGCCAGCGCGCCGCACAGGTTGCCCGCGTCCGCGAGCGCGATGTGACGCCAGCCGAGGGCCGCCGCGCGTCCCACGAGGGCCGCCGGCGAAGCGCTGCCGCGCAAGAAGGAGTAGGCGCTGCGAGCGAGGATCAGCGCGTCAGGCATGGTGTGCGCAGGACGAACCCGTGCGCATCGCTCGGCAGCCGTTCGAGCAGCTCGAGCGACGCGCCGCGCACGAGCGCGCGGAACCCGAAGCGCTCGCGCAGCTCATCGGCCACTCGATCGAGCCTCGCTTCCGCCGTGATCGGAACCCGCCCGGGGGCCGTGGCGGCCCGTTGCGCCTCCCCGGCCGAGGCGGCGTCAAACAGACCCAACTGCGGGCGACCGGCCAGCTCGAGTTCGCTGAGTTCGAGGCCGAAGTTGCGGATGCCCCGCCGGCGGGTGCGCAGCATCTGCAGCAACCGGCGCGCCGCGCCATAGAGCGCGGCAGTCGACAAGTCGGCCCGCGCCAGCGGCATGCCGCGCGCCACACGCGCGCCGTCGGACCAACGCAAGTGCACGCGCACCAAACCCGGGACGACGCCCACGCGGCGCGCTTGCGCGGCCGCGCGCTCAGCCAGGTAGTGCAGCATGCCCTCGAGGGCCGTCGTGTCGGTCTGCGCTTCGTCGTACGAGGTCTCGCGGCGGATCGAATGCGGGACCTCGCGCGGCGCGACGGCGCGCGTCTCCTCGCCGCGCGCGCGCGCCGCCAACAAGAGGCCCACCTCGCCGAACAGATCACGCAGCTGCGCCGGCGTGAAGGCGCGCAGCTCGGCGACGGTCGTGATCCCCATCTCGTGCAGCAGGCGTTCACGGCGCGGACCGATCCCGGGCAGCTCTCCGACCGGCCGGCGCGCGACGAAAGCCGCTTCCCCCCCCGGACGCAACCAGGCGAAGCCACCCGGTTTGGCGAGGCGCGTCACCATGCGTGCCACCATGCGGTTGGTGCCCATGCCGAGCGCGACCCCCAAGCCCGTTTCGGCGCGAATGCGGCGCTGCAACCCCGCGGCGGCACGGATCAGGTGGCCGTGCAGACGTTCGGTGCCGGTCAGGTCGAGCAAGGCATCGTCAAGGTAGGTCTCCACCTGCGGCGCCAGCTCGGCTGCCAGCGCGAAGACGCGCTCGGCGAAGGCGCGGTAGGTGGGCGCATGCCCGGCGACCACCACCGCCTGAGGGCAGAGGCGCGCCACGGCATGCAGCGGCGTGCCGGCACGAATCCCGTACCGGCGCGCTTCGTACGATGCACTGGCCACGACGCCGCTGCCGACGACCACCGGCCGGCCGCGCAGGGCGGGATTGCGCAGCTGTTCGACCGCGGCGAAGAAAGCATCGATGTCCAGGTGCAGAACGGCCGGATGCGCCCCCCACGGCGGCCCGGCGCTCAACGCCCGCGGCCCGGCCGCGGTGGTCTTCATCCCTCGTACATCACGCATTCCGCTCTCCATGTCAGATCTCCTGCGTCGAAACAGAGCTGATAGACATCGCCGCTGTCGGCGGTAATCGAGAAATAGTGGCGCGCGCGGCGTCCCTGGCGATCGATCCAACGCGTGTTGACGCGCACGATGCGCAAGGCCTGGGGCCCGCGCCGAAATCGCAGCGGCGTCACCTCGCCTCCCTGGAAGTCGGCGCGCACCTTGATCGGTTCATCGAGCGTCTCCCACCGCATCGGCGCTCCCGCATGACTCCGAGCCTTCTCAATCGCACCGCCGCCAGAGGCCAACCACCTTGCCCGCAATCCGGAAGTAGGGATCCCCACGCGGGACGGCGAGAATGGGGTAGTCGGGATGGGCCGGGTGCAGACGGAAGCCGCCGTCGCGCTCACGCCGCAGACGCTTGACGGTGACCTCTTGCTCCGGCCCGAGGTAGGCGACGACGAGATCCCCATCCTTCACCTGCGCCTCCGGCTCGATGACAACGTAGTCGCCATCAAGCATCCCCTCCCCCGTCATGCTCTCGCCCCGCACGCGCACACTGAAGCGGCCGCGCCGCGCGCCGAGAAACTCGGGCGTCAGGTGGCCCTCGACCTCTTCCGCAGCGGTCACCGGCGCGCCGGCGGCAACCCGACCGACGATCGGGATGCCGCGATCCCGCCGGCTGCGTCGACTCAGGGTCCAGCGCCCGCGGAGCCGCTGCAAAAAGCCCTTCGTCTCCAGTGCGGCCAGGTGTTGATGCACCGTCGCCGGTGAGGCGAGGCGCAGCTGGCGGGCAATCTCGCGCAGCGGCGGGAAACGCCCCGTCTCCTCGACGCTCGTCAGGATCACATCGAGCACCTGCTGCTGGCGGGCGGTCAGTTCTTCCATGGCTCCCTCCCGGCGCCGCGGTCGGCGCGGATCGCCGGCCGGAGACCGTCTGGCCGCCGGCCGGCCCTCCTCGGGAATGTCGCCGCGAATGAGGCCGTCCCATGTTTCGATCGTCTTGGCAGGCTGGCTCGACCTCGCCCGGGGACGGGCCTCATTCGCATGGTGGCGACAGGAGAAACGCTACCGAACATTTGTTCGCATTGCAACCCTTGTTTCCCAGGTTGGTTGTGGTTCGAATCGTGCTGATTCGGCCGCGCAACCGACCCCGGGGGAAGGCGTTGTCTGCCCCCGAGTCGGTTGCCGCCATGGCAGTTCTGGGCGCGAACCACCCTTGCCGCCACTCGCGTCGCCGCTCTTCGCCACCTGCATCGCTCAGAATCGTTCAATCGGAACCCAGGAAATGAGTTGCGGCGATCCTTCAGCAGGATCCGATCCACAACCAAACAGGTTGGGAACGCTAACTGACTGACTCGAAAATCGTTACATTCGTTCCGGCAGAGTATCCGATCCACAACCAGCGTGATAAGAGCTGCGCACGAGCGGGCCCGACTCGACCCGCGCAAACCCCATCTCCCCCGCCCGCGCCTTCCAGGCCGCGAACTCCGCCTCGGTGTAGTAGCGCTGCACCGGTAGACTCGCGCGCGTCGGCTGCAAGTACTGCCCGATCGTGACGTGGCGGCACCCGGCGGCGTAGAGGTCGCGCAACAGCTCCCGCACCTCGCGCGCCGATTCTCCCAGACCGAGCATGAAGCCCGACTTGGCGACGAGCCCCCGTGCCGCCGCGCGGCGCAGGACCGCCAGTGAGCGCGCATAGTCGGCACCCGGTCGCACCGGCGCGTAGAGCCGCGGGACCGTCTCGACATTGTGGTTGAGCACTTCGGGCCGGACAGCCAAGACGGCATCGAGCGCCGGGGCATCCCCGCCGAAGTCGGGGATCAGCAGTTCGACCGTTGCCTGCGGCAACGCCGCACGCACGGCGCGCACCGTGGCGACGAAGTGGGCCGCACCACCGTCGGGCAAGTCATCGCGCGTCACCGAGGTGATGACGACGTGCCGCAGGCCGAGCAGGTGCGCCGCCCGGGCCACTTCCTGCGGCTCGCCGGGATCAGGAGGAGCCGGCCGAGCGGACCCAATCGCACAGAAGCGACAGGCGCGCGTGCACGCATCGCCGAGAATCAGGAACGTGGCGGTCCCCGCGTTCCAGCACTCGTGGCAATTGGGGCAGCGCGCGCTCTCACAAACGGTGTGCAAATGCCCTTCGCGCAGGACCGCCCGTACGCGTCGGTAGCTCTCTCCACCGGGCAGACGGGTGCGCAACCAGCGCGGCTTGCGCGCGCCGCGCACCGCCTCACGCTCCAGACGCGTACGCAGGGCCGCCGCCGCCCCGGCCCCGTCGACCGGACCGGCCGTCACGGCGCGGAACTCGATCCCCAAGACCTCGCCGCACGCTTCGCGCAGCGCCGCCGCGACCGCCTCGAAATCGACCGCCGCCCCACCGGCGGCCCCATCCCTGTTGGCAGCCGCATCCCCTGCGGTGGCCGCGTCCCCTTCAGTGGCCGCGTCGAAGCCGGCAATCGCTTCCATCGAGGTCACCGCTTCGCCCGTCAGGCCGCACGGCACAATGCGCGCGAAACCCTCGAGCGGGCCGCGCACGTTGAGCGCCACACCGTGCAGCGTGACGCCGCGCGAGACGCGCACTCCAAGCGCCGCAATCTTGGCCCATCCCCCGGCCGCAAGCCGTACCCACACGCCGGTCAGTCCGGGACGCGCTTCGCCGGCGATCCCGAAGCACGCGAGCGCCCGCCTGACCATCGCCTCCAGACGCCCGACGTAGGCGCGCACGCCAAGATCGTGCGTCCGCAGATCGGCGATCAGGTAGGCGGTCAGCTGTCCCGGTCCATGGTAGGTGACGTCTCCCCCGCGTTCGATCCGCACGACGTCAATGCCCTCGGGCGAGAGGATATGGCGTTCGTCGGCATGGCGTCCCAGGGTCAGGACCGGAGTGTGTTCGACTAGGAGCAGCGTGTCCGGTACCCGCAGACTACGTCGCGCCTCCCAGAGCGAGCGCTGCAGCGCCCAACTGGCACGGTAGTCGCTCAGGCCCGCCAGACGCACCGCGATCCCGTGGGGTCGCGATTCAGCGGCGCGCGTGCCGGATTCTGCCGCCGGTGGCGTTTGCATTGCGTCCCGCCCTCGGAACCGCGCCCGTTGCCCGGCGGGCGCGCACGTCAGCCGTGAAGCCCCTCTCCCAGCGCCCCTGCCCAGGCTTCCGGGATCGCCTCCGAGAGCGTCGGATGGGCATGGATGACCGTCGCGAAACGCTCGCCCCCGATGCCGGCGGCGCCGAGCAGCGTCGGCTCGGCAATCAGCTCGCCCGCCCCGGGGCCGACGATGTGCGCGCCGAGCAAGCGTTCCTCTTCGGCCGCCAGGATCAGCTTGACGAAGCCGCTTGTCTCGCCTTCGACCACGGCGCGGCCATTGGCGACAAAGGGAAAACGTCCGATCCGCACCGCGCCGTGGCGCTGGCGTGCCGCCGCTTCGGTTTCACCTACTGCCGCGACCTCCGGGTCCGTGTAGACGACTCCGGGAATCCAGTTGCGCTCGATGGGCGCCGGATCGGTGCCGGTCAGGTGTTCCACGACGTGCACGCCGGCCGCCGCTGCGGCATGGGCGAGCATCGGCGGCCCGGTCACATCGCCGATCGCGTAGAGCCCCGGTACGCCC
>Ga0180436_10002529_pt1 | contig 17283 bp, 14 predicted proteins | sample SS_ome_2_FD_132434 | JGI IMG/M metagenome (GOLD analysis project Ga0180436, IMG submission 132434) | Hypersaline lake sediment archaeal communities from the Salton Sea, California, USA - SS_3_S_2 metaG | ecosystem: Environmental > Aquatic > Non-marine Saline and Alkaline > Hypersaline >...
TGACCTGATCATCGAGGACGACAGCCGCGTCGGGACCGTCCGCTTCACGATGAGCGAAGACAATATCCGCAAAAAGATCGCGCTGCCCTGGGTCAGTTTCTGTTCCGATTCGGCCTCGCAGGCACCGGCGCCGCCGTTCACGCATTCGCAGCCGCATCCGCGGGGATACGGCGCATTTGCACGGCTGCTGGGCAAGTACGTGAGAGACGAGGGGATCATCCCGCTGGAAGAAGCCGTTCACCGCTTGACCCGGCTGCCGGCCGCGAACATGAAACTGGACCGGCGTGGAGCGCTTGTCCCCGGCCACTACGCCGATGTCGTGGTGTTCGACCCGGGAGCCATCGCGGACCGGGCGACTTTCGAGGAACCCCACCAACTGGCGGCCGGCATGGTGCACGTCTTTGTCAACGGCGTGCAGGTGCTCGAGAACGGTGAGCACACCGGGGCAAAACCGGGCCGCTTCGTGAAGGGCCCCGGTTTCCGCGGGGAGCGGTGAAACGCCCCGGGGTCATCCTTTACGCGGCGGCCTTCATGCCGGTGGTCGCCGCGCTCGCCGCCTACCAGCTGAACATCCACGCGGGCGATGCGCTGGAGCCGCGATTCGTCTGCAACCCCTATTGGGACGGCTGCGTATCCATCAGTCGGGCGGCCCGCTCCGGTCCGGGCCTGCACCTGTTTCGAGCGCTGATGATGCCCTGCGCCGTGCTGCTGTTTTTCGGCTGGTATTTCGTGCGCGAATGGCTGGCGGCGCTGGACGCGGCATCCTCGAGGTCCGCCCACGCGCTTTTCACCCTGGGCGCTGCCGGCGCAGCTTTCCTGGTGGTCTACGTGGCCTGGCTGGGCACCGACGGCGACCTGTACCGCTGGCTGCGGCGGTACGGCGTGATCTTCTATTTCGCAGGCACCGGGCTGGCGCAGCTGCTGCTGCTTCGACTGCTGTGGCCGATTCGAAAAATGCTGGCGAGTGGGCGCCTGCGCGGACCCGTTATCGTGCTGATGGTCCTCGTCAGCATGCAGTGGGCCATGGGGGTGCTCTCCCTGGCCAAGGCGCTGTTCCTGGACAATCCCGACCTCGTCGACCGGATCGAAAACGTCATCGAGTGGCTCTTTGCACTGCCGATGACGCTGGCGTTCGTGCCGATCGCGATGATGCTCGGACGGACGGGTTTTCAGCTGCGGTACGGGGTGGGCCGGGACAAAACGTCGTGAGGCCGGCGCTGTTCTCAACTTCCTTCGCTGACCTGGAGCATGGCGTCACGTGCTTGCAGGCGCCACCATGGCGTTCGCCGTGGCGCAGGTATATATTCGATTAATCTATCAAAATTATCATAACAATCAATTTCAAATATATGCGTAATCGTGCGATCCTTCCGTCACGTTGATATTCACCCTGTCATTTTTTAACGAGTTCACTCGATCTGCGGATCGAAAGGAGAATCAGACATGAGCCAGAAAGTACCCCACGTTGTATTCAAGACTCGAGTTCGTGACGAGTCGGTGGAAGGCGAGAACCCCTTCCGCTGGCAGGACGTGAGCAGCGACGACATTTTCGCCGGCAAGCGCGTCGTAATTTTCGCGCTGCCCGGCGCTTTCACGCCGACCTGTTCCAGCACGCACCTGCCCGGATACGAAGCTTCTTACGACCTCTTCAAGCAGGAGGGTGTGGACGAGGTTTACTGCCTGAGCGTCAACGATGCCTTCACCATGTTCCAGTGGGCGAAGCACCTCGGCGCCGAAAAGGTCAAGATGCTGCCCGACGGCAACTGCGACTTCACGCGCGGCATGGGCATGCTGGTCTCGAAAGCCAACCTCGGTTTCGGTGACCGTTCCTGGCGCTACTCCATGCTGGTCGAAGACGGTGAGATCGTTAAGGTCTTCTCCGAGGCCGGCCAGGAAGACAACTGCCCGACCGATCCGTTCGAGGTCAGCGACGCCGGTACCATGCTGAACTACATCCGCGGCCGCAACGCCGGCTGAAGCCCGGTTCGCCGAAGGGGTCCCGCAGAGTCGGGCGCCGGTGAACTCCTCCTGAACGCGCAGCCCCGGCTGCGCGTTCTTTTTGCATTTCCTTATTTAAAAACAGCATCATTACGAAACCGTGTACTCCGGTGGAGTGTGATATTCAAACAGGGTGACAATTCATGAGGTACAAAGAGTTATTTATGGGTTTCCTGGCCGGTGTGGTCGTGCTCGGCGCGGTCGCCTGGCAAATGATGCCCGGGCTGATGCTGAGCGAGAGCGCCAGTCCGTACGGGCTCGAGGAAACGGTCGATCGTATCCAGAAGAACGCGGTCGAAGCCGGCTGGGTCGTTTCGGGGATTGTCAGGCTGGACGCTTCCATCGCTAAGCACGGCGGGCCGGATGTGCCCCGAACCTGGCTGATCAACCTGTGTCAGGCCAACCACGCATCCCGCATTCTCGCCGATGATGCCGATCGGGTGGTCTCTGTGATGATGCCCTGCACGATCAGCGTCTACGAGAAAAGCGACGGCAAAACCTACATCGGCTCGATGAACGCCGGCCTGCTCGGCCGAATGTTTGGCGGAACGGTTGCCGAGGTCATGGGCAGGGAAGTGGCTGCCGAACAGAAAGGCTTTATTTCCTTCGCCAATTAAAATTCGGGGCCGGATACGGGGCCGGAGTAATTCTCCGGCCCCGAATTTTCAAATCACACTTTTTCGAGCACCGTGGCCACGCCCTGGCCGACGCCCACGCACATCGTGCACAGCGCATAGCGGCCATCACCGCGCAGCAGCTGGCGAATGGCGGTTACGGCCAGCCGTGCGCCGCTCATGCCCAGCGGGTGGCCCAGCGCGATCGCGCCGCCCTGCGGGTTGATCCGCGGATCGTCGTCGGCGAGCCCCAGCTCGCGTGAGCAGGTCAGCGCCTGGGCGGCGAACGCCTCGTTCAGCTCGATGATATCGATGTCGTCGAGTGACATGCCGAGGCGTTTCATCAGCTTGCGCGTGGCCGGAACCGGGCCGTAACCCATGATGCGCGGCGGCACACCGGCGTAGGCCGTGCCCGCGACGCGCACCAGCGGTTTGAGACCGTGACGCGTGACCGCCGACTCCGAGGCCAGCAGCAGCGCAGCGGCGCCGTCGTTGATGCCGGAGGCATTGCCGGCCGTGATCGTGCCATCGGGAAACAGCGGACGCAGCGCGGCGAGCTTCTCGAGGCTGGTACCGCGCGGGTGCTCGTCGGTATCCGCGACCAGCGGATCCTGCTTGCGGCGCGGCACCTGCACTGCGACGATTTCCTCGGCCATGCGTCCGTCCTCGATGGCCGCGGCGGCTTTTTCCTGGCTCCACAGCGCGAAGCGGTCCTGGTCTTCGCGGCTGATGTTGAATTCCTTCGCCAGGTTCTCGGCGGTTTGCGGCATCGTCTCGGTGCCGTACATTTCGTCGAGCTTGCGGTTGACGAAGCGCCATCCCATGGTGGTGTCTTCCATTTTCGGTGAACGGTCGAAGGGGCCGTTCGCCTTGCCGATCACGAAAGGCGCCCGCGACATGCTCTCCACGCCGCCGGCGACCACCAGGTCGGCTTCGCCGGCGATGATCGCGTTGGCCCCGCTACCGATCGCGTTGAGCCCCGAGCTGCACAGGCGGTTCACGGTACAGGCCGGTACTTCGGCGGGGAATCCCGCCAGCAGGCTGGCCATGCGCGCCACGTTGCGGTTGTCTTCGCCGGACTGGTTGGCGCAGCCGAGGTACACGTCGTCCACGATGTGCGGATCGAGGTTCGGGTTGCGCTTGAGCATCTCGCGCAGCGGGATCGCCGCCAGGTCATCGGCGCGTACCGGCGCCAGGCAGCCCCCGTAGCGCCCCACGGGCGTACGAATGGCGTCGCAGATGAATACGTCGGGCATCGTTGTTCTCCGTTAAACCGGGGTTTGAAACCGGGGTCAGAGTAGCCCAGCTACTCTGACCCCATTCCTTTTGTTACTTGCCGTTGTCGCGAAGGGTGCCGCGGATTTTCCGGAACCCCGTCAGCAGGGCTTCGGCCAGCATGTCCACGTGTTTCTGGGTCATGGCGGTCGACAAGGCGCCCGAGCACGTATTCATGAGGATGAACCCGTTCTCGAACAGGTGATCGAGCAGCATGGCCGTGGCCTTTTTCTCGTTCGGCGTGGTGAAGGCCGCGCGGTAATTCTGGGGTGCTTCGTGCTTCAACTGGATCCGGAACATCGAGCCGCCGCCGGTAATGCAGGCGGGCACACCCGAGACCTGGATGGCCTGGCTGATGCAGTCGCGAGCGTATGCCGAGAGCCGGTTGAGCTTCTTCACCGCGGCTCGATCGTACATCTCCATCGACACGCGGCCCGCGGTCATGGTGATCGGGTTGGCTGAGAAGGTGCCCGAATGCGGGAACAACACTTTCTTGGCCAGCGGGTTCATGACTTCCATGACCTCGGCCCGGCCGACCAGGGCGCCCACCGGGAAACCGCCGCCGATGATTTTGCCCATCGCGGTCAGGTCCGGCTGGATGGGATGCTTTTCCTGTGCGCCGCCGTAGCCGCAGCGGAAGGTGATGACCTCGTCCAGCACCAGCAGGGCGCCGTTTGCCCGGGTCCAGGTTTCGAGCGCTTCGAGGAACTCCTCCTGGATCGGCACCAGGCCGACCCGGTGCGGCATCAGGTCGATCAGAACGCAGGCGATATCGTCCTTGTGTTCGTCCAGGATGGCCACGGCGTGCATGGGATCATTGAACGGAATCACCACCACGTCGTCCAGCGCGGCCTTGGGCGTTCCGTATGCGACCGGTACGCTGGCCGGGTGGTCTTGCTTGCCCCAGTTTTGCGGGTTGGGACATTGGCTGACCTCGGCGTAGTCGTAGAGACCGTGGTAGGCGCCCTCGACCTTCGCGATCTTCGGCCGGCCGGTGAAGGCCCGGGATGCCTTCAGGCAGGCCATCACGGCCTCCGTGCCCGAATTGGCGAAGCGGATCCGTTCGAAACTGGGGTTACGGTTCAACAGGTGCTCGGCGTACTCGATTTCCTGCACCGTGCCGACCGCGTAGGCCGTGCCTTTTTTCACCTGTTCGTTGATCGCTTCGACCACTCTCGGATGCGCGTGGCCATGGATCAGGGAGGCCATGTTGTTGGAAAAATCGACGTACTTTTTCCCCTCGATATCGGTGATCCAACACCCCTTGGCGTGGGCCGCGTAAACCGGGTGCGGTTTGCGCAGGATGGTGTTGCGGCTGCAGCCGCCGGGCATCATGCCCAGGGCCTTGTCATACAGCGCCTGGCTTTTTGAAACCTTTGCTGCCGGTACTTCCGAAACGTCATGTTTCATGATTTTTCATCTCCTCAGGAGCCCGGGGGCAGGAGCGTTGCACCCGTTCTTTCCTGCAGGTATTCGAAATCGACCCCGGGCGCCATCTCGGCCACCCTGAAGCCCGCGTCGGTCACGTCGATCACCGCCAGGTCGGTATAGATCCGGCTGACGATGCCGACGCCGGTTAGCGGCATGGTGCAGCGCTCCAGCAGCTTGGGGTCGCCTTTCTTGGTGACGTGCTGCGTGATGACGTAGATCGTTTTTACCCCGGCTACCAGGTCCATCGCTCCGCCGACGGCGGGAATGGCGTCGGGCGCCCCGGTCGACCAGTTGGCCAGGTCACCGTTTTCCGCGACCTGCATCGCGCCGAGCACGCAGATATCCAGGTGCCCGCCCCGAATCATCGAGAAACTGTCGGCATGGTGAAAGAACGCGGCTCCGGGAATCGCCGAGACGCGTTTCTTGCCGGCGTTGATCAGTTCCGGTTCGCCGCCGTCGTCGCCGACCGGTCCCATGCCGAGCAGACCGTTCTCGGTGTGGTAGATCACTTCGCGGCCCTCGGGCACGAAGCGCGCGACCAGCTCGGGTATGCCGATGCCGAGGTTCACGTAGGCGCCGTTGGGAATATCCATCGCGGTGCGTTGAGCCATTTCTTCACGGCTCCAGCCGGTTTTTTCAGCGTTCGCTTCCGCTGCAGCGTTGTTCATGGGTAGCTCCTCCCTTCGGCCACCAGCAGCGATTCGTGCAGCGGGTCGGAAACCTGCACGATGCCCTGGACGAAAATACCGGGTGTGACCACGCATTCCGGATCGATGGCGCCGACCGGAACGATTTCGCGGGCCTGGACGATGGTCCTGCGCCCGGCCATGGCCATGACCGGAGCGAAATTGCGCGCCGTCTTGTTGTACACCAGGTTGCCCAGGCGGTCGGCCTGGCGACACTTGATCAGCGAAAAATCAGCAGTCAGGCCGTATTCCATCACGTAGTCCTGGCCGTCGAACTGTCGGACTTCCTTGCCTTCCGCCAGCGGCGTACCGACGGAAGAAGGCGTATAGAAGGCCGGGATGCCCGCGCCGCCGGCGCGTATGCGCTCGGCCAGCGTACCCTGGGGCACCAGTTCGAGTTCGATCTCGCCGGCCCGGTACAGCTCCGGGAACACCAGTGAATTGGCGGTTCGGGGGAAGGAGCAGATCATCTTTCGAACCTGGCGGTTTTCGATCAGCGCCGCCAGGCCGACGTGGCCGCTTCCGGTATTGTTGTTTACGACCGTGAGGTCTTTAGTGCCCTGGTCTATCAGGGCATGGATCAGCTCGATCGGGCTTCCGGCCTCTCCGAAGCCGCCGATCATCACGGTGGCGCCGTCGAAAATTTCGCGCACGGCCTCCGCTGGAGATCCGATTTGCTTGTCGATCATGTTCCTTGCCTCGTCAGGTCAGCCGATGCTGGCCTTTTTCTTTTCGATAACTTCACGGCGCAGTTCTTCGTGGTCGTGGTACAGGCCGAGCTCATCGTAGATCACGCGGTCGTCGTAACCGCTGAACCAGATGGCCTCCGGGTTGCGCCCGACAATGCAGACCTTGCCCCGGTCCGGCGCGTCCGCGGCGCTGCGCAGCAGCTTGAAAATCACGAAACCGTTCTCCGTGCCGGGCACGCCGGGCAGCGGTTCGTTGGTCACGGCGTTGACCTCTGTCTTGCCCTTGTAATGGGTGATCGACAGCCGCGCGTGGGCTTCGACGCCGGACAGGCCTTTCTGTGACTCGTTCAGGCAGTGCCAGGCTTCCTCGATCGGCACGTTGAAATTTTTGTGCCCGATGATGTCGCGGCCGCAGAAGAAATAGTGGTTCTCGACGCCGTTGCGCTTCATTTCGCGCTGCAGGATGCGCAAAGCGTCAGGATCGTTATTCACATCCTTGATGATCGGCGACTGGTTTTCGATGTTCATGTAATGCCGCCCGGCGACCTGCTGAACGGCGCTGCGCGTCTCGGGAACCCACTCCAGCCCGCCGCCCGGGTGATCGATGTAGTTCCCGGCTTCGTCCTTGACCAGGAACTCGTCCGGGTGGTTGAAGTGGATCACGATGCGGATGTTCACGTCCGGCCACATCTCGTTGAATTTGTCCATCATGTCGAAGAAGCCTTCGTCGAAGCGTTTCGGGAAGAAGGCCATTTCCTTGGTGCCGATACGGATCTGCTCGATGCCGGCTTCGGCCAGCGCCGCGAGCCAGGCCGCAATATTCTTGTTGCTGAGCACCATCGGATCGCCGCCGGACATCAGGATCTCACGCAGTTTTTCGCGCCCGGTCACCGGGTGGCGCCCACCGTTTTCTTCAACGATGCGGTTGTGCTCGATGATGTAGTCGGTCACGTCCTTGATCTGCGCCAGCCCTTTCTTTGCAACGGTGCCGTCGTGGCGCTCGACCTCCTTGCGCGCGACCAGTTCCTCGCGGTAGCAGAAGCGACAGTGCGCGGAGCAGGTCGACGCCACGTAGGCGAGGCCGATTTCGTACTTGTGCAGCAGGCCCTCGACCGGGCTGTAGTCCATCTGGTTGCCCGGATCCTCGGCGCCTGACAGTTCTTCGGTTTCCCGGGGGTTGGCTTTCACCAGAGTCTGCAGCGGCTTGCTGTTGCGGGCGCGCTCGAAATAATGGCGCGTCATCTTGACGGGCATGCGTTTTTCAACGTCCAGCTCCGTCCCCGTGAGAGCCGAGAGCTGCTTGAGTTCGAGCTCACTGTAGAAACCCTGCATGTCTTCCGGTGCCGTGCCGTTCACGAATTTCTTGATGCCGGTGATGATCTGGCGGTCGTATTTGCCGTTCTCGACGGTATCGAGAAAAGCTTGTTCTTTGGCGGAAGGTTCGTATTTCGCTTGCTTTAACATCGCTGACTCCGTGAAAGATGGTTTCAGGCCTGACATATTCTAATTAGTCATAATAAAGGCCGGTAAATAGGGTTCTCTGATATCTGATTAAGTATATATTATACAAGCAGTATCTCTGGTAACGTGAGTTAAATCATGTCTTGGTGATACGACTTTATTTCATCATATGCATGAGATAAAGTAATGGATATGAGCCAGCAAAAGCGCCTGATGCCCAGCACGAGCATGCTGCTCGCCTTTGAAGCAGCCGCACGTTCGGGCACCTTTACCGAGGCGGCCGCGGAACTGAGCCTGACGCAGGGCGCGATCAGCCGGCAGGTGCGCGCGCTGGAAGAGCAGCTGGGGGTTCAGCTTTTTTCACGTGAAAGGAAGTCCGTGCGCCTGACCGCGGCCGGGAAACGTTACGCTGACGAGGTCGAAAAAGGCCTGCAGGCCATTCGACTGGCCACGCTCAACGCCATGACCGATCCGCGCGGCGGAACGCTGAACCTCGCGATCCTACCGACTTTCGGCACCCGTTGGCTGATTCCGCGCATGCCGCGTTTCCTGGCCGAGCATCCGGACATCACCGTCAACTTCGCAACCAAGCTCTCGCCGTTCGACTTCAAGAAAGAAGACCTGCACGCGGCGATTCACTTTGGCCACACCGACTGGCCGGATACCGAGAGTACCTTCCTGATGCGGGAAGAGACCGTTCCGGTCTGTGCGCCCGCGCTGCGGTCCACGCACGAACTGACCCGTCCCGGGGACCTGCGCGATATGCCGTTGCTGCAGCTCCGTACCCGCCCCGCGGCATGGCAGGAGTGGTTTTCCGCCGCCGGGCTCGACGTGCCGGCGGCAGGCGGCATGGTGTTCGAGGAAATCTCGACGACCGCGCAGGCGGCGGTGGCCGGACTGGGTGTCGCGCTGCTGCCGCGTTTCCTGATCGAGAACGAACTGCAACAGGGTGACCTGGTGGTCGTCCTGGAACAGCCGCTCGAAACGGCTTTCGGCTACTACCTCGTCACCCCCCGTGAGCGGGCGGGCTATGCGCCCGTCCTCGCCTTCAGGAACTGGCTGCTGCGCGTGATCGGTTGAATCCGTGGCCCGGTCGAACAGACCGCTTCAACGGCGGCGCTTTTGCTTCATTACGGAGCGAACCATTTTTCCGAACGCCCGGTCTTTTTCGCGCTTCTCGCGGTAGGACATCTCGTTAAAAGCCGTTTCGCGCTGCATCGCCCGGTAGTTTTCGAACCGGTCCTCGGACAGTTCCCCGCTGTCGATGGCCCTTTGAATCGCGCAGCCTCTTTCGCTGCCGTGTGAGCAGTCGGAGAAGCGGCACTGACGGGCCAGTTCCTCGATTTCGGCGAAGGTCTGCCCGATGCCTGTGTCAACGAAGAGGTTTCCGAGTTCACGCATTCCGGGCGTGTCGATGACCATCGCGCCTGAAGGCAGGCGGATCAGCTGGCGGCTGGTCGTGGTGTGCCGGCCTTTGCTGTCCTTTTCCCTGACCGCCTGCGTTTCGAGTTGTTCGTTTCCCAGCAGGCGGTTGAGCAGCGTGGACTTGCCGACGCCGGAAGAACCCAGCAGGCAGTAGGTCTTTTCGGGTTCCAGCAGGGCCTCGATGCGATCGAGGTTTTCGCCGGTCTCGTTGCTGAAGGTGATCACTTGCAAACCGGCGAGCAGGCCGGTGATTTTCGCCAGCCAGCCTGCTTTCTCGTCTTCGCCGCACAGGTCGCTCTTGCTGAACAGCACCACGGGCAGAATGCCGCTTTCGTGGATCATTACCAGGTAACGTTCGAGGCGTCGGGGGTTGAAATCGTGGTCGAGCGACTGGACCACGAAAGCGGTGTCGATGTTGGCGCCGACCAGTTGGCAGTCGACGTTCCTGCCCGGGCTTTTGCGTTTCATCAGGCTGCTGCGAGGCAGCACTTCGTGGATGATCGCATGTGTTCGCTTGTCGAGAAACTCGGCAGACACCCAGTCACCGACCGTGGGCAGGTCGAGCGCCGAGCCGGCCCGGTGCAAGAACCGGCCGGCCAGCTCGGCGTGAACTTCTGCAGAGCCGTCCGATACGACGAACCGCTCTTTGTGCACGGCGAGGACGCGCGCGCGACCAAGGGCACCGTTTTCGCCCGGCTCCATCGGCTCAGGCCTTCGCTTCCTCCGCTTGTTTTCGGTCCTTGCCGCGCACCATCAGCAGGCGAACCAGCGCGGGCAGCACGACGATGGCGCCCACCATGTTGGCCAGGAAGATGAAGCACAACAGGATGCCCATGTCGGCCTGGAACTGCAGGGTTGAGAAGATCCAGGTGCCGACGCCCGTGGCCAGCGTGAAGCCGGTGAAGATCACCGCGCGGCCGGTCAGGCGCAAGGTTCGGTAATAGGCCGTGTGCAGGTCGTGGCCGTGGCTCAGTTCCATGCGCAAGCGATTGAAGATGTAAATGCCGTAATCGACACCGATGCCCACGCCGAGCGCCACCACGGGCAGGGTATTCACCTTCAGCCCGATGCCGTAGATCGCCATCAGGGCCTGCGCCAGTGTCGAGACGATCACCAGCGGCAACACGATGCTGAGCGTTCCCAGCACGCTGCGGTAGGCCAGCAGGCAAAGTATGATGATCGAGCCAAAAACAAGCGCCAGCATGGGTTTCTCAGCCGCTTTGATGTTTTCGTTGGTGGCCGCCATCACGCCCACGTTGCCGGTCGCCAGGCGGAAACGGAGTTTCTCCTCGGTCACTTCGCCGGGCTCACTGGCCAGCGCCTCCAGCGTTTCGTGCTCCATCTCGAACTCGAGGTCACTAACGTGCGTGCTTTCACGCAGACGCTTGACCTCGTCAACGATCGTGGCGATGGTCTCGGCCTTGTGGTCGGTGGTGAACACCAGGATCGGGATCGCGCTGCAGTCGTTGTTCAGCAGCCCCGTATCGGTGGGGATGCTGCTGAGCGCCTGGCGCAACACGTAGCGGTCACTGGGCAGGTAACGCCACTTGATATTGCCCTCGTTCCAGCCGGAGTTGACGACTTTAACCGCCATCGGCAGCGTAATGACTTTTTGCACGCCGGGCACATTGGCCAGGTGCCAGGCGAAATGGTCGATGGCCTCCATCACCTCGTAGTTTTCCGTGCAAGCGTTCGGCACGGTCTCCGCGATCACCGTCAGCAGGTCAACGCCGAGCGAGAACTTCGAAGAAATCAGCATCGCGTCCTGGTTGTAACGCGAGTCCGGTCTCAGCTCGGGTACGCCGGCCTCGGAGTCGCCGATCTTCATGTCCTGCGCCTTCCAGAAGCCGCCGACGAACAGTACAACCGCCACGGCGACGGTCCAGGCGGCCCGTTTCGGCTCCGTGAATCCGGCCAGGAAGCGCCAGATCGGCGCATCCTTGGCGGCCCGTTTGAGCAGCCGATGACGGTATTCCTCGGCGTTTTTCATGTGCAGCCAGGAAAGCAGGATCGGCAGCAGGAACAGGTTAGTCAGGATGATGATCGCCACGCCGATGCTGGCCGTGATCGCGAGTTCCTGGATAATGCGGATCTTGATGAACAGGATCGTCAGGAAGCCGATCGCGTCGGAGACCAGCGCGATGGCCCCCGGCGTCAGCAGTTTCTTGATCGTTTCCAGGGAACCGTGGTGGGGCAGGAGGTGCGGAATTTCATCGGGATTCAGCACGCCGCTGCGCACCCAGTCGTCGGGTGTGCGCCCGCCGAATTTTTTCTCCACGATCCAGACGCTGACCATTTGCACGCCGTGGCTGACCCCGATCGCGAAGATCAGGAACGGCGTCAGGATGTTCATCGGGTCCAGGCTGTAGCCCATCAGGCTGAGCGAACCCATCTGCCAGATGACCGCGATCAGCGAACAGGTCAGCGGCAGGACCGTCAGCCAGAACGACCGCGCGTAGAGGTACAGCAGGATGCCGGTGATCACGAGCGCGATCAGGAAAAACCAGGCCACGGCCATCGCGCCGTCGGAAATGTCGCCGACGATCTTTGCGAAGCCGATGATGTGGACCGTGTGGTTCTCGTCCTCGTACTTGCTGCGGATATCCTCGAGCTGCGCAGCGACGGCGCGGTAGTCCAGCTTTTCGCCGGTCGCCGGGTTTTCCTCGAGCAGGTTGGCCCAGACCATGGCGCCCTTGAAGTCGCTGGAAACCAGGCGGCCGATTTCGCCGGACTTGATGATGTTGCCGCGCACGGTCTCGAACATTTCCGGCGACGGCGCGAAGTCGGCCGGAATCACGTTGCCGCCGGCGAATCCGTCCTCGACGATTTCGACGAAGCGCACGTTCGGAGTGAAAATCGAGCGCACGCTGGCGCGGTCCACACCGGGAATGAAAAAGACCTGGTCGGAGATTTCCTCGAACGACTCGAAGAACTCGTTCGTGAACATGTCACCCTCGCGGGCGACCAGCGCTACCAGGATGCGGTTGGCGCCGCCGAATTCTTTCTCGTAATCGAGAAAGGTCTGCATGTACTCGTGGTCGAGCGGCAGCTGTTTCTTGAAGCCGGTCTCGATTTTCAGCTGCGTCATCGCGACGATCATGCCGACCGTGATCACCGCGAAGATGATCACGAAGAACCAGCGGTTCCGGATCAGGAAATCGGCGATGCGGTGCGTGTAAGTGTTCTGGTCATTCATCGCCGCTTTCCTCCGCCGGGGTTTCCGGGTATTCGAACACGCCGTCTTCGCCGGCCAGCAGGAAACGGCCGTCGCCCAGCGAGAGCGCGGCGGCGAAGTCGACGCCGCTGGAATGCTTGATGGCTTTCCAGCTGTGGCCGTCGTCTTTTGTCAGCACCACGCCGCTGTTGGCGGCCATCAGAACCTTTCCGTTCCACGTCGCGCCGTCGGAGATACTGGCCTCGGTGCCTGTTGCGACCTCGGTCCAGGTGGTCCCGAAATCACAGCTTTCGAGGGCATGGCCGCGCAGGCCGAAGAACAGCACGCACTCATCATCAAGCCGAAGAGCGCCCCACATCGAGCCCTCGTAAGGCAGGGCCAGGCGCTCCCAGGTCGCGCCGTCGTCGTAGCTGCGGTAGGAATAACCGGCCTCGCCGGCGATCAGCCGGCGCCCGTCCTCGAACCGCAGCATCTTGTTCAGGTGGTAGCCGCCCTCGGGGTCGATCTCGATGTCTTCCCAGGTCTGGCCGCCGTCTCGGGTCTGCAGGTAGAGGCCGTAGGAGCCGATGGCCACGCCGTTGTCCTCGTCCGTGAAGTACAGGTCCATTACCGCCTGCTGGCGGTCCGGATCGTGGTGCAGACGCGTCCAGGTCTCGCCGCGGTCGCCGCTGGTGATGATGACCGCGTCGTGGCCGCCGGCCCACAGCCGTCCATCGGCGTAGGTCACCGACGTCAGCGTGACCCGGGTCGGGACGACTTCCGCCTGGGTCCATTGACCACCGTCGTGTTTCAGCAGAACATGCCCGCGCTCCCCGACGGCGACGACCGTGTCGCCGGCCCGGGTCATGTCGAGCACCATGGATTCCGTCGCCAGCGGCAGGTGCTCCGCGTAGTCGACGTCGAGATCCGCTGCGCCGTTGGCATAAATGACCACGGATACGGTCAGCGCGGCGCAAAGGAACATCAGGATCAGGTAATTTCTTCTCACGTTCGCGTCTTCTTCAGGCAAAAAGAGGCCGGCATGGCAGCCGGCCTCCGTTCGCGGTTTTTAGCGGCGGCCGCGGGTGCGGAGCGCCTGGGGCGTGAATTGGCCGGCATTCAGTTCCACGTTGAAGGTATTGACCGCCATTGTGTTGTCGAAGCCCTGCGCCACGTAACGCCCGGACTGCAGGTCGTAGTGCGCTTCGATCGTCGACCACAGGGTCGGTACTTCGTAGTAATTGACCGAGTGGCATTCCGAGGCCCGCCAGAGCTGGCCGCGACCGTCGTAATGGTCGATCAGCACGATCTGGTAGCTGTCCTCGTCCAGGTAGAAGGTGCGGCGCGCGTTGATGTGACGCATGCCTTCTTTCAGCGTCGCGTCCACTACCCAAACGCGGTGCAGTTCGTAGCGCATCAGCGCCGGGTTGAGGTGGCCCGGCATCACGAACTCGTCGTAAGTGACACCTTCGGCGTGCGCGGCGTAGGAATTGTAAGGGATCAGCATCTCTTTCTTGCCGACCACCTTCCAGTCGAAGCGGTCCATCGCGCCGTTGAACATGTCGGTCATGTCGTTGGTGCGCAGGCCGTCGGAGCCGGTGCCCGGGTTGTCGTAAGCCACGTTGGGTGCGCGCCGCACACGGCGCTGGCCGGGATTGTAGATCCAGGCCTGGCGGGGCAGGGCTGTCTGGTTCAGCGTCTCGTGCACCAGCAGGATGTTGCCGGCCAGGCGCGCCGGGCTTTCAACTTCCTGGAAGAAGTACAGCAGGATGTTGTTGATTTCCTCGATGGTCACGCCGCGCTTGTAGTACAGGCCCAGCAGTTCCTCGCGGATCACGGTGACCGTGTAGTTGCCGTCCGTCGTGGGCGCTACCTGGTTGTTGTAGCGCACGCCGCCGATGCCCTTGTACTTGAGCTTGTGGTTCCACATCAGCTCGTAGGCGTTTTCGGGGAACGGGAAGGGAAAACCCTCGGCCGCGTTGAGCACGCCTTCGCCCTTGTCCGCCAGCACGGCCGTTTCACCGTTCTTGGCGGTCATCTCGTAGATGTGCTCGGGGAACGAGGCGCTGCGCCGGCTCTGGTAGACGTCCATGTAGTACGTTTCCGGGTAGCGCTCGAAGGTCGCGATCTGTCCGGGACTGAGCTGATCCGCGTACTCCTGGTAATTCTGCCCGGTAATCCGGTACAGCGGCTTATCTTCCGGCCAGGGGTTCGGGTGATGGTCGCCCGGGCTGTAACCCGCGGGGGGTTCGGTGATGCCGCCGGTCCACTCGGGAATGGTGCCCTCGGCATTGCCGGCCCGCTCGGAGCCCATCGGGGTCAGGTCTTCGCTGAGGCGATGGATCTGGTCGGGTTTGGCGCCTGCGAAGGCCTGGCCCAGACCGAGGGTCAGGCCGATGCAGGCGGAAAGCGTGATTTTTGTCAAAGTTCGCATGAGTGTCTCCGGCGATCAGAATGAATAACTAACGCTGACGCCATAAAAATCGCGGTCAGTCAGAAGGTTGTAGATACCGCCGCCCGAATAAGCGGTGTATGAAAGGTCGACCACCCATCTTTGCAGGTAGTTGGCTTTCAGGCCCAGGGTCAGCTGCTTGCGGCCTTCGATGAAGGATCCGCCGGGGCCGGGTGTCGTGCCGTCGACATCGTGCTGCCAGCCGATGGACGGTTCGAGCGTCCAGGCGCCGAACGCGTTGTTATAGGTCGCGCGCACGAGGGCCCGGTAGCCCCAGCTGAAGTCGTCGGCGAAGCCGCGGGGTTCCGTCATCGGGTTGCGGAAATCGCCGGTCAGGTAATCGGCGCCGCCGCCCAGGTCGGTGCCGGGGCCGTTGTAGCGCAGGAAGTCCTGGGCCGGCAGGTCGTCCACGTAGTTGAAGCCCGCTTCCGCGACGAACGCGATCTGGTTCGCCTTGAGGAAGTTGTTCGGGCCGAACAGCTTGGTCGTCGTCATCTGGCCCTGCCAGGACTTGTGCTCATCCCAGCCGACCACGGTCTCGCCGGGCAGGTACCAGCCGTTCTCGCCGGATCCGCGCAACTGGCTCTTGAACTGCTCAACCGGGGCGGGCACCAGCGGATTCAGTGGTGTCAGCGCGGCGAACAGCAGTTCCACGTCGTCGATCTGCAGCGGCAAGTTCGGACGGTAGCTGACCTCGCCGGCCAGCGCCCAGGTGCCGATATTGGTATTGAAGCTCAGGCCGTAAAGCTGGATATCCTCGGGGTAAAGCGTGTAGTACGAGGCGCTCGTGACGGCCTGGGCGCTGACGGCATTGCCGTTCAGCACCGGCAGGCGGCTGTGGTAGTTCAGGAAGTAGAAGCCGAACTCCGTCGCGTTCCAGTCCTCTGCGAACCAGCGCAGGGACAGGCCCCACTGCCCGCTGTCGCTCACCCCGGGGCCATCGACGCGCGGCGGCGCGGCGCCGCAGCTCACGGCGACCAGCGCGGGCGTGAGGCTGGTATTGTCCGAGGCAGCGTAGTTGCCCATCGTGCAGACCTCGTGGTAAAGGTCCGGGTTGATGACCGGCTGGTCGGGCGCGCCGAAGCCGAGCATTACGAAGCTGGCGCCGGGCGTACCGATGTCGTCGGTTGAAAAGTACGTGCCGGTGGGGTCGGGAATGATCTCCCGGTACTCGAGCATGTACAGTGCCTCGAGAGAGAGGGTGGGAGTCAACTCCAGGGAACCCCACAGCATGTTGACACCTTCAAAGGCCTCTTTGAGTTCCGCGCCGGCGACGCGCAGGCGGGAAACGTCGACGGGGTTGATCACGTTGATGCCGCCCTGGATGAAGGTCGATTCACCCCAGCTCACCACCTGTTTGCCGACGCGCCAGTCGAAGTAACGGCCGCCCACGTCGTGGCTGCCCCAGACGTAGAGGTCGAGCAGGCGCAGGTCCTTGCCGACACGGTCATCCGCTTCTTTGGTCAGAAAGTCCTGGTCGACGTTTTCAAAGTCGTAAAAACCCATGAAGCGGGTGAAGGCGCCGAAGTTGCGCCAGCTGATATCCAGCTCGGAGGTGAACTTGATCGTATTGGAGATCAGGTCGCCGCCGTTCGGATAATTGCGGTTGCCGTTGTCGTTGTTCGACGACCATTTACCCGGCGAAGCGCGGCGCTCGGCGTTGCTCAGCGTGAAATCCAGCGGGTTGAGGGCCGCCTTGCCGACGAGGTTCTCGTCATAGTCACTGGCGCGCCACTGCGCGCCGTAGGTAATGGTGGTGTCGAAGCTGCCGGTGAATTCCCCGTGGGAGAACTCGATGGCCTGCGCTGTGCTGACGGATGCCGCCAGCGCCAGCGCGACCGACGCGGCGAGGGCGCGTTTAACGGTCTTCGTGGTTTTCATGTCTCGTTCCTCGGTACTGTGCCGTTGGGAGGTTGCGAACGTATCATTCGTTTTCATGTCAGCCTCCCTCCTTGTCCATGATCTTCACTTTCTTGAGCGGCACATCGACCTTGTTCTCAGGCTGGTCCTCCCCGGTGCTTGGGGCCGCGACCGGAACCATCGTAGCGGGATCGGAGACCACGACCGTGGTGCCGCGCGAGGCGATAAAGGATGCAAA
>Ga0180436_10002530_pt1 | contig 17282 bp, 10 predicted proteins | sample SS_ome_2_FD_132434 | JGI IMG/M metagenome (GOLD analysis project Ga0180436, IMG submission 132434) | Hypersaline lake sediment archaeal communities from the Salton Sea, California, USA - SS_3_S_2 metaG | ecosystem: Environmental > Aquatic > Non-marine Saline and Alkaline > Hypersaline >...
CATCGATGAACTCATCGGAAACGGTGGTCTCGGAGATCGGATTGGCGTCCCCGGTAGCCGCGGCGGGCTCAATCCAATCATACTGGCGCATTACCACGCTCGGACTTTCCCCCTCCACAAAGTGCTGCACGGCCCGGTTGCCGACCTGCTGCTGCAAACGCAGCAGCACCCCCGCGCTACCGGAGGGTCCACTGCGCGTCTGACGGCTCGCCGGACCGGCTCCGCTGTCTCGTTGCCTTGATCGTGTTCGTCGAGTGAGCGCTCGCATTGCAGGCCTCCCTTGACCGAGACTAGCTGGGTACCCCAACTATATCATATGTGTCAGTTTGGTGTGGGGTTCGGGGGGCTCCGTGTGTAGCCAATGGTAGGTGCTATGGCAGACGCCTGATTCGCGGCTGAAGGGCCCAGACCACGGCGATGGTCAGTACAAAAAGCGCGCCCAGGACCGTCAGGACGGTGGGCACGCCGTAGCGGTCGGCGAATCCCCCGACCGGTATCGTGCCCAGCTGGGTCAGACCAAACATCATCATGTAGGCGCTCATCACGCGCCCCAGATAGGGGGGATCGCAGTTCTCCTGTAGAAGTGTGCGGTTAGTGACCATGCAGATGTTGCTGGTCGCGCCTATCATGCCCAGAAGGAGCAGGACAAGCAGGAAGGTCTGCGTGTTCGAGAAGAGGACCAGCGAGGTCCCCAGCAGCACGGCCGATCCCAGCATCAGGATGCCCTTGCCCTTGAAGTTGCCCAACGAGGCCATCACGAGCGCGCTGATGAGTGAACCTGTGCCGGGAGCTGCCACCAGGACGCCCAATCCCGTGGCGTCCAGCCCCATCACATCCTGTGCGTACTTGGGCATCAGCGTGCGGTAGGGCATCGTCAGGAGGCCGCGGACGAAGACCATGGCCAGCAGCGGAAGCAGCACGGGTATGGCGCGGATGTACTGGAACCCACTGAGGACGTCCGACACGACCGAGCGGGTACCAGGATCGGTGGTCCCGGTGAGGGGGAGCCGAAGCATGATCAGGAAGACCACAAGGTAGAGAGCGGAGATGCCGAAGTATACAGCTTCAACGCCGATCGTGTCGATCAGGAAGCCGGCCAGCGGGGCAGCGAAGATTCCCGCCAGCCCCATGCCCACTGAGTTGAGAGATACGGCGTTGAGGAGCTTTGTGCGCCCGACGAGGTGCCCGAGATATGCGTTCTGCGCCGGCATGAGCACGGCGAACAGCACGCCGCGGAAGAGTGAGTAGACGGCCAAGTGCCACACCTGGATCAGATCGAGCCAGATCAGCACCGCGACCGCGCCCGAGGACAGGACCATCAGCGCTCGAACCCACAGGAGCAGCGTGCGCTTCTCCACGCGGTCCGTGAGCACGCCGGTCCACGGCGAGAGAATCGAGTTGGTGATCGACCAGCCTGCGCTGACCCATCCCAGCGCAAGGGCGGACCCGGTGATCTCGAACACAAGCCACCCCTGACCGACGCCGCCCATCTGCATCGTCGACGACGATGCCAACATGGCCAGCCAGTACCACCTGAACTGCCGATTCCGGAGCGCATCGAAGGTGCCCATCCGTCGAGGAATCACGCGTGCGGGGCCGCGGGCCGGTTGCACAGGCTCACTGAGGATGTGTCTCGGGATCGCCCCGCCACACAACGTAGGAATAGGCCATCAGGCCGACGACCATGATCGCGATGCCGGCGAGGAGCGCATAGACCCAGCCCTCACCGGTCAGAACCCACGGTGCGATCGCCAGCAGCAGGCCCAAGGCGACAAAGAGCTTGCCGCCCAACCGGTGCGTCTTCTCCCAGGCCAGATCGCTCGCCAGGGTCCATGGCGTGCGGATTCCGACGAAGTAGTTGCTGCGCACCTGTCCCAGGCTGCCCCCGATCAGGACAAACATCAGGCCGACCAGCACCGGCGCAGTTCGCCCGATGTTCGCGTCGTAGCCCAGGATTTCCAGCAGCGTGGCCACGTGGATGCCCAGGAAGAAAAGCAGTGTCGCCGCCCATACAACGCTGTAGGCCCCGCTGGACTTGGCCAGGTTGGCAGCCCGAGGCTCGAGCCGCGGGATCAGCACGAAGAGCCCAACCAGAGCTGTGGTGATGATGGGCATCAGGAAGGTGCCGACAAACTTGCTTCCGCGCCCGTCGCACTCACCGGCAGCGTTCCAATGGGTGCACACGGGCACCCCTGCAGGCAACTGGGTCCACGCGTAGGCAGAGATGGCGAACATCACCACCAACATTGCGGCGCTCAGGATGAGAATGGTCTTCAGAGTAGACTTCTGCTCAAGCTGCATTGTGAACTCCCCTCGCTCAGCTCACTTCGGAGCCTGGCTCGCGCCATTATCGACTCCGCGGCGAGGTCGTCAAGCAAGCCCGCCGCCGGAATCCAGGGAAATCACGGCATGCCCGTATCCTTTCCGCCGTTTTCGCGTCGTTAGAAATAGGATAGAGACGTAAGCAGTGTGTGGAAAGGGACTATGCCAGATGAAGACTAGACTGAGCTACGCCGTTGCCCTGGCCGTGTTGCTGGCCCTATTGGCTCTGCCTGCCTTGGCGGCGGACGACGACACGTTTATGTGGGTGAGTCGAGCCAGGCTGGCCTACACGGGACGGTCCACCAGCGGTACTGACACCATCGTTGCCCTGGTGCACGTCCGTGATGCCAACCGACAGAAGGTCGTGGATGCGCTGGTGTACGGAACGTGGGTGTTGCCTGATGGCTCCTTCGTTGCCGACTATGCCTACACCTCATTCAATGGTGTGGCGCAATTCAGCACTTGGGCCGGAAAAGGCACCTACCAGTTCCAGATCACCAACGTGGTCAAGGAGGGCTGGGTCTACTCCCCAGTCGTCCAGGCGGCCTATCCTCTCATTGCCCGCTGACAGGGCGAGCACGCGGACCGCTTGCTGATGAAGCCCCAAGACACAGAGAGCTCTCCACCCTGGAGAGCTCTCTGTGTGCGATGCTAGCCTGGTGTCACGGGATCGCAGGGTTCAGCGGGTCACGTACGCGCTGGCCCAGCCGACGCCCAGCTCGTTGAGCTTGTCCAGGGTGGGGGCACCAGTCTCCCGATCCCACCCCATCATGCCGTAGTAGGTGTGAACGGCCTCGCGCAGCTCTTCCATATCGATGCCACCGTCGGCCAGCGCCCCGCCCTTGGTCGGGTTGTAGCTTCGGGGGCAGAGCTGGTCGTCGTCGACGGTGAGTCCCTCGCGCATGTTGAAGACGCGCGCTAGCGTCATCGCGCGCTCGCCCACCTTGAGCAACTCATACTCGCCCACGTCCCAGCCGGTCGCTGCCGCGGTCATCTCGGCCATCTCCCGGATGGACCAGCCGACGAAGAAGCAGACGGTCAGGCAGTTCTGGAGCACCTTCTCCATCGTGTCGTAGATCACCGCCCGCACTTTCTCCGGTCCCAGGCTCTCCAGGTTCATCGCCTCGATCGCACCCATGCCGCGCAGCGATCCGCTCTGCATGAAGCCGTCCTCGTTGGGATAGACCAGACCGGTGTCGTGCAGTGAATGGCAGTGGTCGGCACCGGTCGGCGACATCGCGTAGCCGATGGCCAGGCCTCGCTTGAGCCGGGGCTCGTGCATCGGTTGCGCCTGTCCCTTGGCGTGGACAGCGAACCGCTCGGCACCCTGCCCGATCTTGGCAGCTGCAGGGAGAAGCCCGTCGCCCAGCACATCACCCAGACCCTCGCGGTGGGCGATCTTCTCCACCATCGCGATCATCGCGTCGGCGTTGCCGAAGCGCAGGTCGATGCCGTCCGTGTCGTCCAGCGTCAGAAGCCCTTCCTCGAAGCACTCCATCGCGAAGGCGATGGTCACGCCGGTGCCGATGGTGTCGATCGAGTAGGCGTTGCACAGTTCGTTGGCGCGCGAGACGGCGACGATGTCGCTGACGCCGCAGGTCGAGCCCAGGCTGCCGATGGTCTCGTACTCCGGGCCGCCGTAGTCGGGATCGACCGAGTATGCTGGCGTCTCTGCTTGGACGACCTTCTTGCAGCGCACGGCGCAGGCCCAGCAGCCCTCCATCTTGACGCCGATCTTGTCCACCACGTACTCGAGGCCGCCGATCTCCGGGAACTCGCCGTCGCGGAAGTTGCGGATGGGCATGTTGCCCGAGAGGATACCGCCCTCCAGGGACGTGCCCCCAGTGCCGGCCACGTGCGCCCAGCTGGCGCGCGTGCCGTCGTTAACCTCTTTTGCGGCACGCTTCGCCATCGCCAGGATCTTGTCCGGATCGGTGGCTTCCAGTCCCTTGGTCCCACGGGATACCACGGCTTTGAGCTTCTTTGAGCCCATCACGGCACCCATTCCCGACCGCCCTGCGGCGTCCTTGAGGCCATTCATCACGCAGGCGTACTGGACCAAGTTCTCGCCGCCGGGGCCGATCATTGCCAGTTCAGCTCTGTTGTCCCCGACTTCCTCGCGCACCAGCGCCTCGGTTGCCTTGGTGGTCTTGCCCCATAGGTGCGAAGCGTCGCGAATCTCGACTTCACCATCCCTGATCCAGAGATAGACGGGTCTTGGGGCAACACCCTCGACGATCAGCGCATCGAAGCCGGCACGCTTGAACTGCGCTGCCCAGAAGCCGCCGACCTCGGTGGCCCCGAATCCGCCGGTGATCGGCGACTTGCCGCCCACTGCGTTGCGTGATGCACCCGAAATGCCCAGACCGGTCAGCACACCTGGGGCGAATATCAGCTTGTTCTGCGGACCCAGCGGGTCGGCGCCGGTCGGCACCTCGCGCAGGAGCACATCGGCGATCAGGTTCCAGCCGCCCATGTACTGGCGGAGCTTGATCGCGCCGGGTTCCTCCACCTTGACGGTGCCGCGCGTCAGGTTCACACGTAGTATCTTGTTGTTGTATGAGCCGCTCACTTGATCCTCCCACTTTGTTCGTTCGATGAGCCGATGCATCCAATATCAGACCGCACTGCGGCACAGTGTAGCATGGAGAGCGAGCCTGCCCAAATGCAGTCTGACCGCGCCATCCGCGTTTGCGGTGTGCCGATATCCTGGGTATCCTACGCCCAGCCGCGGCGGGCCGGTGTCACCAGGAGTTGATCGATGCCTGGTCCAAGGGGAGCGCCTATGGATACTCAAGACCACGAGCACGTTGATACGGGCCGGGCCCTCGACGCGTTCTGGGACGGCTTCAGCCTCTACCCATCTGCGTGGCAGACGGCTCTGTACAGCAGCCCGCCACTGCTAGCCGGCATCGCGTCGATACCGTTCCTGCTCTATGTCGCTGTCGCTGCTGCTGCGGATGTCGCCCTCGGTCACCCAGGCATGCTGTGGATGGGTCACAATCTACGCGAGTGGCAGGAAATCGCGGCGACCGCAGGTGTGATCCTCATCATGTGGGCCTTCTCGCGGCTTAGTGCCGCTATCCCGGGGACGCTGAGGTGGCTGTACGCGGGTGGCGCGCTGTCGACTGTATCGGGGGACGTAGGTGAGTCCTGGTTGGGCTACCTCAACGACTACAAGGCGGCACTGCACCGGCGCGTCGGCCTGTACTCTGCCACTCCGGTGCTGCTGGTCTTTGTGCTGATCTTCAACCGGATGGTTGGCATCCCCGAGAGTGTGGCGAAGACCCTCTCTGGGGGAACTGCGCTATACACATTCAGCGCCGTGATGTCCATCATACTGTGGATGTTTGGCTTCTCACTCTGGGCTCTACTGGCCGGCCTGATCATATGGCCCATCCTGGTCACGAGTGCGTACCTGGTGAAGCTGGTTCGGCGGTTCGACTTGGTCGTACTTCCCAGCCACCCCGACAGATGTGGTGGCCTGGCCAGGTTGGGCAGCCTCGCGTTCTCCTTGGCCCTGCCCATCGCTGTTGCTGGCGTCTTCCTGGCGGCCTTCGGCCTTTCGCCGGCGTTGTGGCCGAACCTGAGAATCGGCGAGGTTTCGGTCGACCAGATTCGATCCGAAAGCGCGCAGTTTTCGAACTTCGGGCTGTTCGCCGTAGCTCTGCCGATCGTTGCCTGGGCCTTCCTCCGACCAGTGTGGTGCGTTCACCGCCGGATGGTGGCGAGCCGGGAGAGGTCCTGGGATGCCTACGGTCGGATAGCTGCTGGATTGCTGGCTCAGCTCGATGCAGCGATCGCGAGGCCGGACGGCGTGTTGGAGGCCCATTCCCTGAGAGAGAGGCTTGACCTGCATCAGGCGAGCTATCCCAGTCAGGAGACATACCCGGTCTGGCCCATCAGGCTCCCGACGTTGCTGACGCTTCTGTTGCCTCAGATCGCTAGGCTGGTGGCGCCCGCGGCTCTCGGCGTGCGTGAGTTCCTCCTGATGCTGCTGGACTAGCACCGCTAAGCCTGCGTTTGACATCTCAGGCCGGCGGACGTACGATGCGCGTGCCGCCCTGACCCCCTCATCCCTCCCCTCTACGCACCGGTGGCGGTGACCTGTTGAGCTATGTCAGGACCGGGGGGTACGAGATGAGACAGCCTGTCGTACGCGTTGTCCTCGTCGTTGTCGTCGCCGCTGCCTCGTTGTTGGGGTTTCTGTCTGCTGTTGGCGCCACACCCCTTGTGCGGGCCAAGCCGTCTGCGGCATCCGCCAGTCATTCCCCTCACGTGGCCCTTCAGCTACCAGATACGTCGATGGGCGCGAGCGCCAGGTCGGATGGGGTCCTGTCGCGGGTCGCCGGCGCGGTGGCGGAGCAGGCTGCTGCCGTGGATGAGCCCCAACCGTTCGCGACCGCCTACGTCTTCATCACCACCGATGGATTCACGCCCGAGGTTCTCACCGTTACCGTGGGCACCGAGGTAGTCTGGACCAATGCGATGACCGAGCCGGTCACGCTTTCCGGTGAGGGGATCGAGCCCAACAGGGTCTACCTGCCCCTGGTGCTGCGAGGTGCAGCCGGAGCGGCGGCCCAAACCGCTGCGGCTCCCCAGATGGGGCCTCAGGCGGTCGACGACGTGCGGGGCATCACATTGCCGCCGGGCGGATCGGCCTCGTACGTCTTCACGCTCGCCGATGTCTACGAGTACGAGGCTGGCGGGGGCCTGACAGGTCGCAGCACCGTCAACGTCGATCCGCTTCAGATCGATGACCCTGCGCTCGCATGGGCGACCGGAGTACCAGGCATCCTCCTACGCTGGCGATGGCCGCGCTACGATGAGGGCACCAACACCTTGGCCGCGCAGCCCTCCGGCTACAACGTCTACCGCAACGGAGCAAAGCTGAACACGTCACCGATCACCTACGTGACCGGGACAGCCTTCACGACCACGATGGGCGCCGACTGGACCTGGTTCCAGTCCACGTTCACGGACGTGACCACGGTGTCGGGCTTCCACAACTACATGGACGACAATCCGCTGGCCCAGCATTGGCTGGCGGATCAGCGCCACCGCATCGCCCTGGCCCGCGGGCTTGGCTATCTGGACGAAACCGCGTCGCCGAGCGTGCCCTACGTGTACGCGGTCGAGGGTATCGTCGGTGGCGTGCCCGTGGGGATGGGCGCGGTCACTGTGACCAATACCGGGCCGACCCCGGTGATTCCACCCGCCGTCGTGACCGCGACGACCGTGGTCTCTGACGGCCTCCGCGGCTCGCCAGATTGGCCCGAGGCCCAGCGCAATCGAGAGGCGCACGGACGGCTGCACCTGACTTGGGCGCTCCCTCAGCCCACAGGCACGGATGCGCCTCCCGAGGTCTGGACCTCCAGCTACGATATCTTCCGCGCCGGCCCCGTGTCTCTCGGGCAGGACCCCGGCACAATGGCGTGGACGAAGCTGACTGCCGATGAGCCGGTCGTCCCCATGCCCGAGAACAAGCCACAGCTGTACACCACGACACTGGACACCTATGGCACGCTGCCGTACGACGAGCACGACTTCTTCTTCGCCGATGAGGTGCTCACGCCGTGCACGACCTACGCCTACCGGGTCGCGTCGCGTGATCTGCTGGGGCAGGCCGGCACGGCAAGCACCTGGATTACTGCGACGGTGCCGGACACGATGCCACCTGACGCGCCGGACGACATTGCCACCATCGAAGATCATATCGTGGGCACGATAGAGATCACGTGGACGGCGACCGCCGATGCCGCGTCGTATACCGTCTACCGGGCGGACACCCCTACGGCCGGCTGGCCCGGCGTTGCCGACTGTCTGACGACACCGTGCTGGGTCACGATGACCACGACGGCAGCGACCGCCTGGGTCGATACCTCGGCTGGATATGAGCACCGCTACTGGTACACGGTCCGGGCGCAGGATGCGCCCTGTGGCGGCCACCCGCCCAACGTGAGCGCCCCGTCACTGGCTGTGGCCGGCACGCTTCACGATCGCGTACCGCCGGGTGATCCCACGGTTGAGGCCGATCCTGAGTTCCCTGTCATTCACATCCTGCCCGATCCCGACACGACCTACTCACTCCTCTACTGCAAGTTCGATGAGGATCCGACGGATGGCTACGATCCACCGATGGTGCTGATCAGCGAGGTGCCGACGACCACAACGTCCTTCGACCTCAGCGCTTACTACAGCGCGGGGCTGCCCATCAGCGTGACGTGTTGGGCGCAGCCTGTGGACGCCAACGGCAACCGCGGCAACCTGGTGCAAGTGGATCAGGCGGTCAACGTTTGCCCCACCGACGCATACACCCTCACTACCCCGACGATCGATGCCATCCTGACGGAGCAGGGCGGCGCCTACGGCTGGACCGCCGTCCTCACTTGGTCCGTCGATGCCGAGCTTCCGCAGACAGAGGGTTACCGCGTCTACCGGCAGGAAGGCACGGGGGCACTCACCGATATCACACACCTGATGGGTGGGCCGGTGCTGGACAAGACCGAGCGCGCGTTCCACGACCCAACGGTCAAGCCGGGCGAGGTCTATAGCTACGTCCTGGCCTCCATCATCCCGTCCTGTGGCACCGTCCCCATCGTGCTGGGTGAGGTGTGGTCCGGTCCTCGGCTCTACACGATCCGCCCGACGATAGACACGCCGGACCTAGATCCGTGTGTGCGGCCCCTGGCCGACGTCGGGTGGGATGCCCGGCCACAGGAACTGCCACAGGGGATCTACATGCGTTGGCAGCACCCCTACGGCGACATCGAGCATATGCTTACCGTGGTCTACCGCAGTCGCGACAAGGACGGCAACTACGTCGCCATCACGCCACCCTATGCTACCAACACCGGCGAGTATCTGGACACCCAGGCGCCGGACACACAGTTCTGGTACATCGCTACGGTGCTCAACTGGGCAACGGGCGAGATCGTCTACCGCACGCCGCCGACATCCGTGGTCGGCTCTGGGCTGACGATGGTTCCGTTGACCAGCCTGCCCGGAGAGCCGGTTGATCGGCCTAGAGGGTCGGCTGCCCCGGCGGTAACTCTGCTGCCGAGCGCCATTGATGCGAGCCCGGACACGTTCGAGCCTGCTGCTGACGCCACCGTCGTTGAGGAGGATCCCGGGACGCCCTACGGTGGCGCCCCGTATCTTTCCCTTGCCCACGAAACGGAGACGATCAACGCGAACCGGAGGGCGTTCGTCCGGTTCGATATCTCCTCGATCCCAAACGGTTCCATCATCGATCACGCCGAGTTCGGTGCCTACGTCGAGACGTTCTCCGCCACGCCCCCCGGTGAGCCCGTTGATGTCGGACTGCGAGCAGCGCAGGCTGCGTGGGACGAGTCCACGGTCACTTGGGGCAACCAACCTGGTCTGGGCGCCGGCGTGGTGACGCGCACGGTGATCACCGACTCGCAGTGGATCACTTGGGAACTCACCGAGCTGGCCAGCCACTGGTATCAGTACCCGACGCAGAACTACGGCTTTGGCCTGGCCAGCGCGCAGGTACTGGACCATCAGGTTGATTTCCCCAGCCGCGAGGCGCCTGCAGAGCATCCACGGCTGGTGTTGCACTACTTTGAGCCACCAGAGGTGCTGCACTTCGGCGTCGCGGGTGACAATGTCTTCGATGTCTCCGTGCTCACGTACACGCTGGAATCGACGCCGGACTGCGCATCGGGGCGGGGCACTGTGCTGCTTGGCGGCGGCGATCTGCCCGTCTATCCGCGTACCGTGGACTTCTTTTGCATCGACGTCGATTATGGCAGCGGCGACGTCATCAGCGGCACGGCCTCGGTCAACCTGCAGGGCACACTCCTGGCTGATTTCACCGGCGGCTTCAGCTACACGATGGACTCGCTGATGCTCGACCAGTACGGCGGGCTCGCGGATATCCACCTAACGTTGCCGCGCGACGCAGCTCTGCAGGTCAGCGGCGCTACTGCCAACCCGGCGCCCTTTGCCAACGCCGCTATCCGTCAGGACCTGCGGTTCACGATCTTGCGACCGGGGTGGACCGACTCGTGCAGTGTCGTCACACCGACCTTCGCCTTCGCGATGGAGCCGCTGCCCCTGCTGGTCGTGCCTACTGCCGGCGTGACCATCACTGAGATGCACGTGGAGCTGGGACAGCCGTGCACCAAGTACGTCGATCGCTACAACGGCACGCGCCCGCTGTACCCGCTGGCTGACAGTAATGATGGCTTCCTGCGTCCCGTCTACCAGGCCGTCAGCCCGGTCTCCATCCACTATGATGGCGTCAGAGGCGAGTTCAACACGAAGACGCCGATGAGCTACGCGACGGCTATGCCCTACGGCTTCGAGATCGCCGTCAGTGGCGCGATCACGTTTGAGGTTCACGCCAACCGCATCGACAACGGTCAGATGACTGATGTCGGCGTGGGCCTGGACTACTATCGCCGGCCCGCCGGCAAGGTCGTCACAGCTACCCTGGGCGAGCTGCCTCCACTTGACGGGCGCTTCGATGGTGAGGCCCCTGTCCTTCACATCGGACCGGACGGTGAGTTGATTGGCGATGTGTGGAGCGGCGTATGGGGCACGCCGGCGGTGTCCGTCACCTGGGGAGGCGGTGGATTCCGTCTCGACGACGAGATCTACCTGCTGTACATACCGCCTGTCCAGACCAATGCCGGCGTCATGCCTGCCGAGCAGGCCGCCGCGTCGGCCAACGTGTGGGACCGTCTCCAGGCGGGCCTCAATCGGGTTGCGCTGGATCCCGACAGCGCGGTCTTCACCTGGCAGTGTTGTACCAGCGGCGAGGCTGTGGGCTTCCCCGACGGTGTCGACACTGACATCTATCTGCGCCGTGGCGGTGTGTCCGATCTGGTAGTCGCGAACGTGACCCCGCCGGGACTTCCCACATCGATCTACAATTACGAAACCGTGGTAACGTCCTTCGGAATCTCCTTCTGCGACAATGCCATTTATGACAGTGACGTGGCGGGGGATGTGGACCTGCCCTACCCTGCCGACGTGACGATCCCGCTGGTGGACATGGTGCTGGATCCCAACACCGCCTGCGTCAAGAGCGGCAAGGTGGATACCGACAAGCTCACCCTGGCCCACTGGGACATCGACATCGGACCGCGCCGCGTCGAGTTCCGCCCGCAGACACCGCCTGCCGATGAGCCGACCTCCTGGACGGCTGTGCTCTGGATCCTGGGTACGATGGACGTGCCGCACGTCGCGGCAATCCAGGGTGGGAGTACCGCTGCAGCGGTCCCGTTGGAGTCTTCGTGGAAGTACGACGGCACGTTCCTCGCGGCCAAGGTCGTGCAGGACAAGGTAAACTACACGTTTGACGGCTTCCACTATCTATTCAAGACCCTGTCGCTGAGCACGTATCCACCAGCGCCGAGCGAGCCTCGCTGGACCAGTTCGGCCACGCTAGCGGAACCACCGACGGTCATCAGCGGCTTCGTCGAACTCCAGGGCAACGTGCTGGCGCCGTCCTACGGGACCGTCGTGGTTGAGACCACGAAGAAGCCACCCGACCTCTATGTCCTTGGCTGGGACGACTACGTCGGCTTCAGCGCTGTGCCCTATGCCGAGCGACGGTGGACGGAGTTGGCCGGGCTGACGTGGGGCTTCGACCTGCTCTACGCCCAGCACTACACTACGACGGTGCCGCGCGGCGCCTTCGTGGGCTTCCGCAACGACGACATCTTCGTCGCCGAGCTAGATCAGGCGCTGGTCCTGTCGTCGTGGGACACCACACCGCGCACTGACCTCTTGCTGGGCCTCTCGGCTGGGACAGGCGCGCTCCGTGCCCTTGCCGAGACGACCGTGCCCTCGCTGGGCGCCCTCGACGCAACGCTGATCAGTTCTATGACGACGTGGGCGGGCAAGCTGGGCTGCAGCAGCAGCTACATCACCTTCCTTCAGGCGGAGATCAAGAACAAGACCTTCTGGTCGCAGTACACCGCGAGCAAAGGATACGGCGGCACCACCGAGTTGATGGACAAGTGGTCCGACGGCCAGGAGAAGGACATCCCGACGACGCCGGTCGGCGGCGGCACGACCGGCGTCGTCTCAGACCTCGGCGTGGAGTTCAACAAGATGCGCGGTGTCATCTCGTGGGATACCGACGCCACGACGGGGGACAGTCACTTCGAGGAGTTGGGGATCTCGCTGTGGCTCAATGTCCAGCAACCGGGTGACGACGACCCGATGGTTCACGCCGACTACATTCACTTCTCTGCGGATCGCGACGGCGACTACGTGCTGATCGGAGAGAAGATCAAGGTGGAGCTGTATGAGTATAAGCTGCCCAAGATCGACATCTACATCGGCATCAACGTGGACAAGCCCACCTTCGAGGGCAATGTCGCCATCTACAAACTGGAGATCGAGGGCCTGATCCTGGAAAAAGCCGCCGCCATCATCGGCGTGGGCAGCGATCTGTTCTACGTGGGTGCCCTGGTCCACGATGCGCACCCGAAGTACAGCGACACCTACAAGCTTGGTGGTGCGATCCTGCTGGGCCGCATCGATCCTGCCAGCAAGGTGCTCCAGGCCGGCAGTTTCGGCAGCATCCTCAAAGACATCGGCGCGACCGGTGGCACGCTCACGCAGGGCAAGCTCAACGGTGCCTATGTGCGTGTCTACGGACAGTTCCCGCTCTATGACTACGGCTGCGTCTTCCGGGTCAAGGCCGGGGGTGAGATCGCGGGGTGGTACTTTGCCAGCGACACGGGGTGTGATGCCTATGGCGGAAGGCTGCGGGCCAACATCACGGGGAAGCTGCTCTGTGTGGTCTCCGGACGCGGCGATATGACGCTCCAGGTCTACCGCAAGGTACTGCCCGGCTCCCAGTGCGCCGAGAGCGCCAGCTTCAAGGGGCAGTTCTGGGTGGCGGGCGGGATCGGGTTCTGTGATCCCGACAGTTGGAAGTCGTGGGCCTCGCGCTGGTGGGGCGACAGTTGGTGCTGGACTGCGGGGGCCATGGTGGAGGCTGACTACAACGACTCCAAGGCTGACGGGTGGACCTGGAACTACGACGGCGACTATGAGTAGGGAACAGACTGGTGATTGGAGATTGGGTATTGAGGAGCGTGAGGAGGATAGGGAGCTTGTCCTGGTAAGCGCGTGCCTGGCTGGGTATCCGTGCCGGTACGACAGGCAGAGCCGGACAGACGAGCGGGTGGTGCGGCTGGTCAGGGAGGGTCGCGCCATCCCTATCTGTCCGGAGCAGATGGGTGGGCTGACCACGCCGCGACCGCCGGCTGAGATACAGGTGAGAGCGGGCGGCGATGTCCATGTGGTGACCGTCCACGGCGAGGATGTAACGGCGGCGTTCCTGCGCGGCGCTGAGGCCACGCTGCGGATTCCCGGGCGGTGCGGCGTGCGGCGGGCCGTGCTCAAGCAGAACAGCCCCTCCTGCGGCGTAGGCAAGGTCTACGATGGGACGTTCAGCGGCACGCTGACCGAAGGCTACGGCGTTGCGGCTCGGCTGCTGGCCGACAGTGGCATAGAGGTGGAGATTCTCTGGATTACAATGATGAATATCTGACCTATTGTGGTGTGTCCGGTGGACTAGGTGGGGATAGCCAATAGGGAGACTCGCCGTGACAGAATCCGCTGTGAAGAAGACCACCCCTGGTATCCGACTGATCCTCTACGTCGCCAGCTTCCTGGTATTGGCAGTTGGCCTCTCGCTCTATCTGCTGACCGCGAGAACCGATGTCTTCTTCTCTTGGACGATCAATCCCCCGCTGACGTCGAAGGCTGCGAACCGCCCGCCGAGGAAGCTGAGCTTCTCTACCAGCAGCACATGCCGGCCCTGTTGAGATAGCCGGCAAGCGGCAAGCATACCGCCCATCCCTGCTCCGATGACGACGGCATCATAGGCCTCCCCAGCGCGGGAGTTCGCAGCGTCCTGCCGGCCGTGTGTCGTGGGGATCGACGTGATGGCATCCACTGGACACACGAACGCGCACCGATTGCACCTGGCGCACAGCTCGCGGTCGATGACGGCAAGCCCCGTCTCGATCTTGATGCAGTCGGGTACCGGGCAGGCGAAGCTGCACCAGCCGCAACCGACGCATCCTGGTCCGATAACGGGGTAGCCTTCGGATGCGTCTGCCATTGCACTCCAGTGGTTGCCGCAGGCTGTGAGCGGTGTGCTATTGCTCGACGGGGTCTCTGGCGCCCATACTACACTGGGACGGACTGCGGCACAATGGCGCAAGCTGGGCACTATGTTTGACAGGCCGATCGCGTTGCCTATACTCGCGGCACCCTGGTCCACGGCTCTGCCTTCCATCTCCCTCTCGAAGGAGCACCATATGCGAACAACCCTGATCTTGGCCGATGCCGTCGTCGCCCTCGATGCCGGCGACACGATCCACCGCCCTGGCTATGTCGCTGTGGCGGATGAGCGTATCGTGGGGATTGGCCCACGCGCTGCCCTCGGCGGCTCTCTGTCGTTCACGCCGGACGGGCTGCCCGTCGACGAGATCGTCGATCTCCAGGGTCATCTGGTGATGCCCGGTCTGGTGAATGCGCACGCGCACACGCCGATGGTGCTCTTCCGCGGCTTGGCCGAGGCGTACTCGCTCTTCACATGGGAGGGCTGGTACAATGGCATCCGCGTCTGGGAGGAGGTGATGGACGGCGGCATGGTGCCGCCTGCCGTCGCTGTCTCGTGCGCTGAGATGATCCGCACAGGCACGACGTGTTTCGCTGACCAGTACTTCTACATGGACCGCGTCACGCCTGTGGTGCGGCAGAGTGGCCTGCGCGCTTGCCTGGCCTATGGCATCGTCGAGATGGGCGACGCCGGCGCCCGAGAGCGTGAGATTGCGTCGGCGACCACGTTCCTGGAGAGTGTTCAGGGCGACGGACGCATCAAGGGGTGGATCGGCCCGCACGCTTTCTTTGTCGACAACAGCCCCGAGGCGATCGAGCTGGAGCTGGCCCTGGCGGATCGGTTCGACGCAGGGCTGCATATCCATCTGGCCACGAGTGGGGAGGAGGAGCGGCACTGTCAGGCCACCTACGGGAGAAGCGCGGTACAGCAGATGGCGCTCCTCGGAATACTGGATCGACCGCTGCTGGCAGCGCACAGCATCACGATCCCCGAGGAAGACTTCCCGACGCTGGCAGCGCACCCCTTCACAGCGGTGATCGCCGGGTCGGCATGCATGCGCAGCGGCGCCGGGATCGCGGCGGTGAGGGGGATGCGGGACGTGGGCGTGAACACGGCGCTGGGCACGGACAACGTCGCCAACAACAACAGCTACGATCTGTTCAACGAGATGCAAACGACAGCCAAACTGGCGGCGCAGAGAGAGCAGACGCCCAACGTGGTGAAGGCCCGTGAGATTCTGGAGATGGCGACGGCGGGCGGGGCTCTGGCCTTGGGGCTCGATTCCCAGATTGGGTCGCTTGAGGTGGGGAAGTTGGCGGACCTGATCTCGCTGGATCTGAAGGAGATCGGGTGGGGGCCGGCCGGCGGACAGGACCTGTACACGGCACTGGTCTACTCGGTGAACGGTTCGTACGTCCGGGATGTGATGGTGGACGGGCAGTGGCTGTTCCGCGATGGGGCTTGGACGACGCTTGATTACCAAGGCGCGTGCCGAGAGCTGGATGCGGCGTGCCGGGAGTTGATGGCGAGGCGCAAGTCGTAGAGACGGCTGGAGGTGGGGTTATGCGGCTGATCATTGATACGGATCCTGGGGTGGACGACGCCCATGCCCTGATGGCGGCGTTGGCCTACCCACGGGTGCAGGTGGACGCGGTCGTCAGCGTGGCAGGAAACGTGGCGTTGGCGCGGACCACGGCCAACGCGTGCACGATCCTGGATGCCATGGACGCGGACGTGCCGGTCTATGCCGGGTGCGCGGCGCCCCTGCTGCAGATACCCAGATGGTCGACGGAGTTCCACGGGACGGATGGGCTGGGCGATGCGGGACTGCCGCCCTCAACCCGCCGGGTTGAGCGGGAACACGGCGTGGACGCGATCGTGCGTCTGGCGAACACCGCTCCCGGCGAGATCACGCTGTTGGCGCTGGGGCCCCTCACCAATGTGGCGATGGCGACACGGCTTGACCCAGACCTGCCCGGGAAGTTCGCGCGGCTCGTGATGATGGGCGGCGCCGTCAACGGGATGGGGAACGCCACACCCACGGCGGAGTTCAACATCCTGGGCGACCCCGAGGCTGCCGCCATCGTCTTCCGCACGTGGCCCAAGCTGACACTGATCTCGTGGGAGGCGACGATGGCCCACGGTTTCTCCGCCGAGCAGATGGAGACGCTCTTCACTCTGGGCACGTCGCGGTCTGACTTCCTGGCCCGGGTCAGTGAGGGCGTGCTCGCGGCGGTGGCGAAGTACACGGGCCAGCGCGATATGGTGGAGCCGGACCTCTTGGCTGCCGCCGCCGCTCTGGAGCCCTCGACGGTGACCAAGTCCGAGTGGCACGCGGTCGACGTCGAGACCTCGGGGCCGCTGACGCGCGGTATGACGACCGTGGACTGGTTCCATCGCACCGGCAAGGCACCCAACGTCGAGATCGTGACGGAGATGGATACGGCGCGGGTCTGGGAGATGCTGAGGTCGGCCCTCGCGTGAGCATGTCCGACGCTGAACTCGGAGCTCTGGCGGTCGCCTGCGGGAGCATCACGCCGGACATCGCAAACTGCCTGAAATCACTCGTGTCCATCCCTTCCGTCAACGGGATAGACACTGAGGCCGCCGTGGCCGAGCAGCTGATTGCTGCCGCACGGGACCTCGGTCTTGCGGCGGATACCGTCGCCAGCGATCCGGCTCGACCGAACGCGTTGGTCTCGTGGGGCCGTGGTCCGGCTCGGTTCGTGCTGGTTGGGCATATGGACACCGTCGCGACCGGCGACCCGTCGGCGTGGTCGAGCCCTCCCTTTGCCGGCGAGATCCACGGTGGACGTGTGATCGGTCGCGGCACTGCCGA
>Ga0180436_10002531_pt1 | contig 17282 bp, 14 predicted proteins | sample SS_ome_2_FD_132434 | JGI IMG/M metagenome (GOLD analysis project Ga0180436, IMG submission 132434) | Hypersaline lake sediment archaeal communities from the Salton Sea, California, USA - SS_3_S_2 metaG | ecosystem: Environmental > Aquatic > Non-marine Saline and Alkaline > Hypersaline >...
ATGGATGTGGCGGCAGAACCCGTGGGCCATGCAGCAACTCGAAATGCGGCAAATGTTCCAGCAAGAGTTGCAGAACAACCGCGAGCAGCTTCGCAATGAACTGCGGGATGAACTGCAAAACGAAGTGCGCGGCGGGTTCCGCTGGTAGTGGTCATTGCTTCTCGATCCCCAACGTCTGGCGGAAGCGATGCGCGTTCCCCTTCGCGGTGGCCTGGGCGGTCCCTTTGCCGCCCAGGCTCTTGGCCCAGCAGGTGCCGACAATCAACGCGGCCACCGCACTCCCCAAACCCTGGCCGACGTACAGTACCTTGCTATCCACGATCCGCACCACGCAGTACCACATTCCAGGCTCGTTGGTGTCGATCGTCCAATAGCCGCGCCTCATCCGGTACTTACTGCTCATCCGTTTGCCCTCGCCTGATGATCTGCTCGGAAGCCCGCCGGTAGCTCGGCCAGTCGCAGTAGGCTGCCACACCTGAAAGGGCCCTGCCTCGTGCCGCGAGGGCCCGCCGCGCAAGCCATTCAGGCTTAAAGAGTTAGCGCCGCTCTTTTCTAGATCCCGGGTGCCGAGCCAGCACCCAGTCGCGATTTTGCAGTGTCCGGCTCCTGGGCCTCCAACTAACTTCCGGCCCGGTGCGCTTGAAGCAAAAGCTTGGATTCCGCGACCTCGCGAAAACTCGCAAAACCCGCCAAGATCGCCTTGGGCAGCCAAGCACTTGGAAATTCAGCCAGTTGGATCTTTGTTCGACCGTAATCAAAGCTGGGCCGCGCAAAACCACCGAAAACCGCGGGATTTATTCCTAGCCACCCCTCAAAGGAGCTTGGAAAGATTTCTCAGTGCAATACCACTCGCCACTCGCCGTTCGTTAGGGCACCGTTGATTTGTGGGATAATCACGGGCGGGCAGGAACTTCAAAACTTGGAGAAGTGCCATGAACGAGATGATCAGTGCGTCCGAACTCGGGAAACTTTTTAGGGTCAAGGCGCCGACAATCTTGAGTTGGTGGCGGGCCGGCATGATTCCCGGTCATCAGATCAACCGGCGAACGGTCCGTTTTGATTTCGAAGAGGTCCGCGCCGCCCTGGAGCACCGGAGGGGCGAATCGTGACGAACACCGAATGTCTTGCATCCGAGCAGATTCGCGTCGACCTGCGAGCCCTGGCTCCCCGGCTGGTCGCCGAGCTGCGGCGCGTCGAGCGGATGCAGCGCGACGCCGGCGACGCCTGGCCGGCAGAATTGGCCGGCGCTGCGGAACGATTCCAGAAGTCGGCCCTGGCCCTGATCGTCGAAGCCCGGAGGGCCGCGAAGTGATTCCCGATGGCTTCGCTAAGATCGACCGCGCGCTGGTCAACAGGATCAGCGACATCGGTTGCACGGCCGCGAGCGTCTACCTGGCGCTGGCCGGGCATGCCGACGAAGCCCGCCGCTGCCACCCGTCCGTCGCCACCCTTGCGCGTCTTCTCGGCAGCAGCGATCGGACGATCCGCGCGGCTCTGGCGACGCTTCGATCCCACGGGCTCATCGAGACCGACCTAGGCACGGGCACCCGCACAACCCGCTACTACCTCCCCCCCGTGAACGGGCGGAAGCAGGCTTCCGGGGCGGAAGCAGGCTTCCGGGGAGGGCGGAAGCAGGCTTCCGGGGAGGGCGGAAGCACACTTCCGCCAGAACGAGAGACAAAGAACAAGAGACAAAGAACAACAGGCGGGCGGAAGCAGGCTTCCCCACCCAATGGCCGGTTCGATCCGATGGCCGTCGACCTCCCGTTTCCGTCCGAGCGATTCACCACCGCGTGGGGCGACTTCGTGGATCACCGCCGGGCGATCAAGCATCCGCTGACCGAGGCCGCGACCAAACGCATCATCGCCAAGCTGGCCGACTGGGGCGAGGACGATGCGGTGGCCGCCCTCGACTTGTCAATCGAAAACGGCTGGCGTGGAGTCTTCGAGCCGAGCGGCAAAGCGAACGGCAACGGCCACGCCAACGGCCGACCAAAGCATACCGGGCCGGCACCGTTGACCGCCGACGAAATCGCGGAACTCAACGCCGGAGCCTACGATCCGCGCAGCCCCGACGGGCTGGCCCGCTGACCAACGAGGAACCCATGGACGCACAAACGATCAAGACCGCCGCCGCCGGCCGCTGGCTGGAGATTCTCACCGACCTGGGCGGGGTCGACCGGACGCTGCTGGACGGCAAGGGTCACCCCTGCCCGAAGTGCGGCGGGACCGACCGCTTCGCGCTGGTTGACGCCGACGCCGGCGCGGTCATCTGCCGCAAGTGCTTTGACAAGCGGAACGGCGACGGCTTTTCCGCGCTCCAGTGGCTCACCGGTGAGCCGTTCCCTACGGTGGTTCGACGGGTGAGCGAATACCTCAACTTGCACCCCGGCAGCGCGACCGCCGCAAAACCAACCAACAAGCCGGCCAAGACCTTCCCCACCGCCCGGGCGGCCGTCGAAGACCTCGAGCACCGACTGGGCAAGCGATCCGCCGCCTGGACCTATCGCGACGCCACGGGCGAACCGGTCGGCCTGGTCGCGCGATTCGACCTACCCGATGGGAAAACGATCCGCCCGATCAGCAGGACGCCCGCCGGCTGGATCGTCGGCGCGATGCCGGACCCCCGGCCGCTCTATCGACTGGGCGACATTCCCGACGCTGGCACGGTCTACGTTGTCGAAGGGGAGAAGTGCGCCGATGCCGGCGCGTCGATCGGCTTGCCGTGCGTCACATCCGCCGGCGGCAGCAAGGCGGCCAAGAAGGCCGACTGGTCGCCGCTGGCGGGCCGCGACGTGGCGATCCTCCCCGACGCCGACCAACCGGGCGAGGATTACGCGAAGGCCGTGGCGGCGATCCTGGGCGGCCTGGGGGCCACTGTGCGGATTGTCCGGCTTCCCGGGCTGTCCGAGGGCGACGACTTGGCCGATTGGATCGACGCACGCAACGCCGTCGATCCGCAAGTGCTACGCGAGCAGCTCGAGGCGATGCCGGGCGATCCACCGGACACCTCCGCGCCGACTGGTGAAAGTCACCAGTCAGCCACCCGCACCGGCCGCGAACCACGAAGGACCACGCTTCACGACGCGGTGGGCAACTACTTCGCGCAGCTCTCCACCGGCCGGCAAGCCCTGCTGACCACCGGGCTCGAGGACGTTGACTACTTGATCGGTGGCGGCATCGCGCCGGGCGAAGTGGTGATTATCGGGGCGCGGCCCGGACACGGGAAATCCGCCTTCGCGCTCCAAGCGATCCACGAAAACACGCGGACCGGCGTGCCTTGCGTGTTGGTATCCGAGGAAATGAGCGCGACCGCGCTGGCCAAGCGAACCGTGCAATATGCCGCGAGCATGCCCGAGGAGCACTGGACGACCACCGACACCACGCGCGAGCTGGGCGAGCACTTCGCTGGCCGGGCACCCTGCCGAATCGTCGAATCGTGCGGGACGGCTGACCGCGCCGTCGCGGAAATCCGCCGGGCCGTCGATGAGATCGGGGCGCGGCTGGCCGTGGTCGACTACGCGCAGCTTCTGCGCTCCGACGGCCGCGGGAGGTATGAGCAGGTAACAAACACGTCCATTACGCTTCGCCAAGCCGCCAACGAAACCGGCGTCGCCCTCCTGCTGCTGTGCCAACTCTCCCGCGCGATCGAAACGCGAGAAAAGTTCCGTCCGACGCTCGGCGACCTACGAGACAGCGGGCAACTCGAACAGGACGCCGACGTGATCCTATTCCTCGCTTGGCCGCATCGCCTGGACGCCGAGCGCGACCGGAGGGAATACATGGTGTTCGCTGCGAAGAACCGCAACCGTGGCATCAATCAGCCCGTCGCGACGCTGCAATTCAACCCGCTTCGGCAGCGGATCGAGCCGCCCCCGGCCCGCCAAACAATTGGAACCGACCGATTTGCCGGTGACTTCACCTGATGAAGTATGCGCCAAGCAATAGACGCTGACTGCCCCAGCAGGGCAAATACACCCTTTAGGAGAATGACGATGAGACGTGACCAGAGGAAGGAACCGACTCCGATCGGCCCGATCCATGCCGACGAGATTCTGCCCTTACGAGCGGCCCGCGAGCGGTTGGGGGTCGGCGAGAAGGGCCTCGCCCAGATGCGACGGGCGGGGCTGAAAGTAAGGCGTTTCGGCCGACAGGGCTACATCGTCGGTGCCGATGCGATCCAGTTCTTCAAGTCGCTGCCAGCCGACGACGAGCACGACTCGGACACCGACGCCTGACATTTTACCGGCCTGGGGTTGACGATACTCAACCATCGGGGTAGAATCCACCGATATGAGCAAGAGCCAGACCTTCACCGAGCGGTTGCGAGCCGCGATCGATGCAGATGGCCGGAGCCGATATGCGCTCTGCAAGCTGTCTGGAATCGACAAAGCGGCGATGAGCAGGTTTATGTCCGGTCAAGCTGGACTGTCAACCGACAGCCTCGACCGACTGCTGCCGGTGCTCGGGCTGACGCTGGCGAGTGAATCGAAACCCACCAACAGAAAGGCACGACGCGATGGATGAGAAGATCAAAGTCACCGTCGCCCAGTGGGGTCAGGGGCGGAACTTGATGCTCCGCTGGACCGATCCCGAGACGGGCGAGCGCCGGGCGGAAACGTCCGGCACGAAGGACTGGGGGGAAGCCGAGGACAAAGCTGCTGTCCTCGCCCACCAGATCAACACCGGCGAGTACGTCCCGCCGGCGGAACGCAAGCGACGGAAATCAGTCATGTCCTGGGAGGACTTCACCAGCCGCCACGAGCGAGAAGTTCAGCCCGGACAAGCAGAGAAGACGCGGCTCACCTACCGAACCGTTTTCTCCGCCGTCGAGCGGATCATCCACCCGAAGCGGCTCAACGGACTGACGGCTGCCCGCCTGAGCCACTTTCAGGCGGTGCTACGGGACGAGGGCAAGAGCGAGCACACGATCAAGTCCTACCTGGCGCACCTTAAGGCGGCGATGCGGTGGGCGGTGGATGTCGGGATGCTGAAGGAGTGCCCGAAGTTCCCGAAGACGGTGAGGGCGAAGAAGGGGAAGGCCATGAAGGGCCGGCCGCTTTGCACGGAGGAATACGAGCGGATGTTGCTCTCGGTTGGCCCCGCCCTGACGCAGCGCCCGAACCGGCAGCGGAAGAAGCCAGCACCGCCAACGGCAGAGGTGGTCGAGTCGTGGCGTCACCTCTTGCGGGGCTTGTGGACGGGCGGCTGGCGTCTCGGAGAAGCCCTGGAACTGTCCTGGGACCGCCGGGACAAGCTGTGCATCGACCTGACCGGTCGGCGACCGATGGTCCACATTCCCGGCGAGTGCCAGAAGTCCGGCAAAGACGAACTATACCCGGTGGCCCCGGAGTTCGTCGAACTGATCCTCCAGACCCCACCGGAGCGGCGAAAGGGGCGAGTATTCCGGCCGATGGGTGTCCGGGGCAAGACAAGCCGCCTGGGCTTGGAGTACGTTTCGGCAGTAATAGCCCGGATCGGCGAGAAGGCCGGCGTCGTGGTCAACGAGAAGACCAAGAAGGGCCCCAACGGCAAGCCTGTCCGGGTGGTCAAGTACGCATCTGCACACGATCTGCGGCGATCGTTCGGGGACCGGTGGAAGGATCGTGTGATGCCGCTTGTGCTTCAGCAGATGATGCGACATGAAGACTTGAGCACCACCCTGAACCACTACACCAGCCGGAACGCGGACAACACGGCCGAGGCGATCTGGGCAGCGTACCCAGAAGGCGATACAGCCAACCAGAGTGATGAGGAACAACTACCCCAAAGAGGGGCAAATGGCAACGGTTGTGGCAACACTCGACGGCCAGCACGCCCGACCCTGGATCAGCTAGGCGAGCAAACCCTTGAGAAACAAGGGTTTAGAGAGCTGGGGTACTAGGATTTGAACCTAGACTAACTGATCCAGAGTCAGTCGTGCTGCCGTTACACTATACCCCAGTAAGGTGGTTGACGGGCGCCGTTCGCTCAGGTGATCGGCCGCCGGTCTCAAACGCACTTCCTGGCATGACCGAAGGGAGACCCGGCTAGCCCACCATTTCCCAAAGGTTAAGGGGCAATCGGCTTTCCGTCAAGGTCGGTCCCCATCGAGCGGCGTTCCGGCGTTCCGGGGCGATCTGGGACCCGGAGGGCGTCGGCCCGAACGGCGGATCGCACGGAAGCACGGACCGTCACTTGTCCAGTTCGTGCACCACGATGACGTTGTGGGCGGAACTGGACAGGCCCGTCCCCGCCACCAGGATGACGCGATCACCGGGGTTCAGCGAGCCGATTCGCCGCGCCCAGTCCGTCACGTGCTCGAGCATTGCCCGGGGTTCCGCCGTGGGGACGCCGGCCAGGGGGAACACACCCCAGTAGAGGCACATCCGCCGCAACGTGTTTGGCGAGTCGCTGACCCCCACCGCCGGCACGGAGTGGCGGTTCTTGGCGATGCTCAGCGCGGTCGCCCCCGAGGCGGATGCGACGACAATCATCTTCGCGTCGAGCTGCTCAGCCATCCGGCCAGCGGCCAGCACGGTGGTCTCCGTGATCGCATGATCGCCCTCGACCGGGCCGATTTCCTCCCGCGCGTGCGGCTGACGGCTACAAAGCGGCTCGGTTGCCAGGGCGATGCGGTGCATCATCTCGACCGACTGCACGGGATACTTCCCGATGGCCGTCTCGCCGGAGAGCATGCAAGCGTCGGCGCCGTCGAGGATGGCGTTGGCCACGTCGGCCACCTCGGCGCGGGTCGGAACGCGAGCGTGTTGCATGCTGTCGAGCATCTGCGTGGCGACGATCACCGGTTTGCGCCGGCGGCGGCACTCGGCGATGATCCGCTTCTGCACAACGGCCACTTCGGCGATGTCGATCTCCACACCCAGGTCGCCGCGGGCGACCATGATGCCGTCGGTCGCGTCGATGATCTGGTCGATGTGCTCCACCGCCTCGGGCTTTTCGATCTTGGCGATCACTTGCCCGCGCGAGGCGGACGCCGACGGCTTGTGCTCCTCGAGCAGTTGTTGGAGTTCGGTCACTTCCCCCGGGCGACGGACGAAACTGAGGCCGACGAAGTCGATCTCCTGCTCGGCCGCCCAAGTGGCATTTTCGCGATCCTCTGGACCGAGTGCCGGCACGCTGAGCTTCACGCCCGGCAGGTTCACGCCCTGACGTGAGCGGATCAGGCCCGGCTGGCTAACGGAACAGCGGGCACAATCGTCGTCCACGTGTTCGACATGCAGAGCCACCGTGCCGTCGGCCAGCATGATCCGGTCGCCCGGCGCCAACTCGTCGATCAACCGTTCGTAGGTGGTGGTGAGGCGATAGGTATGACCACCATTCTCGTGCGGGGTGGGCGGAGGCAACGGCTCGGAGGCAGCCGACGTTTTGCCAGTACCGCCCTCACCCTGGCCCTCCTCGGTCGCTGGCCGGATGAACTCGACCGTATCGTCGGCGTCGAGGGTGACCTGGTCGTCCGGTAGGGGGCCGAGGCGGATCTTCGGACCGGCCAGGTCGGTCAACACGGCCACGGTCTGCCCCACCTCGTCCGACGCCCGCCGGATCGCCTCCAGCCTGGGTTGCTGCTGCTGGGGTCCGCCATGGGCCATGTTCAGCCGGAATACGTCCACGCCGGCGCGGATCAGGCGGGCGAGCATCTCGGGCGACTCGTTGGCCGGCCCGACGGTGGCAACAATCTTCGTCTGCGAGGGACGCGGCGGGCCGCCAGGCGACGCGTTTTGCCGTGAGACATCCGGTTTCGAGGGCATGGTTTGCTGCTCCGTGTGATCGTGCCGCGCGAGTTCCCCAGGAGTGTAACCGGCCGGCGGAAGGCGACAAGCCCCGGGCCGACTTGCCAGCGGACGTCGTTTCTGCGCTAATTGCCGTCCATGACGTCAACAAGCTTCTGGCAAGACAAAGCCGTACTGGTCACCGGCGGCAGCAGCGGGCTGGGGCGAGTGATCGCCGACACCTTCGCCAAGGCCAGTGCGCGCTTGGTGATTGTCGGACTCGAGCCGGATGTTGTCGCCGCCACGGCCGACCAGATGACTGCCGGCGGGGCCGACGTGCTCGGCCTCTGCGGTGACATCACCCGGCAGGCAGACGTCGATCGCATCTTCTCCGAGGCGGTCAACCATTACGGCCGCCTCGACGTACTGGTGAACAACGCCGGGCGGTCGATGCGGGGCAAAGTGCTCGAAACCACCCCCGAGCAGTTCCACTCCATGTTCGAGTTGAACGTCCTGGCGCTGATCCGCTGCACGCGGGCGGCCGTTCCGCACTTGCTCGAGCAACGCGGGCACGTGATCAACATCGGCTCCCTGGCGGCGAAATCGGCCGCGCGCTATGTGGGCGCCTATCCGGCCAGCAAGCATGCCGTGGCCGCCTACTCGCAACAGTTACGGCTGGAGTTGGGGCCCGAGGGTCTGCACACGCTACTGGTCTGCCCCGGACCGATAGCGAGGCAGGGCGAGCGGCTCTACCGCCTGGAGGGCGAAGAGGGAGTGCCGGAAGACGCGCGGGCGCCCGGGGCGGGCGTGAACGTCAGCCGGATCGACCCCCAATGGCTGGCCGAGCGAATACTGCGGGCATGTGAACGCCGACAGCCCGAACTGGTCGTGCCGGGCAAGGCGAGGCTGCTGTTCGCCATCAGCCAGCTCTGGCCAAGCCTGGGCGATTGGCTCGTACTGAAGAACATGCGGCAGTAGGCTCATCATCCGAGAAGACTCGCCAGCGTTCTGAACCGTCCCGATGAGGGAACAATCCCCGATGAGGGAACAATCATGGCATCCTGGCCGCTTCGACGCCTTTCAATCCGTCTGACGGCGCCGCTGGTGCTGACGCTTCCCGTGGTGGCGGTGGCCGGGGTGTTGATCTGGCTCAGCTGGCGGCAAGGGCACGACTCGGCGGCCACACTCGCCCGCGATCGCCTCACGGAAATCCACGCCCGCGTCAACCAGCGGGTGACCAGCTTGCTATCGACGCCGCGGCGGGTCAACCTGCTGAACAAGGCGTTGCTCGAAGAGGGTCGGCTCGACCCGGATAACCTCCGCTCCTGGCGGCCGTTTCTGTTCGAACAGGTTCGGGCCTTCGACATGCTCAGCGGCGTGATGTGGGGCGACAAGGACGGCAACGTGGCCTGGATGTTCCGTTATCCGGGCAAGCGTGGCTATGAGTTCGGCATTCGCGACGAGCAGACCGGCGAGGACGTGCTCGAATACACCGTGGCGACTGAGGGCACGGAAGCCGGCACGATGCCTGCCGAGCCGGCCGGCCGCTACCCCTACGACCCCCGCAAACGGCCCTGGTATCGTGACGCCGTCGAGGCGGGCAGGCCGACCTGGGTCGAGTATGTTTGGGTCAATGAAGACGGCGGCGAAGTGACCTGGGGATTGGCCCTGGCCGAACCGCTGAAGGACGAGGACGGCCAACTACTGGGAGTGCTCGACTCGGAACTTAGCCTGTTCGACATCTCTGCTTACCTGGAAACGGTCGAGGTCGGCCGTTCCGGGACGGCGTTTCTGCTCGACCGCACCGGGCTGGTGGTGGCCAATTCGCGTGGCGAGCCGGTCCACGACGACAAGCTCAACCGCATGCCCGGCAGCCGCTTCGCCGACCCGCTGATCGGCACCGCATCTCGGCGATTGAACGACGACTTCCAGTCGCTGGCGTTTGTCGACGGGGAGCATCACGACGTCATCGCGATCGACGGCCAACCGGCGCTGATGGTCGTCTCGCCAATTGAGCCGCAGGCGGGGCTCACTTGGTTGCTCGTCACCGTGGCCCCCATGAGCGACTTCCTCGACGAAGTCTATGCCGGCCTCTGGCAGAGCCTGCTGATCGGATTAGCGGCCGCGGCGGCAGTGCTGCTGGTCGGTGTCGCGGTTGCCATCGCCGGCGTCCAGCCGATCATCAAGCTCGTCAACCATGCCCGACAACTGGGGGCAGGTAAGTTGGACAGCAAGCTCGACCTGGACTACTCGCCGGAGTTCCGCCTGCTCTCGTCCGAGATCAACCGCATGGCCGTCGACCTGCAGGATCGTTTGCGGATGCGGCACTCGCTGGCAGTCGCCATGGAGGTTCAGCGCAGCTTGTTGCCCGAGGACACGCCGACCATCGAAGGGCTCGACCTGGCCGGGCACAGCACCTACTGCGACGAAACCGGCGGCGACTACTACGACTTCCTCGAAGTGGCCGGACTCGGCGACGGGACGGCCGCCGTGGCGGTGGGCGACGTGGTGGGGCATGGCGTGGCCGCCGCCCTGCTGATGGCCTCCGCCCGCGGCATTCTCCGCAGCCGCTGCCGCGAGCCGGGCACGCTGGGCCAGCTGCTCAGCCACTTGAACGACATGCTGGTGATCGACACCGGTGGCGAGCGGTTCATGACCATGCTGCTGATGGCGGTCGACACCGAGCGGCGGAGCATACGCTGGGCCTCGGCCGGCCACGATCCACCGATCGTCTATCAGCCCAGCAGCGGCCAGTTTCTGGAACTTGACGGCGGCGGCTTGGCGCTGGGGATCCTTCACGGCCAGACCTACGACGAATACCGGCTCGACGAGGCCGAACCGCACCAAATCCTCTTCGCCGGCACCGACGGGGTTTGGGAATCGGCCAATGCCGGCGGCGAAATGTTCGGCAAGGACCGAGTACGGCAAATCCTACGGGACTCGGCCCACCTCTCGGCCGAGGAGATCGGCAACCGGCTTCGATCCGAGCTGAGGCAGTTCTGCGGCCACCTGCCGGCCGCCGACGACGTGACATTCGTCGTGGCCAAAATCGAGTGACTCGATGTGGCCCTCGGGCGACGATTCGCCGCGCCACCGCCCCCTTGTCGACCGCCCACGCTTCTGGCATCATAGGCGATTCGACCGCCCGGGACGGATTCCCGCCTGGGACTCGACACCCAACAAACCCGAACCCCCAACCCCGAACCAACCATACCCACCCACGGAGCATCCCCATGGCAGGTTTCCCCGACGTCAGCGCGATCCAGTACGAAGGACCCGAGTCGAACAATCCCCTGGCCTTCCGCCACTACAACCCCGACGAGCAAGTCGAGGGCAAATCGATGCGGGATCACTTGCGGTTCTCGGTGGCCTATTGGCACACGATGCGGGGCACCGGCGCCGACCCGTTCGGCCCTGGCACGATGATCCGCCCCTGGGAAGGGCCCGCCGATACCGTCGAGAATGCCCAGAACCGGATGCGGGTGTTCTTCGAGTTCCTGGAAAAGCTCGGAGCCGACTTCTTCTGCTTCCACGATCGCGACATCGCACCGGAGGGCGCCAGCCTGGCCGAGTCGAACAAGAACCTCGACGAGGTCGTCAAGGTCGTCAAGGAAGAAATGCAGCGGACGGGCAAGAAGCTCCTCTGGGGGACCGCCAATCTGTTCAGCAACCCGCGGTTCATGCACGGCGCGGCCACAAGCTGCAACGCCGACGCCTTCGCCTACGCCGCCGCGCAGGTGAAGAAGGCCATCGAGGTCACCCACGAATTGGGCGGCGACGGCTACGTGTTCTGGGGCGGCCGAGAAGGGTATCAGACCTGGCTGAACCTGGACATGAAGCGCGAACTGGACAACCTCGCCCGATTCATGCACATGGCCGTCGACTACGCCAAGCAAATTGGCTTCACTGGCCAGTTCCTCTTCGAGCCGAAGCCCAAGGAGCCGACCAAGCACCAGTACGACTTCGACGCCGCCGCCTGCATCAACTTCCTGCGGGCGTACGACCTCGAGGACCACGTGAAGCTGAACATCGAAACGAACCACGCCACGCTCGCCGGCCACAGCGTGGAGCACGAACTGGACTACGCCGGTTACCAGGGATTCCTCGGCTCGGTCGATGCCAACACCGGCGACCTGCTGCTCGGCTGGGACACCGACCAATTCCCCACCGACGTCTACCTGACCACCAAGATCATGCTCTGCTTCCTCAAGTACGGCGGCGTGGCCCCGGGCGGGGTGAACTTCGACGCCAAGGTGCGCCGCGAATCGTTCGAACCGCTGGACCTGTTCTACGCCCATGTCGGCGGCATGGACATGTTCGCCAAGGGCCTGAAGGTGGCCGCCGCCATCCGTGCCGACGGCGTGCTGGAGCAGATGGTCGCCGACCGCTACCGCACCTGGGCCGCCGGCCTGGGCGCTGAAATCGAGCAGGGCAAGCACGACTTCGCCAGCCTGGAGAAGTACATGCTCGAAAAGGGCGAGATCACCCCAAACGACTCCGGCCGCCAGGAATTGTTCGAGAACACGCTCAACCGCTACGTGACTTGACAGCGGAACCCTAGTGCTTTGTCACACTTTGTTTTTTGGGTTGGTGCGGACATTCTTGGGTGCTATGCTTGCTACGCGAGCGTCAGCGAGCATGCATGCATGCCCACGACAAGCGTGGGCATGGCACCCGCTTTCTGCAACAGCCCCTAATTCTAGCTGTCACAAAGCACTAGCTTCAGGGAACCCAAGCGTCAAAGCCCATGCTCCGCGCGGGATATGGCACCCGGCATAGGACACGCCGCGGGCGGGACCCAGCGGCCACCGACAACTGGTTGCATTCGCGGTGCTGATCGACCACAATAGTGTCAGCGTCCCCGGCGGCCTTTGTCGGGGCCACGACCGTCGGCCGCGCCTGCCAAACGGCTGCGGAAGCTGACATCCCGCCTGTCCCATCCCTCCCCTCGGAGCATGCCATGAGATCGACATTCCGCTGCCTTACGCTGCTTGCCGCCGCACTCGCATCCACCTTCGCCGCAACGGGTACGGCAGCTGCGGCCGATTCGGCGGGCGATGCCCCACGCGGCAGCCGGCCGAACATTATCCTCTGCATGGCCGATGATCAGGGCTGGGGCGATACGGGCTACAACGGCCATCCCCTAATGAAGACGCCGCACCTGGACGACATGGCCGCCTCCGGCCTGCGATTTGACCACTTCTACGCTGCCCATTGCGTCTGCAGCCCCACCCGGGCCAGCGTGCTGACCGGACGTCACCCGAACCGCATGGGCGCGTTCGCCTGGGGACACACACTGCGGCCGCAGGAGGTGACCGTCGCCGAGGCCTTGCAGCAAGCCGGCTACGCCACCGCGCATTTCGGCAAGTGGCACGTCGGTTCCGTGCGGCTGGGGTCGCCGGTCAATCCCGGCAACAGCGGGTTCGACCACTGGCTCTCCGCACCCAATTACTACGACAACGACCCGATCCTCAGCCTGAACGGGAAAGCCGTCCAGCTGGAAGGCGAAAGCTCGATCGTGGCCGCCGACGCCGCCATCGAATTCATCCGCGAACGGGTCGACGCGGGCAAGCCCTTCCTGGCTGTCGTCTGGTTCGGCTCGCCACATTACCCCCACCGCGCCGCCAAGGAAGACCGGGCACTCTACGAAGGGCAAAAACACCCTGATTGGCTCGGCGAGATCACCGGACTGGATCGGGCCGTCGGCAAGTTGCGGGCTGCGCTCCGTGAGATGGACGTCCACGAGAACACTCTCTTCTGGTACACATCCGACAACGGCGGGCTGCAACCAGAGTCGTCCGGCGGGCGGGCCAAGAAGGGCTCGATCTACGAAGGCGGGCTCCGCGTACCAGCCATCATCGAGTGGCCCGAGCAAATCGCCCGGCCACGAACGACCGACATGCCGGCGGTCACTTCCGATATCTACCCGACGCTGCTGGAGATCGTCGGCGTGGATGTCGAGAATCAGCCGCCGCTGGACGGGGTGAGCCTGCTGCCGACGATCCTCGGCCAGGAGCAAGAGCATCCGCCGATCGGGTTTTGGGACTATCCGGCCAACGGCATTAGCACGCCGGCGGCGAAGTGGATGGCTGAATTGTTGGAAGCCCAAAAGCAGGGCGACACGGACGGCGACGATCGTCGGCTCCGCTTGAACGCGGCCGAGATCGATCCCTTGCCGCGCGACGATCGGCGGGGCCACGCCGCATGGCTCGATTGGCCGTGGAAGTTGCACCGGATTGTCGGCCAAGGCGGCAAGGAGAAGATTGAACTCTACAACCTGGCCGATGATCCGATGGAAGCCGAGAACGTGGCCGCCGATCACCCGCAACGCGTCCAGTCGATGCTCGAGGCCCTGGATAAGTGGCAGGCGTCGGTCGTGCAGAGCCAGCGCGGGGCCGACTATGCCGACTTGCAGTCGCAGTGAGGCCCGACCAGAATGGGAGCGTGACTCCCACGGGCCCGATCCCGCGGGCTTCCTCCGAAAGTCTCCAGTTCCCCAGTTCGCAGCATTGGCCGGTGGACGCGCATCGGAGGGCCCGATCCTGGTGAGCTTCGTTTTTTCGCAACCGGCGTGAGCCCGTCCTCCCGCAATTGGAAACGCCCGTTAATTGCCATCCGGCACAAAATGCCGCCGTCAACTTACCCTTCCATCTGGAGAAGCCAATGGAACGCCGTTGGACCTCACTGATCCCATTGATGCTGTTTGTCCTGTTTGTCGCGCGCTCGGCAGCGGCGGCCGAGTCGCCGGACGCTTCGCTCGCCGGCTCCAAGCCGAACATTATTCTGGTGATGACCGACGACCAGGGCTACGGTCAGGTCGGTCGGCACGGTCACCCCTGGATCGAAACGCCCAATCTCGATCGGCTGCACGATCAGAGCACGCGGTTCACGCGGTTCCTCGTCAGTCCGACGTGCTCACCCACTCGCTCGGCCATCATGACTGGCCGCCACCCGATGCGCAACGGCATCACCCACACCATCTTGGAGCGCGAGCGGATGACGCTCGACGCCACCACGTTGCCCGAGGTGCTGAAGAAGGCGGGCTACACGACGGCCATTTTCGGCAAGTGGCATCTCGGCGATGAGGAGCCCTATCAACCGCATAATCGCGGGTTCGACGAGGCCTTCGTGCACGGCGCCGGCGGCATCGGCCAGGCCTATCCCGGCAGTTGTGCCGACGCGCCGGGCAACAAGTACTTCGACCCGGTGATCCGTCACAACGGCAAGTTCGTCAAGACGCACGGGTTCTGCACTGACGTATTTTTCACGGCCGCGTTGGGTTGGATCCGGCAGGCCGCGGCCAAGGATGAGCCATTCTTCGCCTACATCTCGACCAACGCGCCCCACGGGCCATTCATCGCCCCGCCGGAGAACGTCAAGCGGTTCACCGATTTGGGAATGAGCAAGAAACACGCCGGCTTCTATGGGATGGTCGAGAATATCGACGAGAACATGGGCCGCCTGATGGCGAAGCTCGACGCCTGGAAGCTGGACAAGAACACCGTGCTGATCTTCATGTCGGATAACGGGACGACCGGCAACGGCGCCGGCCGCCCCGGCGTTCGGATCGGCGAAACGCCCGACGGCAAGCCGCTCCACGTATACAACGCCGGCATGAAGGGCATGAAAGGATCGCCCGACGAGGGGGGCGTGCGCGTCCCCTTCTTCGTGCGCTGGGAGGGCCGCATCGAGCCGGGCCAGGAAGTCGACCGCATCGCCGCCCACATCGACATCCTCCCCACGCTTGCGACGCTGGCCGGCGCGGAACCGCCCGCCGAGCAAGTCGAGGGCCGTAATCTCCTGCCACTGATCCGCTCGCCCAATGCCGAGTGGCCGGACCGGTACCTGTTCACCCACACCGGACGCTGGCCCAAGGGTGATGACCCCGACAAGTATCAGTGGCGGAAGTTCGCTGTCCGCAACCAGCAGTTCCGCATGGTCGGCCGAGATGCCCTCTACGACATGCAAGAAGATCCCGGCCAGAAGGAGAACGTCATCCAAGAACACCCGGAGGTCGCCGAGCGGATGCGGGCGGCCTTCGACCGCTGGTGGAAGGAAACCCGGCCGATGATGGTCAACGAGGACGTCCCGCTAGCCGAGGAACGACCGTATCACGTGCTATATCGCAAGCAGGCGGAGACCTCGGGTATCCCCGATTGGCAGCCGCCGGCGCTTGATTGAAACACCCGTCCGATTGAAATAGTTCGTCCCGCCCGCGACCAGCCACAAGAGTGCCCCATCCACCAGGAGGAAAGCCAAGATGATTCGTCGACACACCACCTTGACGGCCGCTATCTTGCTCGGGCTGGGCCTCGGCCCAATCGCGATTCGCGCCGCGTCGGCCGACGAACCCGCCTTAAACCCCAAGCAAGACCTGATATCGCTGCACTACGATCACGCGCCCGACCGCGACGACGGCCAAAGCGCCGCGGCCGATCGCACGCTGTTGCAGTCGATGTTCGGTCGGCAGTGGCTGGAGGAGCACATTCTGGCCGTCTCGGGCGCCTACGGAAAGAATCGCAATCGATTCCAGCCTGAGTCCGACAAGGTGATGGACGCCGTGTTCGGCGACGTCGGCGGGTGGATCGCCGCGGACGACGATTGGAACGCGGCCGTCGAAAAGGTGGCCGATCGATGGATCGAACAGCTTCGCTCCGGGGGCGATGTCTGGGTCAAGGAGGGCGGGCAGTCAGACATCACCGCCGCGGCCATTCGACGCGTGCGGGAGGAACTGCCGGAGGTAAACACCCGGCGGCGGATCCACGTGGTCCAGCACTCCGATTGGAACGAAAACCAGACGACGCCCACGGCCCTGGCCTACACCAAGGCACAGGCCCGGTATGTGCGGATCAAGGACGCCAATGCCTACCTGAACCGAAAGGGGGGCGACGAGGCATTCGTCCGCGCGGCCACCGGGCACGAGAAGTTCGGCGAGCACTGGAAGGCCGCCTTCGAGTACTACGATCCTCGCCAACGAGTCGACTTCTCCGATAGCGGCGAACTGATGCACATCGTCGGCCTGCCGGAACTGGACATCGACGCCTTCGCCCGCCGTTTTCTGCAGACCCTCCGCTAGGATCGGGCGACGTGGCGTGGGAGGCGGGATCGGCGAAAATTGCGCCAACCCGCCGAGAATCCGCCCTACCCTCCCCGCGCGTCCCTCGCGATCCTCCGCGCGAGAGTGGGTCAAGGCTCGCCAACCGGGCGTTTCGCCTGAGTCTTGGCATATTGCATGTCGTGCACCCGCGATGCGGATTGCGTCCGGAATCTGGCCCCACTCCTCCCGGACGTGTCATTGCCACCAAAGGCCTTTTCCACTAAAATAATCCTAGTATTTGTTCACATGCTCATGGTCAATCGGCTCCTCCAACAAGGTCAGCAATGAACCGACGTTCCGCGTTCACGCTTGTCGAATTACTCGTGGTGATCACGATCATCGGCATCCTCATCGGGCTGCTGCTGCCGGCGGTGCAGAGTGCCCGCGAGGCGGCCCGCCAGCTCCAGTGTAAGAACAACATCAAACAGTTGGCGTTGGGGTGCCTGCAACACCAGGAGGCGCAAGGCTTCTTCCCC
>Ga0180436_10002532_pt1 | contig 17271 bp, 19 predicted proteins | sample SS_ome_2_FD_132434 | JGI IMG/M metagenome (GOLD analysis project Ga0180436, IMG submission 132434) | Hypersaline lake sediment archaeal communities from the Salton Sea, California, USA - SS_3_S_2 metaG | ecosystem: Environmental > Aquatic > Non-marine Saline and Alkaline > Hypersaline >...
CGTTGATGCCGTTCTCCGCGTAGTCTTTCCCGGGCTTTGTGCCTGCCTCGGCGCCGAGACCGCAAGAGATGGAGTCACCGAAGACTTCCAGCTTTTTCGTGGGCAATGCGTCAGGAGTGATCAGCTTGCCGCCGTCATTGATTTTGGAGGCCTCGCTGTTGGAGATCCAGCCTGTGACGTGATGGCCGCCTGGCTCTATCTCTCTGCGGAAGCTCGTGAGCCATTCAGAGAGGCACTCGACATCGATGACGCCACCTGGATGCGGGCGCGTGGTTGGGCGCTCTCGGTAGGTGTGATCGCCTATCCGTACTACAAGCATTCCAACCCAAAACTCGCAAGCATCGCCAAGCGCGCAATTTCCGAAGTGCTTTCAGACATGGATTCCTAGCAAACTCCATGCGTTGCTATACTTCGGCAGTGATTGGGGGTGGCAGTGGCTCAACGAAAGGCACAACTCTACAAGCGTTATCCGGCTTCCACTCCCTGGATCTACAACCTAACGACAGGCCTCCACTTCGGGCTCGGGAGTGCGGGGATTCTTATCGCCTATGCGTTTGCAGGGTGGGTCGGGACCGTACTTGGCACACTCTATTTCGTGTTTGCCTTTGGAGAGATGTACGTACTCATGCCACTCAAGGTCTGCCCGAACTGTGTCTACTACGCGCTGAAGGATTCCGTATGCGTCTCGGGTCTTAATGCTCTCTCGCAGCGGATCGCCCGTCCCGGAGCAGTGGCTGCATTTGGCAAGCGCGCACAAGGAATACTCTGCCCAAACAATCTCTATATGGCTTCGCTCTTGCTGCCGATTCTGGCAGTCATTCCAGGGCTGGTTTTTGACTTTTCGGTGCTCCTGCTTTCGATTCTAATTGCGCTCGTAGCACTCCTCGTCTTCAGATTCTTTGTGATCTTCCCGAAACTGGGCTGTCTGCACTGCCGCGCCAAGTTCGTTTGCCCACAAGCGGGATCGATGGGAGTGAGAGAGAGATAATGGAGACTTGGTGCGAACTAGGGAGGCATTGATGGAATCCAACGTGCTTCGATGTTCAGGCTATCCGCAAAGTGGCATCGAGATCCAGCGTGCATCGGATTGCGCGCTCGTCACAGCAGATGGCAGGGAGCTCATAGATTTCGAGGCTGGTGTTTGGTGCGCAGCTCTGGGACACAATCATCCTGGCATTCGGGCAACCATCGACGCACAGCTGGATCGGATGAGTCACATCGGCTATCGAGTGTCCAACACGACTCAGGAGGCCGCTGCATCGGCGCTGCTCGAGGTCTGTGGATTGCGAGATGGGAAGGCGGTCTTCCTCTCCTCAGGTAGCGAGGCCGTAGAGTTTGCCTCTCAAGTAGCGCGGGTCGTCAGTGCGAAGCCGTATCTGCTGTCATTGCAGGAGTCCTATCTCGGTGCCTATGGATCGGTCGGTGGCAAGAAGCCTGAGGAATGGGTGCTGTTCGATCGCTTGAACTGCGAGTCGTGTGCGAGCGACTCTGGCTGCACATCGGATTGTCCTTCGCTCTCGATGCTGCCGTTTGACAAGATCGGCGCATTCGTACTCGAGGCAGGAAGCTCGGGCGGATTCATCCGTTTCCCGAGATCCGATCTTGTGCGAGCGCTTTGTGAGCAGGTCCGAGCGCACGGCGGACTGGTGGTTGCCAATGAGATCACGACAGGATTCGGGCGGACGGGTGAATGGTTCGGCTTCAACCACTTTGGTATCCAGCCCGACATCATCGCAGTGGGTAAGGGACTTGGCAATGGGCACCCCGTGAGTGCCATTGCCCTCTCAAGAAACGTCGTATCTGCACTGAGTCGTACTGACTTCCACTACGCGCAATCCCACCAGAACGATCCGCTCGGCTGTGCGATTGCTGTGGAGGTCATCCGCACTTTGAGAGAGGAAAAACTGATTGAGCGAGCGCGCGAAGTGGGGTCAGCCTTCCGAGAACGTCTTGAGCAGCTCCGTGAGGGTCATGACTGCGTCGCCGATGTACGAGGTCGCGGCCTGCTGCTTGCGATTGAGTTCGACCGTACACCGGGCGTTCTCGATCTGGATGCAGTCTTCAGCGGATTGCTGGATGCGGGGTTTCTGGTAGGGTACAAGCCAGCAGGACACCTCTTGAGATTCCTCCCGCCACTCACCATCTCGAATCAGAACATTGAGCGGCTGATCGAAGCTCTTTCGAACCTAGTCAAACCCTGACACAGTAAGTCCTCGCAACGCGATGTCGGCGATCCGCACGAGAACAGTGAACGCAGATTCCCGAGTGGGTTCCCTCTCATGCGCTATAGCTATAATGGTCATCGGAAGTACCGCTAGGTGAAGAGGAGCTATAGATGAGATCAATGCTATCTGTGTTTGTTGTTCTTGCGCTGAGCTGCTTCGCCTGCCTCGCGCAACCTGTTATCGTCTGCACGACAACCATAGTTGGAGATGTGGTGTCGCAACTTGCGGGATCAGACTTCGAGGTGAAGACCCTGCTGCCTGTTGGCGCTGATCCGCACTCGTTCGAACCAACGCCGCAGGATCTTGTGACCTTGGCGAGTGCGACGCTGATCTTCTCCAATGGCGCTGAGCTTGAGGAGACCTTGGAAGCCTACTTGGAATCCGCGGAAGCGCCAGTGATCTCCCTAGCCGATGGGTTGGAGCTTCTGCCCATCGACGTCCAAGAGGAACAACACCACGAGGACGAAGATCACGAAGAAGAAGAGGAAGAAGCGCAGCACGACCATGGTTTCTTCGACCCGCATGTTTGGTTCGATCCAACCTTCGTGAGTTCCTGGACTGAAACCATCGAACGGGAACTTGCCGCCATCTTGCCTGCATCATCCGCAGACATCGCAACTCGCGGGAGTGCATATCGCCTAGAACTTCAGGCACTCGACACGTGGATCATGGAAACGGTCTCCGTTCTTCCAACTGCGAGTCGAAACCTTGTCACAGACCATTCTGTGTTTGCCTACTTCGCCGCGCGATATGGATTCACGCAGGCTGGCGCAATCCTTCCTGGTGGTACGACAGCATCTGAACCCTCAGCCAAAGATCTGGCTGAAGTGATCGATACCATCCGCGCACTCGATGTATCCGTAATCTTTGTAGGCGAGGTCATTTCGTCCGCGCTGGTAGCGCAAGTTGCTCAAGACACCGGAACCGACCTCGTGTTTATCTACACAGGATCACTCAGTGATCGCAATGGACCAGCAGCAAACTATATCGACCTCATGAAGTACAACGTTCAGGCCATTGTCGATGCATTGATCAAGGAATCGTAGGAGGACCACAATCGCAAGCGTGCATGCAAAGCGAGGCCGCAGATCCAGGCATCCTGTCTCACACGTAGAGGCGGCAGCCGCCATTCACGTGCAAGGACTCGATGTATCTCTCGATGGACATCCAGCCCTTGAGGATATCAGCTTCGTACTCAACTCAGGTGATCGCCTTGCGATCGTCGGCCCCAACGGTGCTGGCAAGAGCACGCTGCTCAAGACGCTGGCTGGGCTCCTGTCTCCAAGTTCAGGCGTTGTCGAGGTTCACGGACACGCACCTCTAGGGCATGTATGCATTGCGTATGTCCCGCAGCACGCTACTGTGGATTGGCGATTCCCATTGACAGTACTCGATGCGGTCTCCATGGGTCGTGTAGGGCGAATCGGCCCGTTGCGGCGGCCCACCGATGCAGATCGAGAGATCGTTCAGGATGCACTCAAGGCTGTGGGACTCAAAGGCCTAGCTCACAGAACAATCGGCGCATTGTCGGGAGGCGAAAAACAGCGGATGTTTGTCGCCCGCGCACTTTCTCAGGAATCGGACATCATCCTGATGGATGAGCCATTTGCCGGTCTGGATCGCCAATCACGAGATGAGTTGGTCGAGGTGTTGACGACGTTGGACAACAGAGATGTCACGCTGTTGGTTGCGATGCACGACCTTGGACTCGCAGCCTCGCAGTTCGAGCACATGCTGCTACTCAAGACCAGAGCCCTTGGCTTTGGCGAACCCAGCCATGTACTGAGTGAATCCGCACTTCGAGACGCTTACGGCAGTTGTCTGCGAATGGTGGAGACAGATCAAGGGATGATGATTCTCCACGATACGTCCTGTGCAGGAGAACTCTCATGACGTTCTGGCAAGCAATCACAGAGCCTTTGAGCTATGCATTCATGGTGCGCGCACTCCTGGCCGCAATCCTCGTAGGGGGGCTCTCTGCCGTTGTGGGGGCCTTCGTTGTTCTTCGCTCCATGACCTTCCTGGGTGATGCGCTTGCGCATGCAGTGCTCCCGGGGATCGCGGCCGGCTACCTCTTCGCTGGCAGTGCAAATCGACGTGCGCTCTTCTGGTGGGCACTTGCAACAGCAATCATTGTTGCGCTTGGGATCGACCGCATCAGCCGACACGGCAAGGTCCGGGAGGATGCAGCAATCGGAATCGTGTTCGCCGGGACTTTCGCACTAGGCGTCGCCTTGATCTCGACCGTACGGGGATTCGCAGTCGATCTTGTGCACGTTCTGTTTGGGAATGTCTTGGGAGTATCGAATGGCGACCTGATCTTGATGGGTGCGTTTGGAGCAGCCGTCTTGCTTGTCGTTGTGCTTCTCTACAAGGAACTTGTGCTCGTGTCGTTTGACCCCACGCTCGCAACAACGCTCCGAATGCCCACGAGCTTCTACAGGATCCTTTTCCTTGTGCTTGTTGCCGTGACGGTGGTTGTCTCATTGCAGACCGTGGGCCTGGGACTGATGCTGGCAATGCTCGTGACCCCGGCATCGACTGCCTATCTCCTGGTGCGGCGTCTACCGAAGATGATGGCTGTGGGTGCGTGCTTTGGTATTGCGTCCGGCATTACAGGACTCTACTTGTCGTTCTACATTGGAATCTCCTCGGGCGCAGCCATTGTTCTTGTGGCGATTGGTCTATTCCTTCTGGTGCTCGTAGGACATCCGAAGACGGGATTGATCGCGCGGGCCGTTCGCAGGTCTGCGCGTCCTCGATAGCGCACGTGTGCAAAGCCAACGCACGTCTCGGAAGAAAGGAGTCTCTCGTGACGTTTCTCGAACTCGTTGAACAGGTCAAGGCATGCTTTGCGCCATTGGACATATCACCCCTTGAGGGCGAGTTTGGGGTTACCACCAACAGCGAGCGCAAGGTTCAACAGGTGGGCTACGCAACCAATCTTTCCAGAGCAGTTGCGGACCGTGCCATTGCGCTCGGTCTTGATGCCTTGATCACACATCACGATGCCTGGGACTTCCTGTACGAGAGTCGAGAGGCCGTTTACCAGGCGTTGAGAAGCCACCAAATCAGCCATTGCTTCGTGCATGCTCCACTGGACGCCGCCCCGTTTGGCACTACGGTGGCCCTCGCTAAACTTCTCTCCCTGCGAGTTGTGGGCGAATTCGCGGAATACGAAGGCTTCATGTGTGGCCGCATCTGCACGCCAGAGAATACGCTTTCGTTTGACGAACTAGCGGCACGACTCTCTGCTGCCACCGGAGCAGGGATCCGAGTTTGGAAGAACCACGATCGAGCTGTTGGGCAAGTCGGTATTACAACGGGTGGGGGCAGCATGACAGATCTTGTGCGTGAAGCCTCCGGGTTGGGATGCGATACGTACATTACCGGTGAGTCGAATCTGTACATGGCGCAGTACGCAATCGAACGAGGCGTCAACCTGCTCATCGGCACACACACACACACGGAGTTCCCTGGAGTCGAGAGCCTCTGCAGCAAACTGCAATCTACCTGTCCAGTTGAATTTGTCCCTCTGCAGGAGCAGGACGTTGAGACCGGCACACTCATTCTTTCTGGCTAGCACGAACCACCTCTCGACTTCGCGCCTGCGTGCATATCTGCTAGAGTGACTCGGAGAAGGGGGCTGGTGTCTCTTGGAGCGCATTCGAATCATTCTGATGGGGTGCTGGATTGCATTGATGCTGACGTATCTACTGGGAGATGTGTTACGCATCTTCGCCGGGGACTTCATAGCCGGGCAAATGGGAGGCGGCGAGGACGCTTCTCAGTGGATGTATCTTGGGGCAGCACTGCTCATGTTGATTCCTATTGCGATGCTCCTGCTTTCGCTCATCGTGTCCTACCCAGCCATACGGTGGATCACGATCATTGCAGCCGCTGTCCTGTTTCTGTTCAACGCAGTGTCAGTGCACACTTACCCAGGGCTTTACGACAAGTTCCTGATCGTTGTTGGCCTCGCCATCAACGGCCTGACAATCTGGTACGCAATGAAGTGGCTCCCACTTCCTTAGAGCATCGACGACCATCTGGGAGGTCGGCATGAAGACTCTGACGGTTCTGGCAGGGCTTGGTGTGTTGGCAATGATCGCTGCGATCATCTTTGCGTTTCTATCCGGCGACTTCGCTCGCGAGGGCCGCCAGCTTCTGTCGATGCCATGGGGCGTGACATCGCTCGTCGATCTCTACGTTGGATTCGTGCTCTTCTGTGCGTGGATTCTGTTTCGGCAAGGGAACACGGCAGGGGCTTGGCTGTGGATCATCCTCGTGCTCACGCTTGGTGCGCTTGCAATCTGTCTTTACATCCTTAGTCTTCTTCGCTCGTCTGCAGGTGATTGGCAGCACTTCTTCATGGGCCGCCATGCGAGGCGCGTCGCTTGAGACTGAAGCACCGGAAGCTCGTTGAGCTTGCAGAGGAACTCCGCACTGTTGTCTTCGCCAAACGCTCCTGGGGTGATGCCATCGGACCGCCGCTTGTGTTTGTTCTCGGTGACATCCTGTTTGACGTGTGGATCGCCATTGCATGTGCTGCAAGCTTGTCGATCGTGCTGGCCTTGCTTCGGCTCGCCCAGCATCGACCTCTCCGCTACGCACTCGGTGGTCTTGGGAGCGTGGCAGTCGCCTCTTTGATTGCGCTTCTTCTTTCTCGCGGCGAGGGCTTCTTCATTCCTGGGATGATCCGCGGTGCAGTGACAGCTCTGATCTGCCTCGTCAGCGTGATCTTCAAACGGCCACTCGTGGCCTGGACCAGTTTCATGGCAAGGCGTTGGCCGCTTGAATGGTATTGGCACCCGAGAGTCAGGCCCGCGTACAGCGAAGTGTCTCTTGCATGGTTCGTCTTCTTCGCTGGGCGACTGATTGCGCAGTACATCCTCTTCCAGCGAGCAGCAACGCTCGCCCTGGGAACTGTCAATCTGATCCTCGGGTGGCCCGCCTTGATCCTCCTACTCATCGGAAGCTACCTCTATGGACTCTGGCGGCTTCGTCGGCTTCATGGCCCCAGTGTTCAGGAGTTCCGCGATGAGGTGCCGCCCCCATGGTCAGGGCAGCAAAGAGGTTTCTAGCGGAAAGCAACGTAAGTGAAAGAGGATGCAATTCTGCTGGGATGAACATCGCAAAGCGCCGTATGCGAGGCGGATGGTCAGTTGTGGAACGTCGTAAGATTCCCGTCACAATCCTTGACTGAGAACTGCTTCAATCCCCACGGTGTAGCCCAAAGCGGTTCGACGATTTCCGCACCGCGTGCCTGAACACTGTTGTGGTAGACTTCGATGTCAGCGACCTGGATGTAGACAGAGATTGGACCCGGACTTCCCACACGCTCGGCCGCCTGCTGGATCAATGCCGCATCGTTTCGCCCTTCCTCGATCGCAGCAACAGGCGGGAGACCGATCATGATCTGCGCGTCCCCCAGCTTGAGAATGCAGAAGTCGGCTGGCGCGTCGTCAGGCTGCCGGTAGGCTAGCTCGAATCCAAGTACGCTGACATAGTGTGCAAGTGCCTTCTCAACATCCGAACTCCAGTAGTGAATCTGTATGGCCATACGTAACTATACACCTCCTGCGCATGAGCCCATGGAATCAAGACACTGCCCCTCTGTGGTGACAAATCGGCCTAGAGCACTTGCCGCAAGACACGAATGCACAGGAAGCACGCCCACAAGATCGCCGACGCGAACCTGCATCGGTTTGTCCTTTGGAACGCGCACAATACCGACTTCTTGCGACACCGAGACGACATCACCAAGCACATCCGATGGATCCCACGCATTCGCGCGCAACGCGATTGCCTTACCGAACAGCGGCGCGTCACTTCCGCTTCCCAGTCGCTCCTTGGACAGATGAACTGCCCCACCGTGAATGACAAATTCGCTCCGATGCTCGTATACCGAAACCACTGGGCAGGCAACAACCGAGGCAATATCATCGAGCGCGCAGGCCCCAAGTTGCCACTGGGTGAGATCGCACAGAGCAAAGTTGCCAGGATGGATCTCGTCCAAGCCTACAAAGTCCTCAGACAGCAGACACCCTGGTGTATCGCCTGCGCCAATCAGGACTTGATCGTGTCCTGCCGAAGCGAGGATCTGCCGAAGCCTCTCAAGCTTCACGATCCCTGAGCGGAATCGCTGTTGCACCTCATCCTCAGTCCGAGCGTGGTAGGTGTGTCCAGCATGCTCGTAGAGGCCGGCAAGCGAAAGCGCGGGGCTTGAGGCGACCTGATCCGCAAGCGCAACAACCTCGTCTTCTGACGCGGCCGGAATTCCAGTTCTTCCATAGCCAGCATCAACGTCGATCCACACACACACTGGAGACTTCAGTTCTGATTCGAGCCTCGCAAGCGACGCGGAGTTGTCAAGCAGAATCTGGAGATGGCTGAATCTGGCGAGGCGGTTCACCGCATCGATTTCGCGTGGATTGAAAGGAAAGGCCACGAGGATATCACGCCAGCCATGCTTCGCGAAATACTCTGCCATCTGAAGTGACGACACCGCGATTGCATCGACCCCATGAGATCGAAACCAACTTCCAATGCCTGCAGACTGGTGTGTCTTGAAGTGAGGTCGAAGTCGCACACCGCTACGTCGCGCCTTCTCCGACATTCGCAGGATGTTGCGGTCAACGCGCGTTCGATCGACGAGCAGCGTCGGACGAGTGATCGTGGAGTACGGGGATGAGTTCATGGGTTTGTTGACTGAGGCGATCCGATGGTTCCTGCAGTCATGTCGCACTTGGCCGACTGATCGCGAAGTCCTCTGTCGCACACGAGGGTTCTCACACTCCGTTCAGCATCACGTTCCTCGACTTTACAGAACCGTGCGTGAAAGTTCATGCACGAGCTCCACCTTCGGTAAGATGGCTATTGAGAGTTTGGCTCGATTCCGGTTGTCGCCATCGATCGCTCTTGATCAAATTGGGGAGGCAACTCAGTCCATGCTTGCATGAGGGAGATTGGATGAATGTGAACGCACGCGAAGCAGAGATAGCGCTTGATTCAACCCAGCAGGTCCTCTTCGATGAGCTTGTCCAGCGCGGCGTGGCAGGGCAGAGCCTTCTTGAGATCGGTTGTGGATCCGGCGGTTTGCATCAAGAGCTTCTTCGGGCCGGCGCTTCCGAAGCCGTCGGGATCGAACTCATCACTGACATCGTCAAGAAGGCAGAGGCTCGTTCCCACTCACTCGGACTCTCGGACCGGGCGAGCTACATCAGCGGAGACTTCATGCAATACAAGGGTACGTTAGAGTCCGCGGACATCGTCATCCTGGACAAGGTCGTGCACTGCTACCATGACCCTCAAAGCCTAATCCGCGAGTCCGCTGCGAAGGCGAAGACGCTACTCGCAGTTGCGTTTCCCGCACCACGTCCACTGCTCGCAGCCTCAATGCGCGTTCTCAGTCCAATCCTTCGGCTCTTCCTTCCATTTCGCGTGAAGTTCACGAAGCCCGAGCAGATCAGAGCCTGGATACGCGAGACAGGGTTCGAGCGGAGCTTCAGCCAGCACACAGAGATGTGGCATATTGAGATCTACCAGCGTTCAACCACACCCGAGGAGATGCTATGAGGCACCATCGAATCGTCGCAACCAAAGCAGGCGGTCCTGAGGTCCTGCACTGGATCGAAGAGGACGTGTCCCCTCCGGAGTCAGGAGAAGTTCTTGTTCGTGTCTTGGCAGCAGGGGTCTCAGCCTACGACGTGATGGTCAGACAATCGCGGCTCATGCCCCCTAAACCGCCGTTCACACCAGGTGTCGACATCGTTGGCGTTGTCGAGCAGCTCGGCGAAGGTGTAGCAGGAGTTGTGCGAGGGCAACGCGTTGCGGCACTGCTGGGGTTTGGCAATGGAGGCTACGCGGAAACGCTCTGCGTTCCTGCGAAGGATCTCGTGCCGGTTCCCGAGGGCATAGATCCAGCAACTGCAGTATGCCTCGTTGCCAACTACTTGACTGCCCATCGCGTATTGCACGCAGACGCCAAGATCAAGCAGGGAGAGAAGGTGCTCGTACAGGGCGCTGCAGGAGGAGTCGGCACAGCAATCCTGGAGCTTGGCAGACTTCTAGAGCTTGAGATGTATGGGACGGCCTCCCCGTCCAATCACGAACTCGTGAAATCGCTCGGCGCTACCCCGATTGACTACAAGTCGGAGAACGTTGTGCGCCGTGTCAGAGAGCTTTCGGGAGGAGGCGTGAATGCGGCATTCGATCATATCGGTGGATTCAGACAGCTCAGAAGCTCGTATCGCACGCTGGCAAAGGGTGGGCGACTCGTGTGGTACGGCGTGGCTGCCTCCAAGAAGCATGGCATACGGGTCATTCCCTATAGCATCTTTACGATGCTGTTCTTGAAGCTTGTTCCGGATGGCCGGAAATCCCTTCTCTCTGGAGACCATCCCGAGTACCCACAGCAGGTCCTGCCTGAGCTATTCGCACTGCTGGAACAGGGAAGACTTGCGCCGGTCATTGCCGATCGCATTCCGTTAGCCGATGCCCGGCGAGCCCATGAGCTCGTGGAGCAAGGCGGTTATCAAGGGAAGTTCGTCTTGACTACAGATGCCTATCGAGGTGAGACCACATGAGAGCGGTTATCTACCAGCAGTACGGAGATTATGACGTTCTGCACATTGAAGACGTGGACACGCCTACGCCAGCTAGCGACGAAGTTCGTGTACGCATTCATGCAACAACCGTCACGACAGCGAGTCTAGCGAATGTCTCTGGCAAACCCTTCATCGCAAGACTTGCCTCGCCGAACCTGGGGATCACAAGACCAAAGGAACAGATTCTTGGTGTCGAACTTGCCGGCGTTGTCGATGCAGTTGGCAGGAACGTGTCGAGCTTCCAGGTCGGGGATCGGGTGATCGCCGAACCAGAAACAGGAGCGTTTGCAGAATTCATCTGCATGCAGGAAGACGGTCTGATTGCACGAATGCCTGAGTCCACCTCATTCCCGGAAGCCGCGGCCGCCTGCGATGCCTTCCTGACCGCCATGCCATTCTTGCGGGACACGGCGAATCTCAGACAGGGGCAACACGTCCTCATCAACGGAGCCTCTGCAAGCATTGGGACAGCGGCGATTCAGATCGCCAAGCACTTCGGAGCAGAAGTTACTGGGGTGTGCAGTTCCAACAACGTTGAGCTGGCTGCATCCCTCGGCGCGGACCACGTGATCGACTATACCCAGGATGACTTCACCCGTGGCGCGCGAATCTATGACGTGATCTTCGATGTCGTTGCCAAGAGCTCGTTTGGCCGATGCAAGCGCGTGCTTTCAGACCAAGGCATCTACATGACGACGTTTCCAACGCTCGGCGTCTTCCTCCCCAAGTTTGGAGGGAAGCAAGCGAAGTTCTTGGCCAGCGGATTGCGACCACCCGAAGACCGCCGCAAGGATCTCAGGCTTCTCCCTGAACTGATGGATGCGGGGGTACTACGAACGGTCATTGATCGCATGTACACACTCGACCAGATCGTCGAAGCACATCGATACGTCGCAAGCGGCCATAAGAAGGGAAACGTGATTGTCACAGTTGTGCCGTAGTCGAACCGAGAGGAGCAAATCGAATGGCAGACAACAGCACACATCTGGATCGGAGGTTCTGGGCAATCGGCGGCGGCACGCTCGTGGGCCTTGGCGTGGGGTTTCTGTTCCTAACCACGAACATCTTTGCCTTCATCGCGTCGATGTTCATAGGCATGGGGGGCGGACTCCTACTGGCGTCCCTACTGCCCAAGAGGTGACCGACACTTGAGAGCTATCATCTGGACCGCGTATGGATCACCGGACGTACTCCAACTCCAGGAGATTCCCAAACCGGTGCCCAAGGACAATGAGGTTCTCATCCGCGTGCAGGCGTCAACGGTCACCGCAGGCGACTGCGAACTCCGGTCACTCAAGCTCTCTCCGCTAATTCGATGGCCCATGCGAATCTATGCAGGGCTCATACGCCCCAAGCGGGTTCGGATCCTTGGGCAGGAGTTCGCTGGGACCGTCGAATCCACTGGCAAACAAGTCACACGCTATCGTCCAGGGGACGAAGTGTTCGGTCTTGCCGGATTCGGAGCAGGTGGGTACGCGGAGTACATCTGCCTGCCGGAGACACCGGGTGAAATGGATGGCGCGTACACATCCATGCCCGAGGACGTCTCGTTTCAGGAGGCTGCTGCAATCTCGGTGGGAGGATTGGAGTCTTTCCACTACTTGACCGAGGCGAGAATCCGACCTGGACAGCATGTGCTCATCATCGGAGCAGGCGGCAGCATTGGGACAATCGGGGTTCAACTGGCCAAGCGATGGGGCGCCGTAGTCACTGCAGTTGATCGAGCCGACAAACTTGAGATGCTCAAGTCCCTTGGAGCCGACCACGTCGTCGACTATCAGCAAGAAGATGCCACTAAGTACTCAGCCCGGTTCGATGTAGTTCTTGATATTGTCGGGAGGACGCCGATTGGCAAAGGCATCCGCATGCTGAAAGACACCGGCATCTACTTGATGGCAAACCCTCGATTCGGAAAGCTCCTAAGGGGTCGTTTGCTGACGCAGGGCTCAGCGCGACGCCTCATATCAGGGAAGGTAGAATCAAGCGCGAAACGACTGGATCAGTTGAAGACGCTCGTATCAGCTGGAGAGGTTCAGATCGTCATAGACCGGACCTATCCACTTGCACAAACTGCAGATGCACATCGGTATGTTGAAGAAGGCAACAAACAAGGAAACGTCGTCATCCTGATCCAAGAGGATACAGAGGGAGAAGAGGACCATGAAAGCGATCGTTCAGACTCACTACGGATCTCCAGGCAAGTTTGAGCTCCGAGACATCCCCGCGCCAACCATCAAGAAACCTCAGGATGTCCTCATCGACGTCCATGCAGCAGCCCTGCACGCAGGCGACGTATTCATGATGCGAGGCAATCCAGTGTTTACTCGCCTTGTTGTTGGTTTCCCAAAGCCGCGAAACTACATTCCCGGGTTTGATGCAGCAGGAACCGTGTTGGAAGTTGGAGATGGTGTCACCTCCCTGCGGCCAGGCGACAAGGTCTTCGGAACGTTCTCGCATACCTGTGCAGAACGCGCCGTCGCCCGCGCGTCGAAGCTTGCCAAGGTGCCGTCGAATCTCTCCCTAGCGGAAGCTGCAACCGTGCCTGTATCTGCGTCAGCAGCGTTGATAGGAATCCGAGATGCCGGGAAGGTCAAACCTGAAATGAAGGTGCTGATCAATGGGGCATCTGGCGGGGTTGGCACGTATGCGGTGCAGGTCGCCAAGGCTTACGGTGCTGAAGTCACCGGGGTCTGCAGCGGACGCAACGAGGAGCTGGTACGCTCACTTGGGGCAGATCACGTGATTGACTACACCGCCCACGACTTCACCTGTGGCGATGCAAAGTTCGATGTGATTCTCGATCAAGTCGCCAATCACCCACTTGCTGCCTGCAGACGGGCACTGACTCCAAATGGCATCCATATTCCCAACAGCGGGCATGGAGGGATGCCATTCATCCTGAAATCAATGATTGCTTCGCTCTTCATTCGGCAACAAGGCTCCACGTACTTCGCCGAACCCAAGCAGAAAGACCTTCTCGAACTCAAACAGCTCATTGAGAATGGGAAGCTGAAACCCGCCATTGACCGCACATACCCGCTCGCTGAAGTCGGAGATGCCTTCGCATACCTCAATGCAGGGCACGCGCGAGGTAAGGTCTCGATCGTCATTAAGGAGTAGCATATGAGCATCGGCGTGCTAGGTCTTGGGGTGATGGGGCTGAATCTCGCGCGCAACCTTGAGCGCAATGGGTCATCTGTTTCCGTCTACAACCGATCGGAAGATAGAACACACGAGTTCATGGATACCTATGCCTCTGATGGGAACTTCACGGCCACCTTTAGCATTCAGCAGTTTGTTGACACGCTCTCCCAGCCACGCAAAGCGTTGCTTATGGTCAAAGCGGGTGACCCGACCGATGCACTGATCGACCAGCTGCTCCCACACCTTGATGCAGGGGACATCCTGATGGACGGGGGCAACGCACACTATGCGGATACCAATCGCCGGGACATTCGTTGTTGCGAGGTCGGAGTTCATTATCTCGGTGTCGGCGTCTCTGGTGGAGAAGTTGGCGCTCTCGAAGGGCCTTCCATCATGGTCGGAGGCTCCACAGAAGCTTTTGACGTCATCGGGCCAACCCTCGAATCCATCGCTGCCACAGGACCTCAGGGCCCGTGCTGCGCACTTCTGGGTCCCAACTCAGCGGGCCACTATGTAAAAATGGTTCACAATGGGATTGAGTACGCAGTTATGCAGATCCTCTCAGAGGCGTATGACATCATGCGACGGGGTCTTGGGATGTCGGCAACCGCCATGGCTGCTGTCTTTCACAAATGGAACGAGGGCGAGCTAGACTCCTATCTTGTGGAGATCACCGCTGACATTCTAAGCCACACCGATCCTGATAGCGGCAAACCCCTTGTGGAGTACATCCTCGATACAGCGTCGCAGAAAGGCACAGGGAAATGGTCGAGTCAGTCCGCGCTAGATCTCGGGAGCCCTTCCTCTTCGATCAGCGCAGCCGTGTTTGCGCGTGTGCTGTCGTCGCTGCAGGCTGAGCGTGTCACGGCTCAGCATCTGCTTGAGGGGCCGGATCCGACCGTCAACGAGGATCGAGTGCTCGACAGACTTCACTCCGCGGTTCTGTTGTCTACGCTGACAGCCTATGCACAGGGATTCCGACAGTTGCGCGATGCGTCGGCAGAGTACTCGTACAATCTTGATCTCTCGGAAGTCGCACGGGTCTGGACCGCTGGCTGCATCATTCGTGCAGGACTCCTGACTGAAATGGGTGCCGCGTTCAGAAACGCGCCCGACCTCCCGTTCCTCCTGCTGGACAGCACCTTCGCTGATCGATGGAATAGGCATCAGCGTCAATACCGTGAGGTCGTCTCTCTTGCTCAGCGCTGCGGGATTCCAACCCCGGGGATGAGTTCAGCGCTCAGCTGTATGGATGCGTACCGCACGGGGAGGCTTCCCGCCAATCTGCTCCAAGCCCAACGCGATTACTTCGGTGCGCACACCTACCAGCGAACAGATCGCCTAGGCACATTCCACACCGACTGGCAGCGTCCCACTACTGTCGAAGAGAACTAGCAAACCGGAACGCGATCCAGCTTGCCATGATCCCTACGACGATCCCGACTGCACCCCCAGCGAGCACGTCAATGGGTCGATGTACCCCAAGCAGTACGCGCGTCCAGCCGATGCACACTGCGTAGAGTGAGAGCAGTCCCCATGCCCACTTCTGTCTTCGAACCCCACTGACCGCGCCGAGAGACAAGAAGTAGGCTGCAAGGAGCGCAGCTGAGAAGGTGTGCCCTGACGGGAAGGCGTAGCCGGCCTCATGAATCCAGTGGTCGCGAACGGTCTCGTGCAACCCGACCGATTCAGTCGTTTGCTCACTCAGAGTCTGAGCAAGATGGATGCGCCTCTCGTCCTTACTCAATGAGCTGTAGAACTCCTTTGCGCTCAGCTCAAGGATTCCCGTTTCTTCAAGTAATTCGATGTTGGGGCGCGGCACTGCAAACGCTGGTTTGAGAAAGTACTCATTCGCGAGTGCTCCACCTCCGAGGAACACGCCAAGAACTAGAACGTGGACAAGCAACTCCTTGACAATGTCACGTCTCGGGCGCGACTGACGAAGCGTGAGTAGTAACGTGCATGCCACTGCGATTACTGCGATACCACTTAGTCCTCCCGTCAGTGTGACTCTCCATGCCCAGCGTGCCAGACTACGATCCAGCGGAATACTAGGGAACGCGAAGCTGGCAGCAAGTGCCGCCAGGCAAAGAACAAGCGCAAGCGCAACCCATGTGTATGGTCTCGTCTTGAAGGCGCCTCGCTTCCCTCTGATACGTAGGCTCGGCGGCGGATTCCGTCTGGTGATCCAGTCATACAGTCTCTGCTCGAGTTGTGGTCCCCACTTCATGGCAATCGCAACGAGCCCAAGAGATGCTGTCGCAATGAACGCCCAGCCGACCGGTGACACACTGAGCATTCCGGATCCAACCAGGGCACTGAACAGCAATCCCCAAGGGCGCGTGATTGCGACAATCAAGGCGAAGAAGCCCCACGAGATCCTTGTCAGTCCAGCGATTGCGCTCAAGGCATCATCCGGGAAGAAGGGCAAGAGAAACATCAGCAGAAAGGCGATTCGGCCCCGCGATGACATTGCCCCGAGGTACTTCTCGGTGACTCTCGGGCCAACCAATCGCACAACAAGCGGACGACCAAATGCCCTTGCCAAGCCGAATGTGATGAGCGATCCCACGAGAACGGCTGCACTTGAAAGGAAGAAGGCGGGCCAGAGCCCGAACATCGCACCTCCAACCAGCGTGGTCACACCTCCAGGGATCGGGGAGATAATCACCTGAAGCATCTGGATGGCGCAGAACACAATCGGTGCCCAAACGCCAAACTGCGACACCCAGCTCCTCAGTGCCTCCTCAGATGAGAACACATCCAGGTAGCCGCCGCGGCGGAGCTCAAACAGCCCAACAGCGACGACTACAAGCACCGCAACAAGGGCGAGCAGTGCTGCAACTCGTCTCTGATCCCATTTTCTCGCAGGCATTTCCCCTCGCATCACGTGCTTCTTCGCCACGGACCTCACATCTTGCAGCAACCCTCGAGCTCGTCGAATGCGTGACTACTTCGAAGGATGAACAAGCTAGGCCATCACCACGCAAATGAACTGGTCTGCGGGGCGATGGCCAAGGCTCGCTTTAGGGTAACTCGTTGATGAACGCGCCGACAAGGTTGTAGCACGCCTTCTCATTCCGCCAAGACTCGCCAGTGTGTTCGAGCCAGAAGGGATAACAGGTTGTGACTACGAGCATATCGAGCGCTTCGATGAGGATGATGAGCTGTCCGCCATGCCCAGCTGCGTAGTCGATGTCGTAGTTTCCAACAGTAGCTGACCACCACTGGTAGCCGTAGCCAATGTCCTCGAAGTAGCGGCCCACCTTCTTGCCAGTGATCTCCAGGTGTGC
>Ga0180436_10002535_pt1 | contig 17260 bp, 19 predicted proteins | sample SS_ome_2_FD_132434 | JGI IMG/M metagenome (GOLD analysis project Ga0180436, IMG submission 132434) | Hypersaline lake sediment archaeal communities from the Salton Sea, California, USA - SS_3_S_2 metaG | ecosystem: Environmental > Aquatic > Non-marine Saline and Alkaline > Hypersaline >...
GTTCGGCTGCACACCAGCCCTCAAGCGGCTGTCTCGCTCGATTTGGAGGGTGTAGAGCAGGCGCTGCGGACGATCTTGGACGAGCTTGTGTTGGACACATCCGATCTCCCGCCTCGCATCTCAGTCTTTGTCTACGACACCGAGGAAGCTCGCAATCTGGGCGAGTCGATCATCCCGACGGCACCCCCACACCAGACACTCTGGCATCTTGCACCAAGCGACGATCTCGTAGAGCAGATGTCAAGATCGCTGCCGTCCTATGCGTACGGGCAACACACCGCCTCCAGCTTGCTGCGAAGCGGGATCGCGTCCGCTCTTATCAATGACTTCGAGTCGCTTCGAAGTGCGGGCTGCGAAATGTATCTGGGCGGGGAGTGGACTGCACTCTGGCAGCTCGGATTCGGAGGGACGCCGAAGCGGTTTCTAGATGTGGAGGCTGGACTGATGATTCGCTACATCCTGGACCGATTCGGAGGCGAAGTGATTCGTGATCTCTGGGTATCGACTTCGAGGTCAGGACAAGGGATGTCCTTTGACAGCGCTCTAAGCGCCTCGATTGACATGTCCCGGCACGATATTGAACAAGAACTTCTGGGGATGGTGCTACAGTGCGAACGCTGAGCTGTACGAGAATTGACACACCCAGACTGCATCCGTATACTGGATTCTTAAGCGAGCGCGCCTTTCCACATAGATTAGAGCTCTGCCTAGGAGGTGGTCTACTACATACAACCTGAACCAAATCCTCGAATAGGCAAGAGCACAAGGAGGTTGAATAATGAAGCGTAATGGCCTTCGGGCACTGGCACTAGCGTCATGCGTGGTTGCAATGTTCTCGCTTCTCGCCGTAGCCGTGGATCTTCAAGGGATCCTCGACAACGAACTGATTGAAGAGATCAACCTTGCAGCTGGGCTGGCTTTGGTCGACCAATACATCGCGGATTACACCGTTGAAGAGCTGGAAGAGCTGGTAACGTACGGTCGAACCCCGGGAGAACGACTTGCCGCTGATCGCGCCCTGTTCAAGATCAATGGCGGTCTCATTCCGCTGATCGCACTCGATCAGGATGCACTGCTGGCCGACGCCGCAGCTGGAGATCAGGATGCAGCCGATGCATGGATGCTTCTGAACAAGTCCGGCTACGTCAAGGTCGACGTCATGGAAGCAGCGATCATGGGTGGAGAACTCGACGAAACAGTCGAGTACGCCATGGGCTATCGCCTGGGCGGATTCTACGGTCCTGGTTCCCCTGTTGGTGAAAAGACCGTCGCCGAACTCGAAGAAATCGCTAAGACCAGCGACTACTATGGGATTCGGGTTGCTGCAGCCGTAGCACTTTCGACGAACTGGATCATCGATCAGCCTCTGGATATCCCGCAGACTCAGGCGGCAATCCTTGGCGTGACGTTGGTGTATCCAGAACTGGCCCTCGCCTATCAGATTTACCTGACCTATCTGTTTGGTCTCTAGTAGGCGACTTAGAGGAGGTCCTCATATGAGAAACGCGTTGGTATTGGCGAGCCTGCTACTGCTTGGTTCGCTCGTAGCTTTTGGACAAGGCTATGCAGAAATGCCGGCTGATGCCAAGATCATTCCGATCGGCGAAGCAGGTACCCTGTATGAAACGATGGAGCTCGGTGTTCAGGGCGGTACGTTGACGATCGCTAACATCGAAGATCCTCGCGGCTGGAACGACCAGATCGCAAAAGAAACCAGCACGACGTACTTCACGAACCGAATGCTGCGTGGATTGGTCACCCTCGACCACCTTTCCGGAGCCATCGTTCCTGAGCTCGCTAAGAGCTGGGACATCTCCGAAGATGGTCTGACCATCACCTTCCACCTGCGCCAGGGACTGAAGTGGTCCGACGGTACGGACTTCACGTCCGCCGACGTCCTGTTCACGTTCAACGACCTCGTCCTGAACGAAGACATCGACACGGACTCCCGCGACGGTCTGGTGCTCCCGGACGGTTCCTACCCGGTCTTCTCGGCTCCGGACGACTACACGGTCGTCGTCGAGATGAGCGTTGTCTTCCGCCCGGTGCTCACCCAGCTTTCGACGAACATCAACCCCAAGCACGCGCTTGAGCAGTATGTCGCGAAGCTGAATCCGGACGTGACCCCAGGTACGTTCAACGAGTCTTGGACCCTTGACATGGATCTCGCCGACCTCGTCGGTATGGGTCCGTGGATGGTCGTTGACTATCAGCCGAACGTGTCTGTTACGATGGAACGCAACCCTTACTACTACGCCTATGACTCCGCTGGCACGCAGCTTCCTTACTACGACACGCACGTGTCCGCGATTGTTGCGAACCAGAACGTTTCGATGCTTAAGTTCCGAAACGGCGAAGTCGACACCTATGGCGTGCGACCTGAAGACATTCCGATCCTTCTGCCGGAAGGCCCCGCAAAGGGCTTCGAGGTCATGATTACCGACCTCCCGCTTTACGGAACGACTTGGTTCTGCGTGAACCAGGACATCGGACTGGCCGAAGGTACGCTCAACGCGAAGCGCGAAGTGTATCGAAACGTTAAGTTCCGAGAAGCACTCGCTCACCTGATCGACAAGCAGACCATGATCACGAACGTGCTCAACGGTCTCGGCGCCCCGCAGTGGAGCCCGATCAGTATGCCTTCCCCGTTCTACGCCGGACGCGACTACTACGGTGGTCCTGTTACGGAAACGAACGCCGCATGGTTCGAGTATGACCCGGCGAAAGCCGCTGGCATCCTCGACGACCTTGGCGTCGTTGACGCGGATGGCGATGGCTGGCGCGACCTGCCGAACGGCGAAGCGCTCGCAATCGAAATCAACACGAACGACAACACCGTGCGCACGGGCTACTGCCTGATCTATCAGGATGACCTGCGCAACGTGGGCCTGAACGCGACCTTCCAGGTTGTTGACTTCAACACGCTGGTTGGCCGACTGCTCGGCTCCTCTGGTGACATCATTCAGCTCGGTCTTACCGGTGGCGACGAGCCGAACAGTGGCCGTAACGTTTACGGTTCCTGCTCCGGCCTGCACGCATACCGCTATTCCGCATGCGATGACCCGACGGAAGTCGACCTTCGCATCGACGAGCTCTACAGCCTTGGTACGTCCACGTTCGACCTGGATGAGGCCTTTGCGTACTACGCAGAAGCCCAGGACCTGATCGCACGCGATCTTGGTTACATCTACATGGTTAACCGAACGTTCCAGTACGCGTACTACGAGTACGTTGGAAACGCACAGTTCTCGAGCCCGACCTCGACCCCTGGTGGGGCCAACGGTCTGCTCTCCGAACTCTGCTTCGACAAGCGACTGTAGCAAAGTCACTAACTATGCGGGGTACGGCATTCGCCGTACCCCGCACTTCTGAACTAGAAGAAGGCTGCCATGCTGACGTATATGATTCGACGGACGCTCTATATGATTCCGTTGTTGCTTATTGTTTCGCTATTCTCTTTTACGCTGATCAAGATTATGCCCGGCGACTTCCTCACGCTGGCGCGGCTCAATCCCCTGATTACTGAGGAAACACTTCAGACGCAAATTGAGCGATTTGGGCTGGATAAGCCCTTTATCGTTCAATACTGGTTCTGGCTCAAAAACATCGTCACGCGCGGAGATTTCGGGATGTCATACGAGACGCGCATGCCGGTGTACAAGTCATTGTTCTTGGGGAATCGATTGCCATGGACCGTGTTCATTGCGTTATCGACGTTGATTCTGACGTATATATTCGCGATCCCAATTGGGATCTATTCTGCAACCCACCAGTACAAGCCTAGCGATCACATCATCACATTCCTGGGCTTCTTAGGATTGTCGATTCCGAACTTTTTCTTTGCGCTTGTACTCCTGTGGCTACTGGTGGTGGTGTTCCATGTGGGTGACTATGGGCTTTCCGTAGGCAACATTATGGACATGCACTACTACGGTGCGCCATGGTCGTGGGACAAGATCGTGAACATTCTGTGGCACATGTGGCCCGTTTGGGTCGTAATCGGCACCAGCGGTATGGCTGGCTTGATCCGCCTCATGCGCGGAAACCTGCTGGACACGCTGGCACTGCCCTACGTTACGACGGCACGAGCAAAGGGTCTCAAGGAACGCATCGTTGTCTACAAGCACGCGGTTCGCAACGCGATCAATCCGCTGGTGACCATTCTGGGGCTTACGCTCCCGAACCTTGTTGCCGGATCGATCGTTACAGCGATCGTTCTGAACCTGCCAACTGTCGGACGCTCCTACTTCGCTGCACTGCAGCGACAGGATGAGCCCGTAATCATGGCGGGACTGCTGTTCTTCAGTCTGTTCCTACTCATTGGAAATCTGCTTGCCGACTTCCTGTTGGCATGGGTTGATCCGCGGATCCGCTACGACTAGCGGACGCTGGTAGCAAAGGAGACGAGTTAAAATGGCAAGGCTGTTTGGCAAAAAGAAGCCGCCTTCTCAAGATGAGGAACAAGGCTACGTTAGCCGTTCCCAAGGCCAGATGATCTGGCAGGCGTTCAAGCGCCACCGCATCGGCAACGTGGGAACAGCAATCGTATTGCTGCTTGTTCTTGGGGCGATCTTTGCTCAATTCATCGGTCCCTATGCGTACCACAAGCAGTTCAGATCCCACCCGTTCGCGCCCCCTTCCAAGGTGCATTGGCGTGACGAGAACGGATCACTGTCGCGTCCGTTCGTTTACTCGACGACGCGTACGCTGGACCGCACGACGTATCAGACCACGTATGTTGAGGACACGAGCACGAAGTACTACATTCGTTTCTTCAAGAGCGGCGGTTCAGAGCACCGAATCTTCGGGCTGTTCAAGACTACGGCGCACCTGTTCGCCGCAGTCGCGGACGATGGCTCAAGAACGCAGATTCACTTGTTTGGTACGGACGCCTTGGGCAGAGACCTATTCACGAGAATCATGACGGGTAGTTGGGTATCGCTTGCTGTCGGCCCGCTGGTCATTCTGGTTTCGTTCCCGCTCGGGATCGTGCTGGGAGGCTTGTCCGGGTACTACGGTGGTGGTGTGGACATGTTCATCCAGCGCGCTTGCGAGGTCATGCTCGCAATTCCTGGGCTGCCGATTCTGATGGCCATGGGCGCCGCGCTGAAGGGATTTGGACTGTCCGCAATCCTGGTGTTCTTCGGCGTGATTGTGGCATTGGCTGTCATCAGTTGGGGCGGCCTGGCACGCGTGATCCGCGGGCAGGTGCTCGCAATCCGCGAGATGGACTTCGTTACGGCTGCTCGCGCCGCAGGTGCGAGTGACATGCGAATCATCCTGCGACACATCACTCCGAACCTCACGAGCTATCTGGTTGTGAACGCAACGCTCACGATTCCAGGCATGATGCTGTTCGAAGCTGCGCTCAGCTTCCTTGGCTATGGAATCCAGGAGCCGATGACGAGCTGGGGCCAGCTGCTCAGTGTCGCCACAAACGTTGGCGCAATTGAGCTGCATCCTTGGATTCTCATCCCAGGATTGTTCATCGTTATCTCGGTGCTCGCCTTTAACTTCATGGGTGACGCACTGCGTGACGCAGTCGATCCTTACATGATTGTCTGATCAGTGATCAATTCGCGCCCCTGCTGGCTCAGTCCGGCAGGGGCGTTTTTCTTTGGTGCTCCAGTGGCTAGTGGCCAGTGGCAGGTGACAACCAGCATCACGGCTGCTTGGTGCCCGATGTCTGGTACTAGATAATAGCCACTTGTCACCCGCCACTAGTAGCAGGAAACGCCTGAAAGTTGCGTGGGGACAGCGATTGCGGTATCCTATAGGGAGTGTTTGAGGGGGGACTATGGAACGCATCGAACGCACGTTCATCGAAGAAGAGATGGAGCAGTCGTACATCAATTACGCGATGAGCGTTATCCGAGGCCGCGCCATCCCTGATGTTCGCGACGGGCTGAAGCCTGTCCAGAAACGCATCCTTTTTGGCATGCGAGAACTCGGCGTGGTCCCAGGACGGCCGCATCGTAAGTCTGCGCGCGTCGTCGGCGAAGTGATGGGTAAATACCATCCTCACGGCGATCAGGCCATTTACGACACCATGGTGAACATGGCGCAGACCTTTTCCTACCGCTACCCACTGGTTGACGGTCAAGGCAACTTCGGGTCGATTGATGGAGACCCAGCGGCTGCCACACGATATACCGAAGCTAAGCTGACTCCGATCGCAATGGAGTTTCTTGAGGAACTCGGCGAGAAGACGGTCGATTGGATACCGAACTTCGACGACTCGCTCGAGGAACCGATCGTTCTGCCCACGAAGGTACCAAACCTTCTCATGAACGGTGCCTGGGGTATCTCGGTTGGAATGACGACCCAGATCCCGCCGCACAACCTTGTGGAGTTGGTGGATGGGATCATCGCCTTGATGGACAACCCGTTCATCAGCGGCAAAGAGTTGATGAATCACATTCCGGGGCCCGATTTTCCAACCGGCGGACTCGTGATGGGGCGCGACGGCATCGAAGAGATGTATCGTACCGGTAGCGGGAAGATGACGGTTCGTGCCAAGGCGGCGATTGAGGATGACCAGATCATCATCAGCGAGATTCCCTACCTCGTACGCAAGTCGACGATTCTCGAGTCGATCGCTGGCAAGGTGCAGAACGGACAGATCGATGGAATCTCGGATCTTCGAGATGAATCGGACCGTGAAGGGCTCCGAATTGTTGTCGAGCTCAAACGAACGGCCAATCCGAATGTCGTGCTGAACCAGCTGTTCAAGTACACGCCGCTGGAGCGCACGTTTGCTGCCGTGTTCCTTGTGATCATCGACGGCAATCCTCGAACGCTTTCTTTGAAAGAGATCCTCAACTGCTTTGTGGACTTCCGACGTGAAGTCGTGCGGCGAAGGACGGAGCACCGTCTGGATGTTGCCCGCAAACGCGCGCACATTCTTGAAGGCTATCGAATCGCGCTCACCAACCTCGATCGTGTGATCGAGATCATCCGCACTTCCAAGGATCAGGAAACTGAAACGCGACTTCTGCAGCAAGAGATGGCGCTCACGGATGAGCAGATCGATGCCATCCTCAAGATGCGCTTGTCGCAGCTTCGCATTCTCGAGCAGGACAAGATCGATAAGGAATACGAAGAGAAGCTCGCTGCGATCGCAGAATACGAGAAGATCCTCGAATCAGACGTGCTGCTCGATGCCACCATCAAGCAAGAGCTTCGCGAAGTCGCAGAGAAGTTCACGGATGCGCGGCGAACGACGATTACCGATGAAGACGGCAACGTTGACTTCAACGAGCTGATCCCGGATCACGATCTGATGATCTGCGTCACCCAGCGCGGATACATCAACGCACCGCGAATCACCGACTTCCGCAGCCAAGGACGCGGCGGCAAGGGGGTCATCGGACAGCGCACCAAAGAGGAAGACTTCATCATGCTTTCCAAGGTGGCGAATGCGAGAGATCAGCTCCTCGTGTTCAGCGATCAACGCAGGGTCTATCGAACCCAGGGGCACCGTTTGCCTTCAATGAACCGCGACGCACAGGGGAAGAACGTTCGCAGCTTCATCCCGTTGGAACAAGATGAGTTGGTGCGATCGATTCTTCCACTTCGAAGCTTCGATGAGGTCGAGGATGATCTCTGCTTGATGGCCACGGCGAATGGGATCGTGAACAAGAACCGACTGGCCGACTACTCGAACGTGCGCGCAAACGGCATCAACGCGATCAATGCAGATGAGGACGATCGCTTGGTGTCGGTGACTGCAACTGAGGGTGGAGGAGATGTGATCCTCGCGACGGTAAACGGCATGTCGATCCGATTCCATGAAGAGGATGTTCGATTGACCAAGCGCCCCTCGAAGGGCGTCATCGGGATCCGACTGGATGACGACGATGCGGTGATCGGAATGGCCTGTCTGGATCGCGAGATTACCATGGACAAGAAGCTTCTCATGGTCACAGAGCGTGGATATGGGAAGCGCGTGTCGCTCGACGATTTCCCGATTCAGGGACGAGGCGGCAAAGGTGTCCAGGGAATCAAGACCGATGAGGACTCCGGAAAGCTCGTTTCAATCGGTATCGTCTCTGATCAGGACGAGATCATCATCACAACCGAGCAGAAGGTCATTCGCATCGTGGCAGGTGAGATCAACGCCTATCGCCGCTACGCACGCGGTGTCCGACTGATTCAGCTGGATGACGACGATCGTATCGTCTCTGTCGTAAAGACCTAGGACCGAACATGACCAAACCCATCGAACGACTGGTTGATGAACAGCTCTCTGTAGGCATCGATCAACTGGTGCCACGAGAGGCATTGGTTGAGAAGCTGGTGAACTCAGAAAAGACCGGTAAGCCGCTTCGCGTGAAGCTTGGGATTGACCCTTCTGCACCGCATCTCACGCTCGGACACTCCGTGCCGTTGCGAAAGATGCGGCAGTTCCAGGATCTGGGTCACACCGGTGTGTTGATTGTCGGGGATTTCACGCGAAGGATTGGCGATCCATCCGGGCGTGCTTCCACACGCGCACTGATGTCTGAGGACGAGATTCAAAGGAACATTGAGACCTATCAGGAACAGGCCTACAAAATCCTTGATCCCGAGCGAACCGAGCTTCGGTACAACTCGGAGTGGCTTGGCAAGATGAGCCTGGTTGACGTGATTCAGCTTTCTGCCAAGTACACGGTGGCGCGCATGCTGGAACGCGACGACTTCTCCAAGCGCTACAATGAAGGGTTGCCGATCAGTGTTCTTGAGTTTCTGTACCCACTCACCCAGGCGTATGACTCGGTTGCCATTGAGGCAGACGTCGAGTTGGGCGGATCTGACCAACTGTTCAATCTCCTTGTGGGACGTGACATTCAGCGAGAGTACGGCCAGGAAGCTCAGATCGTGATGACTGTGCCGCTCTTGATCGGAATCGATGGTGAACGCGCGATGAGTCAGACCACAGGCAACTACGTGGGACTGAACGAGCCAGCATCAGAGATGTACGGCAAAGTGCTGTCCATCCCGGACAAGCTGATTCGGGACTACTACATCTTCCTGACGGATGTCGCAGTAGATACGGTCGATCTGGAGGCACCACGAGATGCGAAGCGTGCCTTGGCGAGGGAGCTTGTCACCATGTACCACGGCGCATCTGCAGCGGCTGAAGCTGAGGATGCGTTCGATCGTGTACACATCCGTCATGAGCGGCCGGCAGACGTGCCACAAATCGCTTTGGATCGAAGCCTGCTAAAGGAAGACGACAAAGTCTGGATCATCGATCTTCTGGATGCCTCAGGGCTTGTGGGCAGCCGCGGCGAGGCCAAACGCCTCATCAAACAGGGCGGAGTTAAGGTCAATGAAGAGCGTGTGGCATCTCCTGATGTCGACATCACGTTCGAAGCACCGATGTTGATCCAAGTTGGGAAACGTTCGTTCGCTGAGATGATCTAGCAGTCCATCGAACTCGGGTGAAATGAAAAGCGGGGAATCGTCGAGAGACGATTCCCCGCATTGCTTTGCATTAATTCTTGCTCTGGGGTCAGTCCACCACCAGGTTGTCAGAGAACCGGTCGGTGTCTGCGAGCAAGAAGTCCGGCGTCGTCTCCAGGCAGTTGACTGGACACGCATCAACGCACTGTGCACAGAACGTGCAGCGTGCCACGTACATGCGGATCTTCTTGTCCTCAGGCAAGAACTCAATCACATTGGCTGGACAGACGCGAATGCACAACTGACAGCCAATGCACTTCTCCCGATCGTAGGCAATCTTCCCGCGGAGGTCCTTGGGTGCCGGGACCGGGGGATGAATAGCGGCTTTACCAGCCGCAACCTTCTTCAGCACTGCGGTCACCGATTTCGGCATGTACTTCACCGGAAACGGGTTTGTTGCAGGCTTTCGGAAGAGCTGCTTCATCAAGGTTCCGAGAATCATAAGGTCCCTCCTACAGGATCCGATCGATTGTCAACAGCAGCATTCCCAACAGCGAAATGCCAGTGACTGGCAGCCAGAAAAGGCGTGCAGCCTGTCCGATCTTCAGACGTGCGAACGCCACACGAACGACGATCACCGCAACGAAGATCACGGCGAACACCTTCACGAGGTAGAACAGCACGTCGATCAGGCCGCCCCAGAATCCGGCCAAGCCAAGAACGTTGGCAAGTCCATACGGGAAGAACAGGGCCACGGTCAGCGAACCGATCACAACCATCTTGATCGCATCCGCAATATAGAACATGGCGAAGTTGCGTCCCGAGTATTCTGCCATGATTCCGCCACCGATCTCTGTTTCTGCTTCCGGAATGTCGAACGGGATCTTGGCCAGCTCAGCCGGTGTCACGACGAGCAGAGACAAGAACAGAAGAATCAATCCGACAATCCCGAGCGGGCCAACAACGCCCCACAGCGGGTTGGCTGCGATCACAGACAGCGAGAACACCTGCTGTCCAGGAAGCAGTACCGAGAGCCGCCAGGCAAGCGCCAGGAAGGTTACGGCAAGCGGGAACTCATAGGCCATCATCATGACCATCTCACGCTGCGCACCAACCGTGGCGTAAGGCGACCCCGCAGCAAATCCGCCGAGCACCATCGCAAGCGAAGGGACTGCCAGCAGATAGAGGATCAGGATCAAGTCTCCATATCCCGCCAGCAACGGAGCGAATCCGCCAAGCGGGAGATAGAAGAGAATCGTTGCGGTTGCGGCTAGGGAGATCAACGGCATGAGGTTGTAAATCCAAGCCACTGCGTGCTCAGGCACGACGTTCTCCTTGACCATCAGCTTGATGACATCAAAGAACGGCTGTCGGAGCGGAGGTCCGATGCGGCCTTGCATCTGCGCAGCCAGCTTGCGGTCGAGTCCCTTGTAGATGAACCCCAACAAGGTTCCTCCGACCAAGATGACGGCGCCTTGCCAGATTGCGTTTACAAGTGTCACGCTCATCCGCACATCCTCCTTGTCTTCTCGCGGGAGAGCCGAATCAGCTCTTCCTTGGTCCGCTCGGATTGCGTGCCAGAGGCATCTGCAAAATGGACTCGGTCCATGCAGCACATGCACGGATCGATCGATGCAGCAATGATCGGGACATCCGCAATCTCGTCCCCCATGAACATCGGAACCCAGGCCATGAGGTTCGAGTACGTCGGCGCCTTGACCTTCCAAGCTGCCGGTTCCTCGATGCCTTCTTCCAAGCGCACGTAGTGAATGACTTCGCCGCGAGGAGCTTCATGACGTCCAATGCCCTCTCCGGAAGCCTTCTTCAAGGCGGCTAGGAGTGCGGGAACCTTTGGAATCGACATCAACTCGCCAGAAGGCAGGTTCTCAAGACAGAACTCGATGATCTCGATCGACTGCGCAACCTCAAGCAGACGAACGATGATCATGTCATAGACATCTCCGATCGTCTCTGTGCCGAAGTCCTCAGGCGTGATGGCCTTGATGTCCATATCCGCATAGGCGAGGTAAGGCATGTCCTGACGGACATCCTTTTTCACGCCGGATGCACGCGTGGTCGGTCCCACTGCACAGAGCTCAACCGCCTGTTCGTAGGTGAGTACGCCGACATTACGTGTGCGCATCTCCACCGACTTGTCGTGGAGGAACGCGTCGATCATGGACTGCAAGAGCCCCTTGTAATACTCGAGGGCTTCGTAGGCCAGATGGGCCTTCTCTTCCGGAATGTCGCGCCGGACACCGCTGAACATCGGAATCGCGTAGTCCACGCGGTTTCCGGTGAGTTCCTCCAGCAGGTCCATCGACTTCTCACGGACATTCCAGGTGAGATGCAGGAGGGTATCGAATCCGAGCTCGTGCGCGCCGACACCGGCCCACAGCAAGTGGGAGTGTACGCGTTCGAGTTCTCCGATGATGGTTCGGATGTACTGCGCTCGTGGCGGGACTTCAATGCCTGCTGCGTTCTCGACCGCTTGCGTGAAAGCTAGCGGATGGGAGATGGAGCAGATCCCGCAGATGCGCTCAGAGAGATACAAGGCCTGAACCAAATTGCGCTTCATGCCCATGTACTCGATGCCGCGATGTGCGAACCCTGGCTTGATGTCTACACCAACGATTCGCTCGCCATCCAGATCGAAGTTGAACCGGATAGGTTCCTTGAGCGCCGGGTGGACCGGGCCAACAGGAACGGTGTAGGTAGTCGCCGCGCACTTGCCGACTTCAAGGTTGATCGATTCATTCTTCATTGCGCGCCTCCCACTTCACCCGTCGGACGACTTCCTTCTGGGTTTCCTCTTCGAGGTCTTTGCGCCACGGATGAATCGTCGCATCCTCTGGAAGGAAGATGTTGCGATCGTCCGGAATGCCCACGACCTCAATCCCGTAGAACTCGATCTTCTCGCGTTCCGCGGTCTGCGCCCCAGGAAGCACATCGGTAATCGTCGGGATCTTTAGCTCACTCTTCGGAAGTACGGTGCGAAGACTCAGCGTGATCTCGCCGAATCGCTCTCCCCAGCCCACGGTGAAGTGGTAGTTGAGGGCGACAGAATCTCCGATGTCTTCTCCTGAGATGACCGAGATGTGCGGATCGTAGGCTTCGCAAAGGAAGGCAACGGCATCATGGAACGCCGCAGGCTCAATCGTCAGCCACGCATCGTACACGGGCTTGGGATCAAGGACTCCGACCATACGCTCGATCACTCGATCGTCAGAGCAGGCAGAACCGAGTTTCTCTTTCATGGAGGTTAGAACTTGCTGTGCGTTCATGCACCCACCCCCGGCTTCTCCAGAGTCTCGAGCTTGGCTACGGCCTTCACAACACCGTCGATGATGGCTTCGGGACGGGAGGGGCAACCTGGGACGTAGACGTCCACGGGAATGACCTCATCGACCGGGCCGACGACGTTGTAGGACTCGTAGAATACGCCAGACGTGGAGCCGCAGCCGCCAACGACGATGACTGCCTTGGGATCCGGCGTTTGCTCGTAGATTCGCTTCAGGCGAGGCAGCATGGGTTTGGTCACCGGACCGGTGATCAAGAGCACGTCAGCGTGCCTTGGCGTACCCGTGAGCATGATGCCGAAGCGTTCCGCATCGTAGCGCGGTGTCAGTGCAGCCACGATCTCAATATCGCATCCATTGCACGAGCCTGTGGCGACGTGGAACACCCACAGTGCTCGTTTGAAAGATCTAGGTAGTGTCATGTCACTCACCTAACCAATACCAGAATGATCAAGACCAAACCGAGCACCGTCACGAAGCTTGCGACGTAATCGCTGAGGATGCCGGTATGCATTGCCTTCACACGGCGGTAGTAGGCGGACAGCCCATCGACCATTCCCCAGTAGAGGTGATCGCCACGCACGTGCAGGCCTCCAACCTCTTCTGGCTCCTCGTTTCCGGAGAGGAAGGCCTTTGTCTGGCCGGTTCCCCGCTTGTGGTCCTTACGTCCGAACGATCGGACGATGAAGCCGACCACGAGGATTCCGATGAACAGCAGCGCCCAGGCAATGGGGTTCCATGCGCCGAAACCTGATGTCAGTCCGTGCATCGCTAACCTCCTAGGAACGCGCCTACGGCGTTGATGTACGCGTCACGCCCCTGCCAAAGTGCATTGGCAGCAGGTGTAACGATCTTGTCCACGAAGAATCCCGGGAACAGTCCAAATGCCAGCATTACAAGCACGAGGAAAGCCATCGGCAGCAGCATGCCTGCAGACGGATCACTCGCACTCTGCGAGAGCTCGGTTCGTGGGCCAAGGAAGATGGCCTGGAATGCCTTCACGAACACTGCAAGCAGCAGGATGCTCGACAACACGGCGATGACGCCAAGCACAGGACTCAGCTTGAACGACGCCTCGTAGATGAGGTACTTCGACGCAAAACCGTTGAGTGGGGGAACACCTGCCAGCGCAATCGCGCCAATGGCAAAGAAGATGCTCGTCCATTTCATGGAATGCGCCAGGCCGCCCATCTTGTTCAAGTCTCGGGTGCCTGCGGCTCGAATCGCGGCGCCACCAGCAAAGAACAGCAATCCAACACACGCTGCATCATTGAGCATGTGGAAGATGCCACCTTGCAGGGCTGTAAAGCCGAACTCCGGCTGCGTGGCAGAGACTGTGTAGCCCACACCTACACCCAGCAGCATGTAGCCGATCTGAGATACCGCTCCGTAGGCGATCAGGCGCTTCAGATCGTTCTGGATCAGCGCCATCGTGACACCGACGAAGATTGTGAGCAGTGCGAGCACAACGAGAATCCATCCCAACGCCGTCACGCTGAAGGTCAGGCCGAACAACGTGAACAGGATTCGGAACAGCGCATACAGGCTTGCCTGTGAGTTGGCTACGAGTACGGCCGACATCGGGGCAGGTGCTTCACCATACGCATCCGGTGCCCACATGTGCATGGGAACGGCGCCGGCCTTCATAGCAAGACCCGTGAGGAGCAAACCTAGCGCGATCATGTCGACCAAGCTGCCCTGCAGTTGGCTCGCCAAGTAGGCGATGTTCAGGTGACCGTACTGGCTGTACAGGAGGCCGATGGCCAGCAGCACGAACAACCCACTCAGGGTGTAGAGCGCCATGACCTTGAATCCCGCTTCCTGCGAATGCTTCAGCCAAACCCGGAAACCGATGAGTCCACATGCCGCAATCGACGTGATTTCAAGGAACACGAAGAAGTTGAACATGTCACCGGTCATCTGCATGCCAAAGATGCCTGCGGTAAGCAGACAGAACAGGCTGAAGAACAGGTTTCCACCTGAGCGTTCTTTCCAGTAGGTGAAGCTATAGAACGATGCTGTCAACGCGATGAGCGCAGTGATCAAGCCCATGAACGCGCTCATGCCATCGATCTCAAGCATGATGCGGACAGGGACCTGTTCTCCGGAAAGCGGGAAGGTGAACGATCCACCGCCCAACTCATAGACTACGGGCGCGCCGCCGGTGCTGAAGATGCTGACGGCCAGCATGGCCGCGAGTGCTGCAACAAACAGCATCAGCAGTCCAACAAACGCATTGCGCACGGGTCGACCGAGCTTCCCGATGAGCGGAACTGCGAAGGCACCCAATAGCGGCACAGCAATCAGTAGTACAGGTGCATGTGTCGTCAGTGCGGTCATCCTCTCAGCTCCTTTATCTTGCGAACATCGAGCGTGCCGTAGTGACGATAGATGAACACGCAGAACGACAGCAGCAGTGCAGTCGTTGCGAGTCCGATGACGATGCTCGTGAGTGTCAACGCCTGAGGCGTGGGAAGCACCATCTGCTTTCCGATGGGCGCCATGGTGTTAATCGGCGCAATACCATCCATTCGATATCCAACCGAAACCAGCAGCAGATTCACGCCAACCTCGATCAAGGAGATGCCGATCACGAGTTTGATCAGATTCCGCTTGAACAGGAAGGTGTAGATCCCGAGCACGACAAGCAGTGCTGCAGCAATGAATGGGAGGTTCCCTATATTCATTCGGTCTCCTCCTTCTTTGCTCCGACGAGCATGACAATGACAATGCATGCGATGCCTGTCATGACCTTAAGTCCAACGGCCCAGTTCATCAGGGGTACGGTTCCGCCCGCATTGAGCACGCCAGGGTTCGATCCAAGGACCTCGATGGACTTCCCAAACAGGAAGCCGCCGGAGTTCGCCATCATGTTGTAGAAGAAGGCGGTTCCGATCCCCAGGAATCCCAGACCAAGAAAGGCAATGGCGCCGATCTCTTCAAGCGTCTGCAACCAGTGCCAGTTCAGCCGACCTTTGATCCCAGCAGATCCGAATGCGACAAGCAGCAGCGCAAATGCGCTTGCTACGACCGCGCCGCCCTGGAACCCTCCGCCAGGCGTAAGGTGGCCGTGCATGATGACATAGAAGCCGAAGATCAGAATCAGCGCATACACGAAGCGCGTGACGGTTCGAACGATGACCGACATTCCTTGTTCTTTCATCGTTCATCCTCCTTCAGCTTCCGGAAGAGCCCGAGGATGCAGACCACGGCTGCGAACAACACGGTCGCTTCTCCCAGCGTGTCAAACCCTCTGTAGTCAAAGACCACTGCGGTCACGATGTTGTTTACCGCGACCTCGGTTTGCGTGTTCTCAATGAAGTAGTCGTCCATAGCTGAGGCAGCTGGCTCTCCAAAGGGGCGCATTTCGGTAACCCCCATCAGAAGGAACGCGCTAACGAAGAGGAACGCGGTAAACAGAAGTACTTTTCTCATTCCTCCTCCTTCCGAACGGTCCTACGAATGGCGATTACGTAAATGGCTGCGGTGAGCGCTGCGCCGATTCCGGCTTCAGCAATAGCTACGTCTGGTGCTTGCAGCATGTAGAACTCCAATGCGACCAGCAAGCTGGCAGCAGCGAGCGCGAGCACAGACGAAAGCAGGTCCTTGAACCAGACCGCCAAGACCCCGCCGACCACGATGAACGTCAGCACGACGATGTGAAGGATGCTTTGTACGATCATTTTCGATCCTCCAGTTTGTCGACAACGGCGCCAACCGGCTTGATGCCACTGCGGTACGCGGCACGTGCAATCGCATGCGAGCCCGTCGGATTGGTGACGAGCAATGCAACCAATGCGATGATCACGTGGATCGCGAGCGTGTTGTACTCAGCGCCTCCGCGAGCAAAGCCGTAAACGATGACACCGAGTGCAGTGAACAGCGATCCGAACGTTGTGCACTTGGTGGCTCCATGGAGGCGGGTGTAGACGTCCGGGAATCGCATCAACGCGATGGCTCCCAGGCCGTTGAAGAGCACTCCGATTCCAAGCAGGATGTAGAGGAGAACGCTCATTCAAGCCCCCTTTCCAGGTAACGAGCGATGTACAGCGTGCCGACAAAGGACAGCAACGCGTAGATGATCGCCACGTCAATGAACACGACCTGATCAAAGGCCGCTCCCAAAACAATCATCGAAGCCACGACGAGCGTGTTCAGCGTATCCAGTCCAACCACGCGATCCCCGACCGTGGGGCCGAGACCGATTCGAATCAGGCTGAACAACACGAAGAACGCAAAGCAGGCCGCGACAATGAAGAACACAATCGGTTCAATGATCATTCCGCGATCCTCCTCGCCCAGTCAGGGAATGACCCACAGACCGTCTTTGCGGACGGCTCTGGGTCGCTGACATTGATCCAGTGCACGAATAGATCTCCGGTGTCCTCTTCCACATCGACGGTGAGCGTACCCGGAGTCAGCGTGATCGAGTTGGCAAGCAGGGTCACTCCGAAATCGGTGTTCAGCGCAGGGCTGATACGGACGATTCCAGGGCGAATCTTGCCGGTGATGACACGATACGCAACATCCAGGTTGGCTTTCGCCATCGCGAACAAGAACGGGCCGACGACGTA
>Ga0180436_10002540_pt1 | contig 17249 bp, 14 predicted proteins | sample SS_ome_2_FD_132434 | JGI IMG/M metagenome (GOLD analysis project Ga0180436, IMG submission 132434) | Hypersaline lake sediment archaeal communities from the Salton Sea, California, USA - SS_3_S_2 metaG | ecosystem: Environmental > Aquatic > Non-marine Saline and Alkaline > Hypersaline >...
CCGGCGCGGGCACGACGAAGGCCACCACATCCTCGCCCCATTCCGCGCTGGGCCGGCCGACCACCGACACCGCGTGCACCGCGGGATGGGTCAGCAGCACTTCTTCGACCTCGCGCGGGTAGATGTTGGTTCCGCCCGAGATGATGACATCCTTCGACCGGTCGACCAGCGTCAGGTATCCATCGGCATCCAGCAAGCCGACGTCGCCGGTATGCAGCCAGCCGTCCTTCAGCGTCTTTTCCGTCGCTTCCGGCGCCTGCCAGTAGCCCGGCATCACCGGCAGGCCGCGCACGCAGATCTCGCCCGCCTGCCCCGGCGGCAGGGCCGCGCCGTCCGCGCCCACGATCCGCACATCCACCGCCGATTGCGCCCGCCCGACCGAGGCAAGCCGCGCGCGCCAGCGCGGGTGGCTGCGATCGGCCACTTCGTCGCGGCCAAGCGCGGTGATCGCCATCGGGCATTCGCCCTGCCCGTAGATCTGCACGAAACGCGGGCCGAACCAATCCACCGCCTCGGTGATGTCCGACACGTACATCGGCCCGCCGCCGTAGACGATGGTTTCGATCCCCGCGCCGCGGCTGCCCGCGGCCTTGGCGGCATCGGTCAGCCGCCGGATCATCGTGGGCGCCATGAACATCGTCGTGGGCCCCAGCCGCGCCGACAGGTCCAGAACCTCTGCCGCATCGAAACCACCCGAGGGCGGGCAAAGATGCCGCGCGCCCATCCGAACGTGGATCGGGGCATAGATGCCCGCGCCATGGCTCATCGGCGCGGCGTAAAGCGCGGCCTCGGCCCCCGTGACCGGCGTCACGTCGACCGGGTAGCACAAGGATGTCGCGGCCAGCATTCCATGCGTGATCCGCACGCCCTTGGGCCGGCCCGTGGTGCCCGAGGTATAGAACAGCCAGGCCAGATCGTCCGATGCCCTGGGTTCCGCCGCGCCGGACGCCATCGCGCTCATCGCGGCAAATTCCGCCCCCGCCGGGTCGACCAGGGGAACCGGCGTTTCCGGCGCAAGCGGCCCGGCCAGACCCGCCGAGACGAAGGCCAGCCGCGCGCCGGAATTACCCAGGATGTAGGCCACCTCGCGCGGATGCAGCTTGGCGTTCACCGGCACGGCGGCCGCGCCCGCATACCAGATCCCGTAAAGCGCGATCAGGTATTCGGGCGCGTTGGTCATCACGATCGCCACGCGGTCGCCCGGCACCACGCCCCGCGCGGTCAGCGCCGCGCCAAGCCCCGCGGCGCGGTCGCGGAAGGCCGCGTAATCGGCCACCACCCGATCACCCAGCATCAGCGCGGGCCTGTCGCCCCCCGTCGCCGCGGCCCGGTCAAGCCAAAGGGCCAGGTTCATCGGCTATTCCCCATAGGGAACCCAGATCGTCTTGACCTGCGTCGCGCGGTGCAGAAAGTCGCGCCCCTGCCCCGCCGGCCCTTGCCAGTCACGATTGGGCAGGACCCAGGTCGGCTTGAGGTTGCCGGCGCTCGCCGCCTCCACCATCGCGCCGCCCTCGGCCGTGCCGCAGTACCAAAGCGCGGCAACGTCGTCATGTTCGGCCAAGGTCCTGGCCAGATCGTCGCGCGGGCCGGTGACGATGTTCACCACTCCGCCCGGCACATCGGAGGTATCGAGAACCTGATAAAGATCGGTCGCGGCCAGCGGCATCGACGGCGCGGGCACCGCCACCACCCGGTTGCCCATCGCGATGGCGGGCAGAACCAGCGACAGGAAGCCCAAGAGCGGCGCGTCATTGGGGCAGGCGATGCCCATCACGCCGAAGGGCTCATGCATCGCCAGCGTCACATGGGCGGATTTCGTGGCATGGACCGCGCCATCGAACTTGTCGGCCTGCGCGGCATACCAGAAGGCGCGGCGGATGGCGGCCGCGACCTCGGCCTTGCCGTCCTTCACGCCCGCCGCGGCCAGCCGCGCGGCGAATTCCGCCTCGCGCGCGGCGAGGTTCTCGGCCAGATAATAGATCACCTGGGCCCGGTTGTGCCCCGTCGCCTTGCCCCAGCCCTTGGCACCCTGCGCCGCCTCGACGGCATTGCGGATATCCTTGCGGCTGCCCAAACCCGCGAGGCCCAGTTCGGCCCCCCTGGCGCCGACGACGGCATAGCAATGCCCGCCATCGGGGCGTTTCTGCTTGCCGCCGATATACATCTTGGCGGTGCGGTCGATGCCGGGCGCCGCCTTGCCGCCGACCTCGGGATGCGGCGCGGCCGAGAAATCGGGCACCGCGCCTTCGGCCCGTGCCTTGGGCTCGGGGAAGGCGAGGTATTCGCGCAGCCCCTCGCGCGCGCCCTCGCGGCCGAACCCGCTTTCGCGGTAGCCGCCGAAGGCCGCGCCCGCGTCGAACATGTTGGTGCCGTTGATCCATACCACGCCCGCCTGCACCTTCGCGGCCACGTCGAGGCAGAGGTTCACGTTTTCCGACCAGATCGAGGCAGCCAGCCCGTAGCGCGTGTTGTTGGCCAACTGCACCGCCTCGTCGGGGGTGCGGAAGGTGGCCAGCGTCGCGACCGGGCCGAAGATTTCCACCTCGGACAGCACGTTGGCGGGCTGCACGTTGGTCGCGAAGCCCGGCGCGAACCAGTTGCCCTGCGCGGGCAACTGGCAGTCGGGCTGATGCAGCACCGCGCCCTGTGCCTGCCCTTCGGCCACCAGATCGCGGATGCGCTGAAGTTGCACGCCATCGACGATCGCCCCGATATCGGTGGACTTGTCCAGCGGGTCGCCCAGGCGCAGCTTGGCCATCCGCGCCTTCAGCCGCGCCTCGAACGCCGCGGCAACCGGTTCGTGCACAAGAATACGCGACCCGGCGCAGCAGACCTGGCCCTGGTTGAACCAGATCGCATCCACCACGCCCTCGACCGCGGCATCCAGATCGGCATCGGCAAAGACGACGAAGGGCGACTTGCCGCCCAGTTCCAGCGTCAGTTTCTTGCCGCTGCCAGCTGTGGCCTTGCGGATCGCGCGCCCGACCTCGGTCGAGCCGGTGAAGGCGATCTTGTCGACCTCGGCGGCCACCAGCGCCGCGCCGGTTTCGCCATCGCCGGTGACGATGTTCACCACACCCTTGGGCAGCCCGATCTCGGCACAGATTTCCGCGAAGGCCAGCGCCGTCAGCGGCGTGTACTCCGCGGGCTTCAGCACGACGGTATTGCCCGCGGCCAGCGCTGGCGCGATCTTCCAGGCCAGCATCAGGAGCGGAAAGTTCCAGGGGATGATCTGGCCGCAGACGCCCAGCGGCACGGCGCCGGGAAACTCGTCTTCCAGAAGTTCGGCCCAGCCGGCGTGGTGGTAGAAATGCCGCGCCACCAGCGGCACGTCGATGTCGCGCGTCTCGCGAATGGGCTTGCCGTTGTCGAGCACTTCCAGAACCGCCAGGAAGCGTTCGCGCTTCTGGATGTGTCGGGCGATGGCATAAAGCCATGCCGCACGTTCGTGACCTGACAGCCTGGCCCAGCCGGGCTGCGCGGCGCGGGCGGCCTTGACCGCCGCCGCGACATCCGCCGCCGTGCCCTGCGTCACCTCGGCCAGCCGGGTGCCGCTGGCCGGATTCGCCGTCGCGAAGCCTTCGCCGGGGCTGGTGAAGGCCCCGTTGATATAGTGCCCGAAACGCCCGCGCGCGGTCAGCCAGGCCATCACTTCGCCCGCAGCCTCGGGGGCGGGACCGTATTCCATGGTTTCCAGAATGTCCTGAATGCTTGGCATCGGTGTTCCCTCAGGCGATCGCGTGGCGGTGCGCGGCGGCGTAGCGCCCGGTGACATGGTGTTCCAGCTGCCGTTCGATATCGCCCAGCATCGACGAGGCGCCCAGGCGGAAAAGATCGGGGCGCAGCCAGTCGTTGCCCAGTTCCTCCTTCATCAGGATCTGCCAGGCGATGGCATCCTTGGCGGTCTTCATGCCGCCGGCGGGCTTGAACCCGATCTGGTAGCCCGTGCGCTCGCCATAGTCGCGCAGCGCCCGGCACATAACCAGCGATACCGGCAAGGTGGCATTCACGCCTTCCTTGCCCGTCGACGTCTTGATGAAATCGGCGCCCGCCTGCATCGCCACCATCGAGGCCTTGTAGACATTGCGCAGCGTCTTCAGGTCGCCGGTGGCCAGAATGGCCTTCAGATGCGCCGCGCCACAGGCCTCGCGCATCGCCGCCACCTCGTCATGCAGCGCGGGCCAATCGGCGCCCAGAACATGCGCGCGGGTGATGACGATGTCGATTTCATCCGCGCCCTGCTCCACGGCGTAGCGGATTTCCGCAAGCCGCAGGTCAAGCGGCATCAGACCGGCGGGAAAGCCGGTGGCGACCGAGGCCACGGGGATGCCGGTTCCAGCCAGCGACCGCACCGCGGCCCCCACCATCGTCGGATAGACGCAGACCGCGCCCACCTGCACGGCATCAAGCCCCAAACCTTTCAGGATGTGGTCGGCCAACGGCCGCCGGGCCTTGGCGCACAGCCGCGCGACGCGGTCTTCGGTATCGTCGCCGGACAGCGTCGTCAGGTCCATGCAGCGAATCGCGTTGACCAGCCAGGCCGCCTGATAGGTCTTCTTCACGCTGCGCCGCGTGGTCAGCGTGGCCGCGCGGCGTTCGGCCGCCGGGGTGTTCACCGCCACACCGTCGAACCAATCTGTCTGAAGTGCCGTGCCGGCATTGCGCGGCCGGTTGGAGGCGGAAGACGCCCGATCCATGGACATGCGGAAACCCTTCATCGCGGCCCCCACCGGGGCCCGGCCCGGCGAGGCTAGCGAAAGGCGGGGCCCGCTTCAACGGCCACGCCCGCCCGCAACAGGGTTAACGGATCGTTAAAAAATGAAACGAATCCCGCTTTGCCCCCGGCCGATTCGCGGCGATGCTGGCCCCGGCCCGAGGTTTTTCGGGCCGACGGAATCATTTCATTTTCGATTTGAACAATTGGATCAGGATGGGTTCGGCCGCTGCCACGGACGAGATGGGCGTATTCGCGCTCGAACGGCTCCTCGAGGGGCCGGGAACGTGGCATGACCTGTCGCGCGAACTGGCCTTGCGCTGGCCCGAGGCCCCGGTGGGCGAGATCATCATGGCCCTGACCACGGCCGCGCGCACGATCGAGTCGCATTTCCTTCGGGGTGGCCCCGCCCATGACGGCGCGGTCCATGGCTATCGCCTGGCGGCCCTGGTCGGGCTTGATCTTTATGCGCTGCAGGTCGTCGGTGTGACCGCGCCCCTCGGGCGCGACCTGACCGCCTGGTGGGACGTCGCGGAAGCCCCCGCCACCCCCTAGCGGAAGAACCGGTTGCGCATGTCGTCACGCCAGTTGCCGAAGCGGATCCAGGCGGGCTCGATCACCCGTTCATGAAACTGCGCCAGCATCCGCCAGACCCAGAAGACAAGCCCGGCCAGCACCGCAAGGATGACGACGTTCAGCCACGGGATCAGCCGTTCATCCGGCCCGATGGCGGGCCTCAGCGCTACCGCGTTGGGATAGATCGTCAGGAACTCGCTGCGCCAGCCGTAATGGGTGATCACCACCCATTTCGGCGCCTCGGGGGTGGACTTGATGTCATCCGCCTCGGCCTGCAGGTTCGAACTGTCCAGCTTGAAATAGGGCGGCCAGCCCCAGCCAGTATCCTCGTTGCGGTAGACGATCACCTTGCCGTTCGGCCGCACCGCGTTGATGAACCGCACGTCACGCGTGGGGTTCGCCGCCGTGCCGACATCGGCAGACGCCCAGAAGATCGAATTCTCGCCGAAGTCGATGCGCCGCGTTTCGGTCGAGGTGACACGCACGATGTCGCGGCCCGGCAGCGTGTAATGCAGGAAACCGACGACGAAGAGGACCAGCGCCGCGATCAGGGACCATTTTACGTAGCGCATGCGGGCCTCAGGAATAGTTGGTGAAATAGATCAGCAGCAGGATCAGCAGCGTCGGTATGATGTAGACAAGCCAGATGAGCCGGCGCCGCAACCCCTGTTCGTAGTCACGCATGCCGTCCTCGATGAAGGCATCGCGCGCGGCGGCGTCGCCCTTGGGGTCTTCGTCCCATTCCTCTTCCAGCCGTTCGCGCCGCACGGATCGGGAATAGGCCGAAACGGTGAGAAACACCACCGTCAGCGCCACCGCGAGGAATACCGCAAGTTTCAGAAAGGCCAGCATCGCCGCCTCCTACCGGGCCTTGACGCTTCAGATGTGGGCCTTCGGGGCGCCCGGCGCCAGTGGTTTTTCGGCCCGCCGCCCCGGATTTCGCCGTTGCGTGGCCGATGGGGCGGGCCTAGCCTTCGCGCCATGGACCCAATCGAGACCGCCATCCTGGCCCAGATCGACGCCCGAAAGGACGACCTGATCCGGCTGAGCCAGGACCTGATCCGCATTCCCACGCTGAACCCGCCGGGCCGAAACTATCGAGAGATCTGCGATTTTATCGCCGCGCGGCTGGCGGGCGCGGGCTATGCCTGCGATTTCGTGCGCGCGACGGGGGCGCCGGGCGATTCCGACGCGCATCCGCGCTGGAACCTCGTGGCACGGCGCGAAGGCGCGCGGCCTGGCGACTGCGTTCATTTCAACGGCCATCACGACGTTGTCGAAATCGGCCATGGCTGGACTCGCGACCCGTTCGGCGCAGAGTTGGACGGCGACCGCATCTACGGCCGCGGCGCCTGCGACATGAAAGGCGGCATCGCGGCCGCGATCGTCGCCGCCGAAGCCTTTGCGGCGGCCTGTCCCGACCATGCCGGCGCGATCGAGATTTCCGCCACCGCCGACGAGGAATCGGGCGGCTATGGCGGCGTGGCCTACCTGGCCGAGCGCGGGTATTTCGACCCGGCGCGGGTGCAGCACGTGATCATCCCCGAACCGCTGCACAAGGATCGCATCTGCCTTGGCCATCGCGGCGTCTGGTGGGCCGAGATCGAGACGAAGGGCCGCATCGCCCACGGTTCCATGCCGTTTCTGGGCGACAGCGCGATCCGCCACATGGGCGCGGTGCTGGAAGAGATGGAACGTGTGCTCTACCCGCTACTGGCCGGCAAGCGCACCGAGATGCCGGTGATCCCCGAAGGCGCGCGGCAATCGACGCTGAACATCAATTCGATCCACGGCGGCGAACCCGAACAGGAAGACGGCTATACCGGCCTACCCGCGCCCTGCGTGGCCGACCGCTGCCGCATCGTGATCGACCGCCGCTTCCTGATCGAGGAGGACGTGGCCGAGGTGAAGCGCGAGGTCACGCGGATGCTGGAGGGCATTCGCGCCCGCCGCCCCGGCTTTGCCTACGAGGTGCGCGACCTGTTCGAGGTACAGCCCAGCATGACGGAACGCGAGGCACCTGTCGTCCGCTCGACCGCCGCCGCGATCGAACGGGTGCTGGGCGCGCCGCCGGGTTACGTCGTCTCGCCGGGCACCTACGACCAGAAGCATATCGACCGGATCGGGCGGCTGAAGAACTGCATCGCCTACGGGCCCGGCATCCTGGATCTGGCGCACCAGCCCGACGAATGGGTCGGCGTGGGCGACATGATGGACAGCGCCCGCGTGATGGCGCTGGTCTTGAAAGAGTTGCTTTGCTGAGCGTTCCGGGCGCAAGCTGACGCCAGAGGGACACGGGAGACAGGGAGAGAGAAGAAATGTTCACCCGTCTGAATCTTGCCGCCGCGGCGGTCGCGCTGTTGGCCGGAACGGCCGCGGCGCAGGATGCGATCACCATCGGCATGGTGCTGGAACCGCCGAACCTCGACCCGACCGGCGGCGCCGCCGCCGCGATCGACGAGGTCGTCTATGCCAATGTGTTCGAGGGATTGACCCGCTTCGGTCCCGACGGATCGGTCCGCCCCGCCCTGGCCGAACGCTGGGAAGTGTCGGGCGATGGCAAGATCTACACGTTCCACCTGCGGGACGGCGTGACCTTTCACGACGGCACCGCGTTCGACGCCGAGGACGTGAAGTTCAGCCTCGACCGCGCGCGGGCCGAAGACAGCGCCAACGCGCAGAAGGCGCTGTTCACCGGGATCGAGGCGGTCGACATCGTGGACCCGTTGACCGTGAAGGTCACGCTGTCCGCGCCGAACGGGAATTTCCCGTTCAACATGGCCTGGGGCGACGCGGTGATCCTGGCGCCCGAAAGCGCCGAACAGGCCGCCACCGACCCGGTCGGCACCGGCCCCTTCGTGTTTGCCAACTGGGCACAGGGCGACCGGGTGGAGCTTGGCCCGAACCCCGATTACTGGGGCGAGAAGCCGGCGCTGAATTCGGCCACGTTCAAGTTCATCTCTGACCCGACGGCGGCTTTCGCGGCGATGATGGCCGGCGATGTCGATGCCTTCCCCAACTTCCCCGCGCCCGAGACGCTGCCGCAACTGGCCGCCGATCCGCGCTTCGAGGTGATCGTAGGCTCGACCGAGGGCGAGACGATCCTCGCGATGAACAACCGCAACCCGGCGCTGGCCAACGTGAAGGTGCGCGAGGCGATCGCCCATGCCATCAACCGGCAGGAAATCATCGACGGCGCGATGTTCGGCTACGGCACCCCGATCGGCACGCATTTCGCGCCGCATCATCCCGATTACGTCGATCTGACGGACCTGTCCGGCCACGACCCCGACAAGGCGCGCGCGCTACTGGCCGAGGCCGGCGTCCAGGATCTCAGCCTGCGGCTGGCGCTGCCGCCGCCCACCTATGCCCGCCGCGGCGGCGAGATCATCGCCGCGCAGCTGCGCGCGGTCGGGATCGAGACCGAGATCAGCAATCTCGAATGGGCGCAATGGCTGGAACAGGTCTTCCGCGGCAAGGATTTCGACCTGACCATCGTCAGCCATACCGAGCCGATGGATATCGGCATCTATGCCCGGCCCGACTACTACTTCCAGTACGGCGACGCCGATTTCGTGAAGATCATGGACCGGTTGAACCTGGCCACCGACCCGGCGGAACGCTCTGCCCTGCTCAAGGACGCGCAGCGCATGATCGCCGAGGATTACGTGAACGGCTATCTGTTCCAGCTGGCCAAGACAGGCGTCGCGAATGCCAGGATCGAGGGGTTGTGGGAAAACGCGCCCACCCAGGCCAATGACCTGACCGGCGTACGCTGGACCCAGTGAAATGACGGCGGGGCCCTGCGGGGCCCCGTTCCACCTCAGCCGCCCTGTTTCAGCAGGCGCTGCTTTTGCCGGTTCCAGTCGCGCTTGGCCGCGGTTTCGCGCTTGTCGGCGACCTTCTTGCCCTTGGCGATGCCCAGCTTGAGCTTCACCCGGCCCTTGTGGTTGAAGTACATCACCAGCGGCACCAGCGTCATGCCCTCGCGCCCGATCGCCTGCCACAGCCGCGACAATTCCCGCTTGGACACCAGCAGCTTGCGGTGGCGCCGCTCCTCGTGGCCGAAGACGCCCGCCTCCTTGTAGGGGGCGATGTAGCTGTTGATCAGCCACAATTCCCCGTTCTCGACATTGGCGTAGCTGTCGGCGATGTTCGACTGGCCGGTGCGCAGGCTTTTCACCTCTGACCCGGTCAGCACGATGCCGACCTCCAGATCGTCCTCGATCGCATAGTCGAACCGTGCCCGCCGGTTCTCGGCGATCACCTTGTAGTTCGGATTGTCGTTCGTCTTGGCCATGACCGCGAGGAGATAGGCGAGGCGGGGCGCGGTGTCCAGCCGTCGCCCACGCTGGACCTGCCGCGCGGCGCATGGCAAGGATCGACGCAACCCGCAGGAGGGCGGCGCCATGTTCATCCAGATCGCCATCGGCAGTTGCCTGATGATCGCCTCGATCCTGGTAGCGGGCCTGGCCTATTGGGCGCTGGAATCGCTGATCGCGCGGTCGCGCCCCTGGCTGATGCGCGAACCGCAGCGACCCAAGCTGGCGCTGGTGCTGGCACTGACGGTGCTTTGGGTGCTGGGCATGGTGACGATCGGCGTCTGGCTTTGGGCCTTCACCCTGCGCGCGCTGGGCGTCTTCATCACGATGGAGGCGTCGGTCTACTTCTCGCTCGTGGCCTTCACCACGCTTGGCTTCGGCGACATCCTGCTGCCGCAGGAATGGCGCCTTCTGTCGGGGATGGCCGCGGCGAACGGGCTTTTGAACATGGGCCTGCTGACCGCGATGCTGGTCGAGATCCTGCGCCATGTCCGCGTCGGCCAGATCGAGTGGCGGCGCCAGCAGACGCTTCTGGCCGCGGCATCAGCCGCCGAAGGTCACCCGCCCGTCGCAAAGGGTCAGGACCGGCACGAGGGTTGAGATTTCCCCGGGCGCCACCGCCTCGATATCGCCGGCCAGCACCACGATGTCGGCCGCCAGGCCGGGGCGCAGCGTGCCCGCAAGATGTTCGCGATGCGCCGCCCAGGCGCCGCCCGCCGTATAGGCGTGCAGGGCCTGCATCAGCCCGATCCGCTGATCACCGGCGCCCGGCGCATCGAAGACCGGCCGCGTGACCGCGGCCTGGATCGCCCGCAGGATCGAGATGTCGGTGACCGGCCAGTCCGAGGCGAAGACCAGCGGCGCGCCGGCCTCGGCCAGGTCGCGGCACAGGTAGTAATCCTTGCGCCGATGTTCGGGAATCTCGTGCAGGCTCAGCGGGAAATCCATCACGCCAGGCACATGCGACGGCTGGATCGAGGCGGTGATGCCCAGCGCGCCCATCCGCACCACGTCGTCGCGGTGGATCAGTTCGATATGCTCGATCCGGTGACGCGCGTCGCGCGGCCCGTTCGCCGCGCGCGCGGCGGCGTAGCCGTCGATCACGCCGCGGACCGCCGCATCGCCGATGGCGTGCACCGCGATCTGCATGCCGCGCCGGTCGATCTCGGTCGCGATGTTGGCGAAGGTTTCGGGCGCGAACAGCGGCTGCGCGCGGTGGCCGGGCCGGCCCGGATAATCTTCCAGCATCCAGGCGGTGCCGCTGCCGACCACGCCGTCCATGAAGAACTTGACGAAGTTGCAGCTTAGCCAATCGTCGTCGAATTCGGCCGTCATCGCGGCCGCGCGGTCCAGCGCCGCGATATCCATGTGCGGCTTGAAGTGAAACGGCACCTTGACGCGCGCGGTCAGGCGGCCCTCGTCCTTCATCTCGGACAGCAGGGCGAGCGTATAGCGGTTGCCGTCCATGTTCACGATCGAGGTGATGCCATGCTGCGCGGCATGGGCCAGGCCGCGGGCCACCTTGGCCTTGTCGATGGCGCGGGCCGCCGCGTCCGGCCAGGGCGAAGGTTCCTCACCCGTGGCGATGCCCAGGTAAAGCCGCGCCTCGCCTCCCAGCGCCACGACGGGGGCGAAGGCCTCGAATTCGCGCAACTCGCCGGTGGCAAGACCGTCTTCACCCAGCACCACCTCGTGACCCGGCGGGGTTTCGGCCCCGTGCAGCAGGCCCGCCGCCTTCAGCGCCGCGGTATTGGCCCAGACCGTGTGATGGTCGGGCGCGGTGATCGCGATGGGTCGGTCGGCGATGATCCGGTCGAGGTCGTGCCGGCTGGCCGGATGGCCGAAGATGTCGTACTCGCCACCCTGCGCCATCAGCAGCGGCAGGTCCGGGTTCCTGGCGGCAAAGTCGTGAAACGCGGCGGCGATGGGCTCTGCCCCGACAACGCCGCCCAGTTGCAGATGCGCCAGTTCCGCGCCGCCCATGACAAGGTGCAGATGGCTTTCGAAGAAGCCGGGCAGCACCGTGCGGCCCCGGCAATCGACCATCTCGGTCCCGGGGCCGGCCAGCGCCTCGATCGCGGCGCGCGGGCCCAGCGCGGCGATGCGGCCGCGCAGGATCGCCAACGCCTCGGCCCGCGGGCGGGCCGGGTCCATCGTCAGGATGCGCGCATTCGTCAGGATCGTGTCGGGTGTCATCGCGGCCTCGGGCGGTTTCGTGCCGCGCCAACCTGCCGGGCGGGGCGCCCGGCGGCAAGCCCCTAGCCCGCCCGGCGGCTGCGCCAGAGGGTGTAAAGACCGCTTCCCACGATCAGAAGGCTGCCAAGGATCGTCGCACCATCCACCCGTTCGCCCAACAGCATCGCCGCAAGGCCCACGCCGAAGACCAGCCGCGTGTAGCGAAACGGCGTGACGACCGACACCTCGCCGGTGCGCATCGCCCGCGTCAGCGCGTAATAGGCCGCGACCCCGACGACGATCGCCGCGCCCAGCGCCGCCGCCGCCGGCGCGTCCGGCCAGACCGGCGCATCGCCGGACACCGCCAGCACCAGCAGACCGGCCGGCACCATCATCGCGAACCCGTAGACCCCCAGCACCAGATGCGACAGGACGGGTGGCGCCGCCCGCGTGGCCAGGTCGCGCCCGGCGAAGCCCAGCATCCCCAGCACCGCGATCAGCGCCGTCGCCTCGAAGGCCGCGGTGCCGGGCCTGAGCACGATCAGCACGCCCAGGAACCCCACCGCGATGGCCGACCAGCGCCGCCAGCCGACCCTTTCGCCAAAGATCGTGGCCGCCCCGGCCACCACCACCAAGGGCGTGGCCTGCAGAAGCGTCGACACCAGCGCCAGGGGCACCAGCGCCAGGGCCAGCGTGTGAAACAGCCGCCCCGCCATCTCGAAACAGGCGCGAACCAGGATCGCGCGCGACAGCATCGCGGGGTGCAGCACCCGGTCGCCCCGCGCCCGCGCCAAGGCAGCGAAGGCCAGCATCCCGCCGCCCCCGAACAGGATCAGGATCTCGCCCACCGGAACACTGCGCGCCGCCAGTTTCAGAAACAGGTCCTCGACGGCAAAGCCCGCCATCGCCGCACTCATCCACAGGCTGCCGGCGAGGTTGGCGCTGCGCGGCTGGGACGCGGTCAGTTGATCAGCCCGGCATGGCGCATCGCGCCGTCGATCTGGGCCTTGGTTTCGTCCAGCAGCCCGGTCAGCGGCAACCGCACCTCATCGGCGCACAGACCCAGCCGCGACATCGCGTATTTCGCGCCGCACAGGCCCGGTTCGACAAAGATCGCCTCGTGCAGCGGCATCAGCCGGTCCTGGTAATCCAGCGCGGTTTCGTAGTCGCCGCGCAACGTCGCCTCCTGGAACTCGGCACAAAGCCGCGGCGCCACGTTCGCGGTGACGGAAATGCAGCCCACCCCGCCATGCGCGTTGAAGCCCAGCGCCGTCGCATCCTCGCCCGACAGCTGGATGAAGTCGCGCCCGCAGGCCGCGCGCTGCATGCTCACCCGTTCGATCTTGCCGGTCGCGTCCTTGACGCCGACGATGCGCGGCAGCCTGGCCAATTGCCCCATCGTTTCGGGGTTCATGTCCACGACAGACCGGCCGGGGATGTTGTAGATGATTATCGGCAGGTCGCAGGCATCGTGCAGCACACGGAAATGCTCGTACATGCCGCGCTGCGTCGGCTTGTTGTAATAGGGCGTCACCACCAGCGCAGCATCTGCGCCGACCCGCTGGGCATGCTGCAGGAACCGCACCGCCTCGACCGTGTTGTTCGACCCCGCGCCCGCGATCACCGGGATACGGCCGGCGGCGGCCTGCACAACCGCCTCGATCACCTGTTCATGCTCTTCGTGGCTCAGCGTCGGGCTTTCGCCGGTCGTGCCCACCGGGACGATCCCGTGGCTGCCTTCGTCAACGTGCCAGTCGACCAGTTTCTTGAGCGTGTCGAAATCCACTGTGCCGTTCTTGAACGGCGTGACCAGGGCGGGAATGGACCCCTTGAACATGACACGCTCCTAAGATTGCGGGCTGACTCGCCCGAGGTTCAGATCGCGCGGAACCTAGCCGGGCGCGCGGGCGTTGCCAAGTTTGTGTGTTGCGGGGTGGCATGTGGCCGCTACACTTGCGCAAAACACCGATCCGGGCAGGACGCAATTCGATGAAGATGTTCCGCTTGCTGGGCCTTCTTTTGGCCCTGACCCTTGCCATGCGCCCCGCCATCGCCGAGGACGCCGCCGCCCTGGCCCGCGCGCTGGAGGAGGTGGCCGCGCGCGACTGGGCCGAGGCAGTGAAGGCCGCGCGCGTCTCTGGCCCGCTGGCCGCCGATATCGTGGAATGGCATCGGCTTCGGGCCGGCGAGGGCAGCGCGGTCGACTATTCCGCCTTTCTGGCGCGCCGGGCCGATTGGCCGGGCCTGCCGCTTCTGCAGCGGCGGGGCGAAGGCGCCGTGGCGCAGGAGGCCGCGCCAAGGGCCGTGATCGCCTATTTCGCGAACCGCGCGCCGCAAACCGCCGAAGGGTCTTTGGCGCTGCACGCGGCCTACCTGGCAACCGGCGACCGCGCTGCCGCCGACCGCGAGGCGGTGCGCGCCTGGCGCAACCTGCCGATGTCGGGGGCCGAACAGGCCGAGTATCTGACCCGCGCGGGCGACCTGCTGGGCGAGCATCACGGCGGCCGGATGGTCACCGCGCTGGAACGCGGCTGGCTGGACGACGCCGAACGCCTTCTGCCGCTGACCACGCCGGGCACCCGCGCGGTGGCCGCAGCGCGGATCGCGTTGCAGGATGACAGGCCGGGCGTCGACGCCCTGATCGCCGCGGTGCCGGACTACATGACGGATTCGGCGGGCCTTGCGCTCGACCGGTTCGATTGGCGCATCCGGCGCGACCGCTACGATTCGGCGGCCGACCTGCTTCTGGAACGGTCGGGCAGCGCCGAAAACCTGGGCACACCCGAGGCCTGGGCCCGCTGGCGCGCGATCCTGGCCCGCCGCGAGATGCGCGAGGGCGATGCCCGCCGGGCCTACCGCATCGCCGCCGCACATCACCTGACCGACGGCGCGCAATTCGCCGACCTCGAATTCCTCGCCGGCTATATCGCGCTGCGCAAACTGAACGAACCCGAACGCGCCCGCGCCCATTTCCGCAACCTGCGTATCCGGGTCGGCAGCCCGATCAGCCTTTCGCGCGCGGGCTATTGGGAAGGCCGCGCGCTGGAAGCGATGGGCGAAGACGAGGAGGCGCGCCTGTCCTATGCCTTCGCGGCCGAGTTCCAGACAGCTTTCTACGGGCTGCTGGCCGCCGAGCGGATCGGGCGCCCCTTCGACGCGCGGCTGACCGGTGGCGAACGCTTTCCCGATTGGCAGCAAACGCCCGCCGCCAATTCCAGCGTGTTCGATGCCGCGGTGCTGCTGCGCGCCGCAGGCGACCGCAACCTGGCCGAACGCTTCCTGCTGCACCTCTCGGAATCACTCGACGGGCACCAGATCGGCGCGCTGGCCGGGCTGGCGCTGGAATGGGGCGAAGAGCACATGGCCCTGATGCTGGCCAAGGCGGCGGTGGAAAAGGGCGTGATCTGGCCCTCGGCCTATTTCCCGGTGGCCGACCTTGCCGGGCTCGATCTGCCGGTGGAACCCGAACTGGCGCTGGCCATCGCCCGGCGGGAAAGCGAATTCGACCCCGAGGTGATTTCGCCCGCCGGGGCGCGCGGACTGATGCAGGTGATGCCGCGCACCGCCGAATTGATGGCGCGCGAGATCGGTGTCGGCTACGAGGCCGGGCGGCTGACGCAGGATTGGCAATACAACGCGCAGCTTGGCGCGGCCTACCTTGCGCGGCTGGTGGCCGAATTCGGCGATGTGCCGGTTCTGGTCGCGGCGGGCTACAATGCCGGGCCCGGCCGCCCGCGCCGCTGGGTGGAACAGTTCGGCGACCCCCGGCAGGCGGATGTGGATGTCGTCGACTGGATCGAGCACATCCCCTTCACCGAAACCCGCAATTACGTCATGCGCGTGGGTGAAAGCCTGCCGGTCTACCGCGCCCGGCTGGGCAAGGCCGACGCGGTGCCACGGCTGGCGGCGGAAATGGTCGGGCGGTAGGTTCGGCGTTCACTCCTCCCGCGCGGCTTCGCGCATTCGCGCGCGCCACAGCGTGAAGATGCCCGCCGCCACCACCACCGCCGCGCCGATCGCCACGGGCAATTCCAGCGTCTCGCCGAAGACCAGGATGCCCAGCCCGGTGGCGAAGACCAGTTGCAGATAGGCGAAAGGCTGCACCGCGCTGGCCTCGGCCACTTCCAGCGACTTGATCAGCAGGAAATGCCCCGACGCGGCGGTCAGGCACAAAAGCCCCATCCAGGCCCAGTCGGGGCCGGTCATCGGTTCCCAGAACCAGACGCCGACCAGGGTCATCGCCACCATCCCCGACACGCCCGTCCAGAAAAAGCTGACCGAGGCCGCATCCTGCCGCGCGACATAGCGGGTGAGCAGCCCGTAAAGCGCGAACATCGTCGCCGCCAGGAACGGGATCAGCGCGGCGGGGTCGAAAACGGCATAGCCCGGGCGCAGGATGATCAGCACACCGGCAAACCCGATGCCGATCGCCGTCCAGCGCCGCCAGCCGACCTTCTCGCCCAGCACCGGCCCGGACAAAAGCGCCACCAACAGCGGATAGGCCGCGAACACCGCGTGGCTTTCGACAAGGCCGAGGATGGTGAAGGCCTGCACCATCACGCAGATCTCGGCCGCCAGCAGAAGCCCGCGAAAGATCTGCACGCCGGGCTGGCGCGTCTTCACCGCCTTTGCCAGCCCGCCCGGCGCCCGCGCGGCCAGCGCGATGACGAAGGCCGCGAAGAACCAGTAGCGGACCATCACCACCATGTAGGTGTTGTAGGTGCCCGCAAGGTGACGCGAAATGCCATCCTGCATCGCGAAGACGAAGCTTGTCGCGATCATCAGGATGATGCCCAGGCGAAGGTTCTGCGTGGTCATTCCGGGGGCGCCTTTCTGCCGCGGGTCATGTGGCGCTTGCGGCCATGGCCCGGCACCCGCTCTACCGCAAATCCGGCCGCCTGCAAGGCCCGGCGCACGCCGCCCGCCGCGCTGTAGGTGGCGCAGGTGCCGCCGGGCGCGGTGTGGCGCCCGACCGCCTGCATCAGCCCGTCTTCCCACAATTCGGGGTTCTTGGCCGGTGCGAAACCGTCGAGGAACCAGGCATCGGCCTGGCCGGCCCATTCGGGCAGCGTTTGCCGCGCGTCGCCCACGACCACCCGCACATCGGCCGGGCCCAGCGCGAAATGCCGCCGTCCCGCAGCCCATTCCGCCAGGAAGGGCGCCGCCGGAACCGCCAGTTCGGGAAAGGCCGTCAGCGCGCGGGCGATATCCTCGGCCGGCATCGGATAGGCTTCGAAACTGGTGAAGGAAAACCGCCCGGCCAGCCCCGCCGCCTGCCATTCCAGCACCGTGGCCAAGAGGTTCAGCCCGGTGCCGAAGCCCAGTTCGGCCACGCGGAACCCGTCACGGAACCGCGCCGGCAGATCGTTGCCCGCCAGGAACACGTGCCGCGTTTCCGCAAGACCGTCGGCCAGCGAGAAATACGGGTCGTCGAACCGGCGCGAGACCGGCACCACCCCGTC
>Ga0180436_10002543_pt1 | contig 17237 bp, 14 predicted proteins | sample SS_ome_2_FD_132434 | JGI IMG/M metagenome (GOLD analysis project Ga0180436, IMG submission 132434) | Hypersaline lake sediment archaeal communities from the Salton Sea, California, USA - SS_3_S_2 metaG | ecosystem: Environmental > Aquatic > Non-marine Saline and Alkaline > Hypersaline >...
GCCTCATCGACCATCTCCGGGGAGAAGCCCTGCCCCCAGTCGACGTCAACTCGGTCGACGGGAACGCCGTTGGCCTCGGTGATCTGATACCAGCGATCCGAGAAGGCGCCGCAGACGGTGACCAGCGCACGCTTCTGCACGGTCTGCCGGACCGCGCCCTCCATCACGCCGGTGCCGGAGCTGGCGTAGATGAAGACCGGCTGTTCCGTATAGAGGAGCTTCTGAAGTTTCGGGGTGACCGCTGCCTGGAGATCTGAGTACTCTGTGCTGCGGTGGCCGATCATTGGTGCGGTCTGGGCGTCCAGGATTTCGTCTCGCACATGCGTCGGGCCGGGAATAAACAGCTTCTTGTACATCGGGGCACCTCCCACACATAGGTGGCTCTGCTGTCAGCTCTGCGGGGTCAAGATGTGTTCTAAGTCTACTTCAGGCCTGGAACGCCGTCAATCGTGCCGGTGAGCCAGAGCCGTAGGCTGTCCATCCCTACGACCATCACCAGCGCGAAGACCACACCCCAGATCAGGGGTACCCACGCCTCGCGCCAACCGTGCATCGTTGCATCTCGCTTCAGCACGAGGACGAAGATCATCGCGCCCAAGAGCGTGAACATGGCGATCGGTCCCAGCGCTGTGAGGGCGGCGATGATCGTGAGCGCCACGCGCGACTGCGTCGCCTCGAGGGCCAGGATAAGTGCCGCGAGGCCCACCTCGATGGCGATCAACTGGACCAGCTCTCTCCCGGTCCTCAGGGTTGCCTGGTCCTCGCCGTCCGCCCACAGTGACTGGTTGAACGCCGGCACCAGGATGATGCTCATCGACATCCCCATCAGGACACCCGTCAGCACGCGAAGCCATGGTTGGGGCGCGTACCCCAGGGCCCCCGTGCCGAGAGGCCGCGCCACAAAGCGCGTCAAGAGGGCATAGAAGCTCCCGTCGGATGAGGTCGAGTTGATACCGTCCAGTCCCCAGAACGCGGCGAAGAGCAAGCACGCGACGAAGACGGGCCAACGGGGAAAGCGGGCCGATCGGCGCCGGCGCCACAGCGCCCAGTGCACCAACACGCCGACGAGCGCGCCGGGGAAGGTGCCGGAGCAGCGCTGGCAGAGTGGTGTCTGGTGTCCGGCGATCTCGAATGAGTGGCTGAGCCGGCGATGACACACCGCGGCGCCCACATAGTCCAGCTTGCGCAGGAAGCCGCCTGGGGTCAGGATGACGGCGGCGAGGACGCCGGCAAGGACCAGTGCGACGCCGATCCACCTTAACGCCGGGGAGAAAGGCCTATCCATAGGTGATGGTCCTGGGGATACCTGAGTTCGAAGTCCAGCGAGTGGGATTATAATGGCCTGACCCGAAAAGAAAAGGAGTGGCCAGTGATAGAGGTAATCCCTTCACTGCTGGAGCAAATTGGAGACCGGGCGCGCCGAGCGGAGCCCGTCGATGTGCGCATCGGCGCCTACTGGACGTACGCCGCGGTCGCGTTGGATGGGCACACGCAGGGTGGGCTGTCGTCGACGCTGGGCGGCGGCATTCATCATCACGCCGGCGCGCCCGGTCCCGAGGCCGGGCGTCTTCTGGACCAAGATGCAGGATCTCTGGCCTCCCTGGCCAAGCACCCCAGCCAACTGTGGGCGAGTGTGGGGTTGGCGACGATCAACGCACTGCTGGACGTCGACGAGTCGTTGTGCACCGAGGTGAATGCCGCTGACGTGATCGCCGAGCGAGGCCGGGGTGCTTGCGTCGCCGTCGTGGGTCACTTCCCGTTCATCCCCCGGTTGAGACAGATCGCCGGCGAGCTGTCGGTGCTGGAGCTGCGCCCTCGCGAGGGTGATCTGCCCGCGGAGGCCGCTGCGGATGTGTTGCCCCAGGCGGACGTCGTCGCGATCACGGGTACTTCATTGCTCAACCAGACCTTCGACGGACTGGTGCAGCTCTGCCGTCCCGATGCGTTTGTGGTGGTCCTTGGCGCCACGACGCCACTCTCCCCCGTGCTCTTCGAAGCCGGCGTGGACGCTATCGCCGGCACGCGCGTGGTCGATCCCGGCTGCGTCGCGTTGGCGGTCAGTCAGGGGGCGACGTTCAGGCAGATTCGGGGGAAACGTCTGCTGACGATGTTTCGGCCCTGAACGGCTACAGGTCGATGCCCCGACCTAACTACAGGTCGGCGCCCCGACTTAACTACAGGTCGGGGGAGACGAAGGGGACAAAGGCGACGCCTCCGAGGTCTGTGCGCCGTGGGGCCCCACGTTCCTTGGTGATGTCCCACAGGGTCTGATAGCTGTGGGGCGCGCCAACTGGGATGACCAGGTGCCCGCCCTCGGCCAGTTGGTCGACGAGCGGCTCAGGGACGCGGGTCGCCGCCGCAGTCACGATGATCCCGCGGTAGGGCGCGTGTTCGGGCCACCCCTCGTAGCCGTCACCCAGTCTGCAGGAGACCGTGTAGCCCAGCTCCATCAGCAGATTGCGGGCGGACGTGTGAAGCGCGGCGATCCGCTCGACCGATGTGACGACCATCCCCATCTCCGCGAGGACGGCGGACTGGTATCCGGACCCCGTACCGATCTCCAAGACCCGGTCCCCGGGGCTCACGCGCAGTGCCTCGGTCATCAGTGCCACGATATAGGGCTGTGAGATGGTCTGGCGATGGCCGATGGGCAGGGCATAGTCGCCATAGGCGCTGATAAGCTGCGGTTCGGGGATGAAGCGGTGACGGGGCACCTTGGCCATCGCGTCAAGGACAAGCTGGTCCGCAACGCCACGCTCTCGGATCAGGTCTACCATCTCGCGCTGGTCCACACTACCCTCTCGCTAGTCCGTAGCGGTGTCAGGGCCGCTGCTGCTAGGGGCAACCGGCCGGATCGGGATAGGCGATGTCGCCTCGCCAGTTGAGAATCTCTGCGCCGGACAGAATCCACAGGTTCAGCGGGAACGGTTCGCATCTGCGCCATTCAAACGACAGGACGCCCTCGACCAGCTCACTCTCCGCACTGATCCGGTCCTGGTAGACCGCGTAGACACCGGTGCCGCCGGTCGCCATCACCTGGGCTGTGCCGAACCAGACGTCGTGGGCCGGCGCCATTTCCCAGGAGAGCAGGGGTGTCTCGCTCACGACGATTGGCGAGGGCGTGCTCTCCACGAAGGCGAGGTCTGCGATGGGTGTCGGATCGACCGCCGGGAGATCTTCCACGGATAGATCGACGGTGATGCGCCCGCTGGACCCGCTCCCGAGGCTGTTGCCGTCGGACTTGCGCAGTTCCCAGATGGAGCGGTAGTCTCCCAGCTCCTCCGGTGCTTCCATCGGCACGATGAACTGGATCTTCTCCCCCGGCGCCAGCGCGGCGACGGGATAGCTCTCGGGAGCGCTCAGGGCGTCGCCCTCGGCGAAGACCATCTTGCTCCCCTTGGGCCAGGCACACGTTCCGCTGTTGCGAAGGGTGATATAGGCGACCACGTTGGCGCCCGGGCCGACTGAGGCGGACGGCTGCATATCGATGTTGTCGAGCCTGACGCGGATGGCGCACACCGGCGTGGGCGCGGCACCGTCATCCGCCACGGCAGGCGCTTCGGTGGCCGTCGGCTCAGGGGAGGGCTCCGTTGGGTCCTCTGTCGGTAGTGCGGTCGAGGCCACGGTCGCGGTAGCCACGGGTTGTGGTGTGGCGGTGGGCAGGCCGAAGAAGAGGGCGTCTATCGCGGGGGGCACGCCCTCGGTCAACGTGTAGGCAATGCCGCCGCCGATACCGACCACGACGAGCAGCAGGAAAGCTGTGCGCAGGATGGGCCAGAGCCGCAGTCGCTCGCGCCGAGGGGCGTTTTCCTCAAGGCCTGAGCCTGCCGTTCGCTCGGGCTCGGCACTCGGTGCGGCCGGCCCGTCCGTTGACGCTGTGGGCGCGGGCGTGCCCGATACTCCCGGTGTCGGTGTGGCGTTGGGGCCATCAACCGGTTCCACGGGGCGGCGTGACGCAGCGAGCATGGCCTCCCCGGTGCCGTCGGCAGCCGGCAGACCGAAGGCCTCGCGCAGTGCGGTGGCCATCTCTCCAGCGGTGGCGTAGCGATCAGCAGGCTCCTTCTTGAGTCCGCGGAGGATCACCTTTTCGAGCGCAACCGGGATGTCCGGGTTGTAGAGCGACGGGCTGGGGGGCGTCTTGTTGATGTGCTGCATCACCATGCCCATCGGCGTCTCAGCCGTGAAGGGCAGACACCCGGCGACGGCCTGGTAGAGTACGACGCTCAGCGAGTAGATATCCGAGGAGGCGGTGCCAGGGTTGCCGAGGCCGATCTCCGGCGCCATATAGGCAGGGGTCCCGACCATCGCCCCACTCGCCGTGAGGCCGGAGAGGGTGAGCATCTTGGCGATGCCGAAGTCCGTCAGGACGGGCTGGTGCTCGTCGAGGAACATGATGTTGGCCGGCTTGATGTCGCGGTGCACCATGCTCCGCTGGTGGGCATAGTCCAGCGCATCGGCGATGGCTGCCCCCACCCGAGCCATCTCCATCGGCGAGAGCGTGCTCTCCTCGAGCCGATTCTTGAGGGTCGACCCGTCGATGTACTCCATCACCATGAAGTAGATGTCCAGCTCTTCGTCGTGGTCGAAGTCGTAGACCTGGACGATGTTCGGGTGACGCAGGGTTGCTACGATCTTCGCTTCACGCTCGAATCGGACGACGAACCCCGCCTCGTCCGCCAGGAAGGGGTGGAGTACCTTGATGGCTACCTTGCGATCCAGCTTCGCCTGCTGGCCGAGGTAGACCTCCGACATGCCGCCATGCCCGATGTGATCGAGCACGTCGTACTTGTTGAGGGTCTTTCCAATCAGGTATCGGACGCTGCTCACAGCTTTGGCTTTGCCTCGGTGATGGGTGCGGTGGTCGGCGTTCTCCGCCGGGGACTATGTTTCGTTAGGAGCATTATACCTTCATACAGGACGGCATCAAACGTGCCGGCAACTGACATGGACCGCACCTGGTATAATGGTGGCACTATGGCACTGCTTGTTGCATCCCGCCTGGCCAAGTATTTCGGCGCCGACGACATCTTCAAGGATCTCTCCCTGGAACTCCACGAGGGTGAGCGCGTGGCGCTCGTCGGCGTGAACGGCTGTGGCAAGAGTACGTTGCTGGATGTTGTCGCCGGCGCGACCGAGCGAGACGGCGGATCCCTGGCCCGAGCCCGCGATGTGCGCGTGGGCTACCTTCCCCAGCAGCCCGACTTTCACCAGGACGGGACGCTTTGGGAGGCGATGGAGACAGTCTTTGTCGGACTTCAGGATCGGCAGGCCCTGTTGCGCCGACTGGAAGCCGCGATGGCGTCCCAAGACGATGCCGAGCGTGCGAGTGCCATCGAGCGCTACGGGCGCGAACTCGAGGCCTTTGAGCGCGATGGTGGGTTCACCTACGAGGCGCGGATCGGCCAGATCCTGGGGGGGCTGGGCTTCGACGCGGATGAGTTCCACGCGCCCGTCGCCCATCTCAGCGGCGGGCAGAACACGCGGGCGCTGCTGGCGCGGTTGCTCCTGGAAGAGCCCGATGTCCTCCTGCTCGACGAGCCCACCAATCACCTCGACCTGGAGGGGATCGAGTGGCTGGAGGACCAGCTCAAGGTCTGGCGCGGTGCGCTGATCGTGGTGGCTCACGATCGCGCCTTCCTCGACGCCGTCGCGACGCGGGTTTTGGAGATGTCGCACGGTCTTCTGGAGAGCTACACCGGCAACTACAGCGCCTATGCGCAACAGCGCGAGCAACGCGTGGCCCGACGACAGAAGGCGTTCAAGTCTCAGCAGCGCCATATCAAGGAGACCGAGGACTACATCCGGCGGTATATGGCCGGACAGCGGTCGTCACAGGCCAAGGGGCGCCTCAAGCGGCTCGAGAGTATGGAGCGGCTGAACCGGCCAAGCGAAGATCGCCAGATCAACATGACCCTGCAGACGACGCTCCGCAGCGGCGACCTGGTCCTCGGGCTGTACGATCTCGCGGCGGGCTACGAGCCGCGCCGGCCCCTGGTCTCGGTCGACGAGGTCGAGATACGCCGGGGTCACTGCGTAGCCCTTGTGGGGCCCAACGGCTCCGGCAAGACAACGCTCCTGCGCACCGTGATGCGGCGGCTCAGACCCCTCTCCGGTCGCGTGCGCATCGGTGCCGCCGTGCGCATCGGCTATTTCGCACAGGTGCAGGATCACCTGGTGCCCGGCAAATCGGTGTTGGACACACTGCTGGAGGCCGGCATCGGCACGATCTCCGAGACGCGGAGCTTCTTGGCGCGCTATGGGTTCCGGGGGGACGATGTCTTCAAGGACGTGGGCGTGCTCTCCGGTGGCGAGCGGGCGAGGGTGTCCATCGCCGTCCTGTCCCTCTCCAAGGCAAACTTCCTGATTCTGGACGAGCCGACAAACCACCTGGACATCCGGTCTCAGGAGGTCCTCCAGGACGTGTTGAAGGCGTTCACCGGCACGATCCTGATGGTGAGCCACGATCGCTATCTGATCCGCGCGGTGGCTACGCACGTCTGGGCGATCGCGGACCTGCAACTCAACGTCTTCGATGCGGGGTACGATGCCTACGCTTCGTGGCATCAGTTGTGGCGTGACGCGCCATCCAAGGCGCAGCAGCAGGCGAGCCAGGCGCGTGAGCGTCACGAGACCGAAAAGCGCGAGCAGCGGCAACGCCGGCGCGCCATCGATCGGCAGCGGGAGCGTCTCGAGGCGCTGGAGGCGAGCATCCACGCCTTCGAGGGGGAGTTGCAGACCCTGACCTCGGCGCTGGACGCAGCCGGGCGTGGGCAGGACATCGCCCGTGTCGCCAAGCTGGGTGCGGAGTACCGTAAGATCGAGGAGCAGTTGGACGGTTTGATGGAGGAATGGGCGACGGTCGCCGACGGCCACGTCGCTGACGTCCCGGTGGTCGATGCCTGAAGCGGCTATGGCACCGGACGCCGTGCGATGCGGCCCCTATCGTATCGGTCTGACCGGCAATATCGCGACGGGGAAGAGCACGGTGGGGCGGATGCTGGTCGACCTGGGGGCGGAGATGGTCGACGCCGACGGGGTCGCGCACGGCGTGATGGCGCCGGCCGGATCGGCCTATGCCGGCATCGTCGAGGCGTTTGGACCCGAAGTTCTGACCCCGGAGGGTGAGATCGACCGGCGGAGGCTGGGTCGCATCGTCTTCGCCGATCCGGCGGCATTGAGGCGCCTGGAGTCGCTCACCCACCCCGCGGTCATCGCCGAGGTCAACCGCCGGACCGCCGAGAGCACGGCCCCCGTCGTGGTCGTCGAGGCGATCAAACTGCTGGAGAGTGGGATGGCCGGCGACTACGATGCGATCTGGGTGACGACCTGTTCCGAGACGGATCAGCTCTCGCGGCTGATGGATGGACGCGGCCTGTCGCGAGACGCGGCGATGCGGCGAATCCGCGCCCAGTCGCCGCAGGAAGAGAAGCTCGCGTGCGCCGACGTGGTGATCCATACCGGCGTGTCATGGGCAGAGACGCGGGCTGAGGTCTGGGCAGCGTGGCTCGACATTCCGTGGACAGATACCCCTCCGGCGCGGTAGATATGGCGCGCGACTACATCCGCACGTCAGAGGTCGCCAAGGCAGTGGGCGTCCACCCCAACACCGTGCGGATGTATGAGGCATGGGGGCTGCTCCCTGCCGTCCCGCGTACGCCCAGCGGCTACCGAAAGTTCACCCCACGCCACGTCGACCAGCTACGGCTGGTCCGCTTGGTCTATGACGGCCCCTGGCCCGGGCGCACGCTGCGCCGGTCCGCGGTGGCCCTGCTCAAGCAGGCGGCCGGAGGCGACCTTGGTGGGGCGCTGGAGGGCGCGTACCGGCACGTGGCAGTGGTGCAGGCCGAGGGCGCCCGTGCGGAGAGCGCCGTGCGCCTGCTGGAACGTTGGGCCGACGGCACTTCGGCGGATGCCACACTTTCGCCGTTGCGAATCGGTCAGGCCGCGGCCCTCCTGGGCGTGAGTCGGGATGTGCTGCGCAACTGGGAGCGGAACACGCTAGTTCGCGTGCCGCGCAATCCCAGAAACGGCTACCGGCTGTACGGTGCGTCAGAGATCAGCCGTCTGCGCGTGGTCCGGATGCTGAGCCAGGCCGGCTATAGCATGATGGCGATCCTGCGGATGATGGCGCAGTTGGACGCCGGGGCCGGCATCGATGACCTGCGCACGGCCCTCGACACCCCCCGACCCGAAGACGATGTCTACACCGCGGCGGACCAGTGGCTCACCGCACTGGAGGCATGCGCCCAGCGTGCGGAGCAGATGATCGAGCTGCTGGAGGGCATGATCGCCAGGACGCGGGGGACGGATGTCTAGCCGCAGTGGCGAGGGCTCACGGAACGATCTGTGGCAATTCCTCGCCGGGTTGCGGACGCCGGACGAGGTGGCTGACTCCCTGGCGCCGCGAGGGCTGGTTAATCTCCGCAGACTGGACCCGGAGGGTGAGCATCCTGTCTCGGCCCCTCTCCCTACCGACAACCTGCTCATCAAGGGCGACAACCTTCCCGTATTGCATACCCTCTCTGCGCATTGCCGCGACGCGGTCAAGCTGATCTACATCGATCCCCCCTACAATACCGGGACCAACGGGCTGGGTTACCGTGACCGCTTCGACCACGCCGCGTGGCTGGCATTCATGCGGGACCGATTGGAGGTGGCGCGGCTGCTGATGCGCCCGAACGGCGTGATCTTCATGCACATCGGTGATCAGGAGATGCATTATCTCAAGGTGCTAGCCGACGGCATCTTCGGACGCGAGCATTTCCTGGGGACGATCCCCAGGAAGACACGCTATGGCAAGAGCGATGTCCCCCACAGTCTTTCGCAGGACTTCGACTGGCTTCTGGTCTATACCCGCGCCGCGCCGCGCGACGAGGCGCTCTTCAAGCGCACGATCCGGCGGAAGTATCATACGTCGGACGACTTCCCCGGCGACCCGTGGCGGCTGGCGGACCTGACGACGCAGCGCACGATCGACGAGCGCCCCAACTCAAACTTCACGCTGGTCAACCCGCGCAACGGCGAGGGCTTCCCCGTCAACCCGAACCGCAGCTGGGCGGTCACGAAGGACTCGGTGGACGGCTTCCTGGCACGGCACAAGATCGTCTTCCCCGGTGACTACGAATTCCTGCGGATCAGGAAGCCGGCGATGCGGGTCTTCCGATCCGAGGAGATCGCGCGCAAGGGCGCGGACTTCGACAAGACGTTTGTCTCCTCCGACTTCCTCAACCAGGCGATGGACGACCTGATGACCAACACCCACAACCGGCGGGGGACCGACGAGATCGTCGCGCTGTTTGGGGAGAAGGCTTTTGCCTATCCCAAGAACGAACTGCTGCTGCAGCGGATCATCGAGTACACGACCGTCGAGGGCGATCTGGTGCTGGACTTCTTCCTGGGCAGCGGCACGACTGCGGCGGTGGCGCACAAGATGGGCCGGCAGTACATCGGCGTGGAGCAGACGGCGTGCTTCGACACGACGGCGGTGCCTCGCCTGACCAAGGTCATCGCCGGCGAGCAGGGCGGCGTCTCGCGCGGTGTCGGCTGGCGGGGCGGCGGCAGTGTCGTGGTGTGTGAGTCGGCCCCCGGCCGCATGTGACATTCGTCCTCTTGGTTTGAAACTTTCAGATTGGGTATTGACAGTCAGTTTGTCATGCCCTATACTGGATATGTCCAGTTGTCCAGTGATCCACACACCGTATCCTCCCCTTGACCGGACAAAGCTGTGGGATTGGTCTGTCAGGGAGAGTCGGAAAGGCGCGATTGTCAGTTCACAAGGTTGACCCGAGCAACCCCCTCCCGCGCTACTATCAGGTCTATGTCTCCCTTGAGGGACGCATACGACAGGGGGAGATTCGTCCGGGTGAGCCCTTGCCTTCGGAGCGCCAACTGGCCGTGGACTACGGCGTGAGCCGGATCACGATCGTCAAGTCGCTGGATATGCTGGTCCAGGATGATCTCATCGAGCGCCGGCACGGACGCGGTAATTACGTACTTGGACAACCAGAGACGGAGGACTGCGGTCTGGACTGCCGGGTTGCGTTTTGTGTTCCAGAGCCCTCTGAGTCTTACATCTTCGCTATTGTCCGTGGGGCTACACGTGTGGCGATGCGTCATCGCATCGACCTGCAGGTCGTGGAGACCGGGGATGGGGAGGATGAGGTCGAACAGGTTCACAGGCTCCGCGAGCGCGGGGTCGACGGCCTGATACTCTTCTCTCGATCGACGTATCTCAATCAGGACACTTACCGGGATTTGCTGCAGCAGGGCTATCCTTTTGTGATGGTCGACCGCTACAGCCCTGAGGTCCACCCCGATGTCGTGGTCTTCGATGACGAGGGTGCCGGATATGAGCTGACCAACGCCCTCATCCGGAGGGGGCACCGTCGCGTCGCGATGCTGACGGGCACCGAGACCTTCACAACCAGTGTTCAGGATCGCGTCCGTGGCTACCGGCGCGCTCTGGAGGAATGTGGTCTGCCCTGCGAGGACCGGTGGGTGGGCGCTGAGATGGAAGACCTGCTGGGCATCTCGTCCGATCACGTGGATGATCTCAAAGAGCGCTATGTCGACTTCCTCGATGAGATGCGTACGCAGGGACCGACAGGCGTGGTCGTGGCCAACAACTACCTTGCGGAGCGGGCCAATGCCCTGCTGACCAAGATACAGATCGCGCTGATGCAGGCTGTGATAGAGGACCAAGTCACCGATATTGATTACTCTCTCGACATCGAGCTGGCTTCGGTCACGCACCGGCCCCTGAGGTTGGACGTGATTCCGTTGGTGGCCCTCGCTTGGCAGTCGGGAGAGGTGTTGGGAGAGAGGGCGATGGAGATGCTCGTGGAGCGTCTGCAGAGATCGGTGCCGGGTGCTCCCAGGGTTGAATACGTTCCAATGGAGATTCGAGAGTTGATTCCGTTACCCCAATGAAAGGAGGTGGTGTCGAGCCCAGAGATAAAAATCCGTAGAATCGAGTCTCAGAGTTGTCGGTTGTACTGCACAACTACTCAGTAGGAGGAAGATAGATGTCACGCAAATGGTTATACGGTCTGACCGTAGCCGTCATGGTGTTGGCCATGGCCGTCGGCTGTGGGACCCCCGCGCCTGTTGAGCCCACCGCGGAGCCGGAGATCATCAATCCGCCGGTGATCAATGAAGATGCAGAGGAGCCCGAACCGACCGCGGTGCCCGAAGAGGTTGAGGAGCCTGAGGAACCCGAAGAGGTTGAGGAACCCGAAGAGCCGGTGGAGATGGAAGAGTTCCAGGTCAACGGCGTCACAATGCCGTTTAGCCGGAACGAAGTGATCATCGGCAACCAGGTCGACTTCTCGATCTTCGATAGCTTCAACCCGATGATCCCCAACGGCTGGCACTACCAGAACGGGACTCAGCAGATCGTGGTCGAGTTCCTGTGGTACGTGAACTATGCCACCGGCGAGATCGTCCCGCGGTTGGGTGAGAGCTGGGAATACAACGATGACTACACCGAGCTCACAATCTACCTCCGCAAGGGCGTAGACTGGAACGACGGCGAGGCCTTCACGGCGGACGATGTGGTCTTCACGCTGGAACTGGCCATGGACCCGCAGTATGATGACCTCGGTGGCCTGCGCCACAGCGATGCGGAGTACTTCGAATCCGTCTCCGCCGTCGATGACTTCACTGTTTTGATCAAGATGACGGAGGCCCGCCCGCGCCAGCACCAGATGTTCTGGTGCAAGATCGTGGGTGGCACCATTATCTACCCCGAGCACATCTGGGCGAATGTCGATCCCTACACCTACAAGAATGACCCGCCCGTCTGGACCGGCCCCTACGTGCTCTCCGAGGTCTATCCCGAGAACAAGGTGTTCGTGTGGGAGCGCAACGAGAACTACTGGGGCAAGGACCTGGGCCTCTTCCCGGCGGCCAAGTACGCGATCTGGCGCACCGGCCCCGGTGCTGAGCAGGCGCTAGCTGAGGCCAAAGAGGGTATGCCTGAGATCGGTGGTATCGGCTACGATGTCTGGAAGGAAAACGAGGCCGATCTCCCCACCACCGATATGGTCACCTACGTCGACCCGTGCCCGCGCGCCGCGTGGTTCAATGAGACCAATGAGCACCTGGCGGCACCGGAGTTCCGCCGGGCGATGTCGATGTTGATGAACCGCGAGAAGTGGGGCGCCAACATCTGGACGCCGCCCTCCAAGCCCGCGCAGGGCCTGTGGGCCGACTATCGCAACCTCGACAAGTACATCAACCAGGATGCGAAGGATACGTGGGGCACGCTGGAGTACAACCCCGACAAGGCTCTGGAGCTGCTGGCGAGCATCGGCTACACGCAGGAGGGCGATCAGCTGATCGGCCCTGATGGTGAGCAGGTCAAGCTCGAGATCACCACGCCCGTCGGTGTGGGCGGCAACGAGTACCTGATCGGCCAGGACTTCACCGAGGAGATCAAGGGGATCGGCATCGACGCGACTTTCGAGTACGTCGAGGGCGTCTTCTGGGACAACGTGGATAACGGTGAGTTCGACATCGGCTTCTGGTGGTTCTGCGGCGCGACCGTGGACCCGATCGAGCTGTTCGCTGAGTATATCTGCGACAACGCGATGCCCGTCGGCGAGGTATCCCAGAAGGGCAACCACATGCGGCACTGCAACCCGGAGTTCGACGAGGCGGTGCTGGCCCTGCAGGCTATCGATCCCGATCACCCGGACGCACCGGCCCTGTACGCGAAGCTGTTCGAGTTGTGGATGCAGGATCCGCCCGGTGTCCCGCTGATCGAGACCTACTACTCCATCCCCTACAACAACATGTACTGGGACAACTTGCTGTCCAACGACAACCTGTACACCGTGCCGTTCAACTGGTGGGGCCAGATCATCGAGGTGTTCTTCGAGGCCACACCGAAGTAGTTCGTCAGACTTTCTGACTTTCCCCGGTTCCCGCACCTCGAATGGGGTGCGGGAACCCGGCTGATCACGATGGCTCGTTTCTGGATCGCGCGGCACGCGTGCCAAGGGTCTGGGGGATTTCCAGTGAGGCGCGAACAAGGTCTGGCTGCATCCAGGGTTACCCTGAGCGGAGCGAAGTCCACCGGGGTTCCTACCCCGCATTGTCTTTGCTCCCTTCAGGGTGGCGCGCCGGGGCTGCTCTTGACCCCGGGGTGTTGTGTCAGCAATTCAGCGATGATTCCTACTCAGTGAGGTGCGTATGAGAGAGCTACTTCGCAAGTACCCAATCCTGGGATACTACTTCAACAAGATCTTCACCTACTTGATCACCATCTGGGGGGCACTGACGATCACATTCTTCATGTTCCGCCTGATCCCCACCAACCCCATCCAGAACTGGGTGAAGTCTCTGGAGCGGCAGTACTCGGTGACTGTGGAGGGTGGGGATGCGATGATCAATCGGTACAAGGAGGAGTTCGGCCTGACCGGCACCCTGTGGGAGCAGTACGTCCGCTACTTGGGCCAGGTGATCCTGAAAGGGGAGCTCGGTCCGTCCTTTATCGCCTTCCCGACGCCGGTGGAGGATCTGCTGATCAGGGCCCTCCCGTGGACCGTCGGGCTGCTCAGCGTGTCCATCGTCCTTGCGTGGACTTTGGGGCTGTTGATCGGTGCGGCTGCGGCGTGGTTCCGCGATACATGGATAAGCGATGCGCTTACGAACACATCGATTGCGCTATCGCAGGTCCCGTCCTATCTCATTGCGCTCTTCCTCGTGCTCTTCCTGGGATACCAGTGGAAGATACTGCCCACCCGGGGAGCCTTCGACGCGCAGTACGCAATCGGGTGGAACTGGCCCTTCATCCGGAGCCTGGTGAGCCACAGCCTGCTGCCGGCGCTGGCGATCATTATCGTATCGCTCTCGGGCTGGATTCTGTCCACGCGGTCCCTGGTGATCAGCAACATCGGCGAGGACTATCTGCTGTACGCCGAGGCCAAGGGCCTCAAGCCCTGGGATGTGATGGTCAAGTATGCGCTGCGCAATGCGATGCTGCCGCAGGCGACGGGCTTGGCCCTGACGATGGGCTCGATGATGAGCGGTCAGCTGTTGATCGAGAACATGTTTGTCTTTCCGGGGCTGGGACAGGTGATGGGACGCGCCATCGGCATCTTCGACTACAACACGATGATGGGCATCATCATCCTCTCGGTTGTCAGCGTGATGACGGCGAGTCTGCTGGTCGACCTGCTCTTGCCCGTGATCGACCCGCGGGTTCGGACAGCCGTCAAGGCGTAGGAGGCGAGATATGTTGAGTTTCTTGGGTAGCTGCTGGCGCACCAGTGGCAAGTTCAAGTTTGGCGTGATCGTGCTCGCCTTCTTTGTGATACTCGCCATAGTCGCTCCGTTGATCTACCGTCCCATCATCGGGGATATCAGCCCCGCTCGTCCGGGTCAGTGGGCGCGCTGGATGCCGCCGGGACCCGATCATCCACTGGGTACCGACGGCCACGGTCGCGACCTGCTCACGGACTATCTGGCCGGCCTGCGGACGACGCTCTATATCGGCTTCCTCGCCGGTATCATAGCCACGACCGTGGGCATCCTGGTTGGGTTCTTCTCGGCCTATCAGGGCGGCTGGGTTGACTCTGTGCTGCTCACCATCACGAACATGCTCATCGTGATCCCCACCTACCCGATCCTTGTGGCGATCGCGATGGTGACCCCTGAGTTGGGGGTCGGATCGATGTCAGCGATCTTGGCGTTCTTCAGCTGGGCATACTCTGCGCGGACGATTCGCGCCCAGGTGATGACGATGAAGGAGCGCCCGTATGTCGAGCTGGCCAAGGTCTCCGGACAGAACGATATGGCCATCATCTTCACCGAGATCCTGCCCAACTTGATGCCCTATCTGCTGATGGGGTTCGCCTTCAGCGTTGTGGGCGCGATGGTTGCGGAGGTGGGCATCGAGGCCATCGGCCTCGGGCCGTCCAACATCATCACGCTGGGGTTGATGATCAACTTCGCCAATGGGTGGGGCGTGTACAGCTTGGGGCGTATCGAGATCCTGCTGATTCCGGTAAGCGCGCTGGTGTTCATCTTCATGGCGATCACGATGATCAACCGTGGCATGGAGGAGTATCTCAACCCACGCCTACAGAAAGTGACCACGGAGAAGTGATGATGAATGCACAAGTAATGACACGGAAGCAGCGCCAGACGACCGACGATTCAGAGAGGCTGCTGGACATATCCGGCCTGAAGATCTGGTACCGCACCACGCGCGGCAACGCGCAGGCGGTGGACGGTGTGGATCTGTTGATCAAGCGCAATGAGATCTTTGGGTTGGCCGGGGAGTCCGGGTGCGGCAAGACGACGTTGGCCCGGGGTATCCTGGGGATGACCAAACTGCCGGGCTTCGTCGAGAGCGGGGAGGCGGTCTACTATACGCGTGTCTCCGATACGAGTTTCGTGGGGAGCGACCTGCTGACTATGCCTGCTCGGCAGATACGTCAGATGCGTTGGCAGCACCTTTCCTACATCCCGCAGGGCGCAATGAACGTGCTGAGCCCGGTGACACGGATCGAGAAGCAGATCCTGGACGCCATGTTCGAGCACAGCGACATGTCGAAGGAAGAGGCCCGCGCGAGAATGTACGAGTGCCTGGAGATGGTGGGCCTGGAGCCCACGGTCGCGAAGATGTACCCGCACGAGCTGAGTGGCGGGATGAAGCAGCGCGTGACGATCGCGGCAGCCATCTCGCTCAAACCCGGACTTATCATCGCCGACGAGCCTACCACGGCCCTCGATGTCAACGTTCAGCAGGTGATCCTCCAGGAGATGAAGGACATCGCCAGCCAGATGGGGCTGACGCTGATCTATGTGACGCACGATATGGCGGTCCACGCCGAGATGGCGGACCGGCTGGGGATTATGTACGCGGGGCTGATCGTCGAGGTGGCCCCGGTCATAGAGACATTCAAGGAGCCCCTCCATCCCTATACGCGGGGCCTGATCTCATCCATTCCCGTCATCGGGGGAGATCGGGAGCGCATGGTTGGCATCCCCGGAAACGCCCCTAGCCCCTTGGACTGGCCTTCAGGTTGCCGGTTCCATCCGCGTTGTCCCAAGGTGATGGACGTCTGCCGTGGCACTGCCCCGCCGATGCTCGAGGTGGCGCCAGGGCATCTGGTGGCCTGTCACCTCTACCCGACGCCGATTTCCGGTGCGGCGCCCTTTGCTGAGGAGCGGTAAAATGACCGAACTAAAGGAGACCAAGCCCGTTATCGACGTCCGCAACACATCGAAGGTCTTCAACATCCCCACCCCTGGCTTCGAACGCGAGTATATCGCGGCGGTGGACCAGGTATCGCTCAAGCTGTACGACAAGCCGGCGCAGATCGTGTCGCTGGTCGGCGAGAGCGGCAGCGGCAAGACCACGCTGGCGCGGATGATGCTGGGCTTGACGCCGCCGACCAAGGGCGAGATCCTCTACCGCGGCACACGGATACAAGACCTGAAGAAGGATGCATGGTGGGATTTCCGCCGCAACGTGCAGCCGATCTTCCAGGACCCCTTCGGCATCTACAATCCATTCTACCGTGTCGACCGGGCGCTGGATATGACGATCAAGAACTTCGACCTGGCCTCCTCGAAAGACGAGGCCGTGGAGATCAAGTCGGAGGCGCTGCGCGCGGTGGATCTCCGCCCTGACGATGTCGTCGGGCGATACCCGCACCAGTTGAGCGGCGGTCAGTGTCAGCGCGTGATGCTGGCGCGCACCCTGCTGCTGCAACCGAAGATCATCGTCGCGGACGAGCCGGTCTCGATGATCGACGTCGCCGTGCGAATGCTCTTCCTGAACACCCTGCTGGACTTCCGGGACAAGTACAATATCTCCTCGCTGATGATCACGCACGACCTTGCGACCGCCTACTACATGGGTGGTCCGATGATTGTGCTCTGCTTTGGTCGCGCCGTGGAATCGGGGGACATCGTGCAACTTCTGGATAAGCCCTCTCACCCCTACACGCAGCAGCTGCTGAAGGCGATCCCCTCGCCGGATCCGACGCAGCGGTGGGAGACCCGGGCCAACGTGAAGATCACCGATCGTCCGCTGACCCGCGAGGGCAGCAAGTGCGTCTATGTGGAGCGTTGCCCGCACGCTATGGATGTCTGCCGCCAGCAGCGACCGCCGGACTTCATGATCGATGAGGGCCACTATACTGCTTGCTTCCTCCATCGGGACAAACCCGAACGTAGTGCCGTTGGTCTCTAGCTGAACCAGCATCGTAGATATGCAGTAC
>Ga0180436_10002544_pt1 | contig 17234 bp, 10 predicted proteins | sample SS_ome_2_FD_132434 | JGI IMG/M metagenome (GOLD analysis project Ga0180436, IMG submission 132434) | Hypersaline lake sediment archaeal communities from the Salton Sea, California, USA - SS_3_S_2 metaG | ecosystem: Environmental > Aquatic > Non-marine Saline and Alkaline > Hypersaline >...
AGGCGTGCTCGGCATCGGAGAACCGCACGTTGACCGGTTGGATGCGCAACGTGCCCTCGCGCATCACCCACACGGTGTCGCCCTGGCGCAGGTACTCCCGGTCGAGACGCACGGCCCCATCGATGGGCTTCGCCTCGATCTCCACCTGCACGATCGAGCCGAGGACCAGGGCCGGTTCACCTTCGCCGCCCAGGGGGTCGGGGACGGCAATGATCACTCTCGCCAGACGGGTGCTCTCGTCGACCTCGCCGATCAGGCGCTCGACCCGACCTTGACGGCTCTCGTCCTCGCCCCAGGCAGTCCGGTGCCGGATTGCGGCCCGCGCTCCCGGCCGGCCCCCGTCCGGAAACTCGATCCACCGGATCGCATTCAGCGGCACCGTCGCGATCACCCAGTACTCGTCGATGCCGACGAGGCGGGCGAGCTCGTCGCCGGCGGCGACCTCGGAGCCGAGCTCGACGGAGCGATTCAGAATCTGCGCGGCGAATGGTGCTCGGACGACGGTTCTCTCGAGATCGAGCCGGGCCTGCTCGACCGATGCCTCGGCGGCGCGGAGCTTCGCGCGGAGCGACTCGATCTGCGGCTCACGCAGCACCAGCGCTCTGTTTTCCGGGTCGATGTCCTCACCGAGGAGAGCGAACTCTCGGCGCGCCACCCGCTGCTGACCCTCTTCGATGGCGAGCTCGGTCTGAACCTGCCGCATCTCGCTCGAACGGGCGATCAGCGTGTGCTCGTAGTCCGCGGGATCGATCCGCAGCAGCGGCTCGCGATCCTGCACCAGCCCGCCGGGGGTGAACGACGCCTCGACGGCAATGATCTGACCGCCCACCCGCGGGCTCAGGACGATATCGCGGGCGGGTCTGACGGTGCCCAGGACGCTGAGCGTCGGCCGATGAGTCCCCGGCTCGACGGTGATCGTCTCCACTGGCGCGGCGGATTTCCGGGTTGCCGCTTCGCGTTCCGGGGTGGGCTCGGACTGCTTGATCCAGGTGCTCACCAGGACCGTCCCCACGAGAAGCACCCCAACCGTAACGACCGATGTGGTCGTCTTCACGGGTCGGAGACCCCCCTTGCGATTCAGACGTTCGTTGGTCACAGCGTTCCTTCCGTCTCCGTCGGGTTGGCGAGTGGATCGCCGGTTGCGACATCGTCTGGACTGAGATCGGCGAACCCGCCCGCAATGGCGCGATAAAGCGCGATCCGGTGCTCGATCCGCATCAGCCGAGCCGCCAGCAGGCCGCGCTCGAGCTCCTGCTGATTTCGAACCGCTGCGAGGACGTCGATGAAATCCGCGGCGCCGTTGAGGTACTGATTGCGAAGCTCGATGTACGCCGTCTCGGCGAGCCCGAGCTGCGTCTTCAAGCTTTCGATCCGGTCGATCTGGTACCTCTCCAGGGTCAAGGCGTCCTCGACCTCCTGAAACGACGCCAGCACCGTCTCGCCGTACTCCGCCAAACGCTGGCGACGGACCGCCACCGTCCGTTCGACCTCCCGCCGGCGCCCGCCGCCGTCGACAATCGGCGCCAGGAGCTGGGCCGTCAGCGAACCGAGCCACGAGTCGAAGAGATTCGAGGGGTTGTCGGCTGTCGTCGTGAACACGGCGCCGAGGTTCAACGTTGGATACTGGTCCTTCACCGCCACGGCGACCGAGGCATCTGCGGACTGCAGCCGCAGCAGCGCGGCGCGGACGTCGGGCCGCCGTTGCAGCAGGTCCGACGGCAGACCGACCTCGGGCAGCTCGGCGATATCGGGCAGCGATGTCGGCCGGGCGATTTCCAATCGACCCTGCGGCGGCAATCCGATGAGGACCAGGATCTGGTGTTCGAGTAGCTCGATGGACGCCCGGGTGATGATCTGCTGCTCGGCGGTCGCCTCCACAAGCTGGCGCTGGCGCAGCACGTCGGCGCTGCCCGACTGGCCGATGGAGAAGCGGCCCTCGATGACCAGGAGAACATCCCGATTGGTCTTCAGCTGCGACGTGAGGAGCTCGAGCTGAAAAGAGGCTTCAGTGAGCTGGTACACCGCCCGAGCCGTCGCCGCCGACAGCGTCACCGCGGCGGCCTGGTAGTCCTCGGCGGTTGCCGCCGCTTCGAGCCGTTCGGCTTCGATGGCGGATCGAATGCGCCCCCACAGATCGATCTCATACGACGCCTCGACACCGAGGCTGACCTCGCCCTGTCGATCGGTGTCGCTCCCGTCACGCTCGGTCCCGCCCAGCTCGAGGTCGAGCGCCGGCGATCTCGCGGCCTCCTCCAGACGGGCGAGGGCGGTTGCCTCGCGAAGACGCTCATACGCAGTGCGAAGGGTGAAGTTGTTTCCCAGCGCCAGCTCGACGAAAGTTGACAGTGAAGGATCGTCGAAATCCTCCCACCACCGCTCCGACCTCGGCAGCTCACCGGCGGACGAAAACCCAGGCGCATCTTGAAGCGGGAGCGGCTGCGGAGGTTGCGGCGTGGCACAACCCGTGACCACCACGGCCGCCGCGGCGAGGACCACAATCGATCGAACGACGTGCCGACCGATCAACCCCGAGGCCATGCCGTCTCCATCCTCGCGATTCCGCGCACCGGGGACTGCGCCCGGTGTTGACGCCTCGAGTGGCGACCGACGCGACGTCGCGTCGTGAGTGGTGGTGAGTCGCATGCTCATGCTCGATCTTTGGTCTTTCCGTGAAATCGTTGCATCCGGCTCAACTCGAGTCGAGGTCGTCCGGCCCCCGTCGTCGACAGAAACTCCAGCAAGCCATGGGCACGTCCGGTGTCGTCATGCCTCTGTCCACCCGCGGCCGTGTCCTGCTCCGGCCCGCTCCCGGATGCATCTCGCATGAAATGTGCACCTGTCCAAAGGGGCTGCGATGCACCTGACGGTAACACGCTGGCGCGGCGGAAAATTGCGGGCTTGTCGGGGGCCGAGGCGACGACATCGCCGCACGGCAGCCTCACCTTGTGGGACCCAGCCTGTGAGAAACGCGACCCCCTCGAATCCGAGGGGGTCGCTGGACCTACCGAGTTCTGTGTCACGTCGACCGCGACTGGCTCGCGGTCTCACTCGCCACGGCGCCCGCTCGACGGTTCATCATCAAGCTCGTCGGCAGCCGGGCGCGATCACCGGAGATCGAAGCGGTCGAGGTTCATGACCTTGTCCCAGGCGGCGACGAAGTCGCGGACGAACTTCTCCTTGGCGTCGTCCGAGGCGTAAACCTCGGCGAGGGCGCGGAGCTCGGAGTTCGAGCCGAAAACCAGGTCGACGCGGGTGCCGGTCCACTTGACCTTCTTCGTTCCGCGTTTGCGTCCCTGGTAGACGCCTTTGGATCTCGCCGGCTTCCACTCGGTGCCCATGTCGAGGAGGTTGACGAAGAAGTCGTTGGTCAGGGCTCCGGGGCGATCGGTGAAGACGCCGTGTTCAGAACCGCCGTGGTTGGCGCCGAGCACCCTCAGCCCGCCGACCAGCACGGTCATCTCGGGCGCGGTCAGGCTCAGCAGCTGCGCCCGGTCCACGAGCAGGTGCTCCGCGGGACGGTCGAACCCCTTGGCGAGGTAGTTGCGGAAGCCGTCCGCCTTGATCTCGAGCGGCGCCATGGCCTTGACGTCGGTCTGCTTCGCTGTCGCGTCGGTACGCCCCGGGGCGAAGGGAACCTTGACGGCTACCCCGGCGTCCTTGGCGGCCTTCTCGACCGCCGCGCAGCCGCCGAGGACGATGAGGTCGGCGAGGGAGATCTTCTTGCCGCCCGACTGCTGCTTGTTGAAGTCGCGCCGGATCTTGTCGAGCCCGCGAATCACCTTCGCCGCCCGGGCCGGCTCGTTCACCTTCCAGTCCTTCTGGGGCGCGAGACGGAGACGGGCGCCGTTGGCGCCGCCGCGTTTGTCGGAATTGCGGAAGCTCGAGGCCGCCGCCCATGCGGTGAAGACGAGATCGGACACGGTCAGACCGGACGCGAGGACCGACTTCTTGAGCGCGGCTGCGTCGCGCTTGCCGATGAGCTTGTGATTGACCTTCGGCACCGGATCCTGCCAGAGCAGGTCTTCCTTGGGAACCTCCGGTCCGAGGTAGCGCGACTTCGGACCCATGTCGCGGTGGGTCAGCTTGAACCAGGCGCGGGCGAAGGCGTCGGCGAACTCCTCCGGGTGTTTGTGGAAGCGCTTGGAAATCTTGCGGTACTTCGGATCCATCCGCATGGACATGTCGGCGGTGGTCATCATCGGCGGGTGCTTCTTGGACGGGTCGTGGGCGTCCGGCACCATGTGCTCGTCGGGCACGTCCTTGGCGTGCCACTGCCAGGCGCCGCCCGGGCCCTTGACGCACTCCCACTCGTAGCCGAAGAGCATGTCGAAATAGCCCATGTCCCATTTCGTCGGGTTCGGCGTCCACGCGCCCTCGATGCCGCTGGTGATGGTGTCGCCGCCCTTGCCGCTACCGAGCCGGTTCCTCCAGCCGAGTCCCTGCTCCTCGAGCGCCGCGCCCTCGGGCTCGCGCTCGAGGTACTCGGCGTCGGAGCCCGCGCCGTGGCACTTGCCGAAGGTGTGGCCGCCGGCGGTGAGCGCGACGGTCTCCTCGTCGTTCATCGCCATCCGGGCGAAGGTCTCGCGAACGTCGCGGCCCGACGCGACCGGGTCCGGCTCACCGTTCGGTCCCTCGGGGTTGACGTAGATGAGGCCCATCTGCACGGCGCCGTACGGGTTCTCGAGCTGCCGGTCGCCGTGGTACCGCTCGTCGCCGAGCCACTCGGCCTCGACACCCCAGTCGATGTCCTCCTCCGGCTCCCAGATGTCCTCGCGGCCGCCAGCGAAGCCGAAGGTCTCGAAGCCCATGGACTCCAGGGCGCAGTTGCCGGCGAGGATGAACAGATCGGCCCAGGAGATCCGGCGGCCGTACTTCTGCTTGATCGGCCAGAGCAGCCGGCGCGCCTTGTCGAGATTGGCATTGTCGGGCCAGCTGTTGAGCGGCGCGAAGCGCTGGTTGCCCGTCGAGCCACCGCCGCGGCCGTCCTGCACCCGGTAGGTGCCGGCGGCGTGCCACGCCATCCGAATGAAGAGGCCGCCGTAGTGGCCCCAATCGGCCGGCCACCACTCCTGCGAGTCGGTCATGACCGCGTAGAGGTCCTTCTTGACCGCATCGAGGTCGAGCTTGGAGAACTCCTCGGCGTAGTCGAAATCGGCGCCCATGGGATCACCCGCGGGCGGGTTCTGGTGCAACACCTTGAGGTTGAGCCGATCCGGCCACCAGTCACGGTTGGTCATCGGCCGCTTGCTGTGTCCGCCCGTCACCGGGCACTTGCCTGCGTTGTCGGACATGATGTCTCTCCTTACGTCGGTTCGTGTGTGTGGGTCATTTCGAACTTCCAAGACAGTCGGGGCAGCGCCCCCAGTACACCACCTCGGCCTCGTCGATCTCGTAGCCCGCGGCGTCGGCGGGGGTCAGACACGGTGCGGCGCCGACGGCGCAGTCGACGTCGACCGTCCGGCCGCAGACGCGGCAGATCAGGTGGTGGTGGTTGTCGCCGACCCGGTTTTCGAAGCGCGCCGGCGACCCGGCGGGCTGGATGCGCCGGATGAGGCCCTTGTCGGCCAGGACCGCCAGCGCGTCGTACACCGCCTGCCGGGAGATCACGCCGATCTCGCCCCGGACAATCGTGGCGATCTCGTCCGCCGTCGCGTGCGGGCGACGAGACACCGCCGCCATGACGGCCAGACGCTGGGCGGTGACCTGGAGCCCGTGTCGGTGGAGCACATCGGCTAAGTTTTCCCCCATATTGCGACGATACACATAACTATAGATCTTGTCAACTAATTTATTAGATCCAATTTCAAACGAACACGCGCTCGGCGCCGCGCGCACCTCCGGCAGCACCGGCCATCGGTGGCCCGGCAATCATCGATTGCGCCCAGTTGTTTCGCGAGAGCGTGTGGCCGGGAGCTCTCGCACGGGGGGTGCCCGATGATCTCGCCAGATTCAATCTCGATGTATGAGGTCCTCAGACGATCAATCGTCCGACTCGAAGGCGGCGGCGCACTCGGCGCAGACGAGCTTTTCGGTGACAATCTCGCAGCCGGCGCCGTCGGACGGCGCTCGCGAGCGGCGGGATCGTCGTCCGTGACCGCCCCTCCGGGTCGTCGCGGGCTCCTGCGGCGGAAGATACGTCCGCTCACGGGTTTCGGTGACCACCTTATGGGACGGTTCGCCCGGTTTGGTAAGTTGTCCGCACAGTTCGCATCGGTACATCAGTTCAATCGCCCTTCACTCGAGGTCGTTCGTTTGGGGTTTCGAGCATCACGCGCCCCTGGTCCGATCCGGGACCACCAGCGTCAGAACCATCAGGATCGCCGCAGAAAGACCTAACCCATAAAACACCGGATCCAACGTCAGCGGCGTGTCGGCAACCGTGAGCCAGACGGTCGTCGACCCCCCGCCGACGATGCTCCAGAACGCGGCTGTCCCGCTGACGCGGCGCCAGAACAGGGCGCCGAGAGTCGGGAAGAAGAGGCCGGCCACCATGAAGGAGTAAGCGAGGAGGATCGAGTCGATGACCCGGGGCACATAGAGCGCGAAACCCACGGAACCGAACCCGACGACCAGCGTGAGCACTCGCGACAGAGCCAGCATCGATCGCTCCGAGGTCGCCGGCGCGATGTGGGTTCCGATGATGTCGTCGACCAGGTTGCCGACGCTGGCCAGCAGGCACGAATCGGCGGTGGACATAATGGCGGCGAAGTAGGCGGCGAGAATCAGTCCGGTGGCACCCACCGGCAACACGTCGCGGATGAGCAGCGGTAGCCCCATCTCGGGGTCGGCGGCGGGAAAGAGAACCCGGGCGAAGAGTCCGAGGGTCGCGCCGATGAACGCCATGGCCGGGTACTCGAGGAGCCCGGCAACGAACCAGGCCCGCCGGGCCGTCGCGACATCGCGCGACGCGTGGATGCGCTGGTACAGGGTCATGGCGACGAACCAGATGGGTACGATGGTGACCATCCAGGTCGCCAGCTGCATTCCCGTGACGTTGGTCAGCGTGAAGTGCTCGGCCGGGAGCGCGGCCCGAAGCCCGCTCCAGCCGCCGACGGCAGTGTAGCCCAGCGGCAGTGCGAGCACCGTCAGACCGATGAAGAGGATCCCCCACTGAATGGTGTCGGTGTACACCACCGCCTGCAACCCACCGAGCGCGGTGTAGACGACGATGACGACCGACATGGTGAGCACGGCAGTCGTGAGATCGAGATCAAAGGCGGCCGATGCGAGCTTGCCACCGGCGAGGAGCTGGGAACCGGTGAACCCGGCGTACCCGATCGCGGAGACCAGGGCAGCCACCATCCGCGTCGGACCGCCGAATCGATACGACAGAAAATCTGGGAATGAGCGGTGGCCGTGCGTCGCCCCGAGGGCCTTGACCCGCGGCACCAACAACACCGCCGCCAACCACGCGCCCACCAGACCCGAGAACAGCAGCCACGAGGCCGACAACCCCATGACGAACCCGAGCCCGCCGAGCCCGATGGAGAACCCTCCGCCGACATCGGTGGCGACGACGGAGAGACCGATGTGCCCCGCACCCATGTTGCGTCCGCCGACGAAGTACTCGTCGAGGCCGGTCTGCCGACGTTGGAAGTAGACGCCCACGGCGAGCATGCCGAGGAAGTAGGCGACGAGGATCACGAGGTCGATGATTTGCATCTGGGGTGTTTCAGCGAGGCATTTCGAGTGTGGTGGCCTGCAAGAAATCCATCGTATGCAAAGTATCTGAGAACCGACAGCGCGTCAAACGCAACGGGGACGATGGGTTCCGACGGCCTCGGGTTGCTCCCCCGGCAGCAACGTCTCCGCCCGTGCACGATAGAATCGCGGTGGAGGCAACTGCTCATGCCAGCTCAAGAAAGCCCGTCGGCCGACTCGACCGACCGCACGACCCAGATGGTCATGTCCGCATTGCGGAGGATCATCCGCGCCATCGACCTCCACTCCCGCAGCCTGGTCCAGCGATTCGGATTGACCGGCCCACAGCTGGTCGTGCTCAAAGAGCTGAGGGACGCGTCGCCCCGTTCGGTGAGCGAGCTCGCCGCCGCAGTCAACCTCAGCCAGGCTACCGTGACCGGTATACTCGACCGGCTCGATCGAAAAGGGATGATTGATCGTGTCCGCGACGCCAAAGACCGCCGCCGGGTGCTGGTCTCACCGACCGGCGCGGCCCAGCACGCCCTCGCCGGCGCGCCGCCACTTCTGCAAGAGCACTTCACGCGTCGGTTTGCCGCGCTGCCGGACTGGCAGCAGACCCAGATCCTGTCGTCGCTGCAGCGCATCGTCGCCCTGATGGAGGCAACGGACGTCGAGGCGGGCCCAATTCTCACCACCGGACCGCTCGACGCGACGCCCGAGGAAACCGAAGCGTTCCTCGAGACCGAACCGAAGCCGAGATAGACCGCAGCGATCGCGTCGACGCCGAGCAGTCGCTCGACTTGAGAGTCGATGTATCCCGTGGTAATATTTCGTGTGCGATGGATTTGAGCCCTCCGCGCTGGTGCCTCCATGACGCGCCCCACGGCTGATCCTCCGAAACCCCGAACCGAGAAGGGATTTCCGATGTCATTTTCGAGACAGCCTTCGGCCGCCGACGCGGCCCACGAGGAGCCCTGGTACAAGCGGCGGACGATCTGGCGGGACGTCCCCATGGACCAGTGGCGGGACTGGCACTGGCAGATGCGCCATCGCATCACCAATGCCGAAGAGCTGGCTCGCGTGATCCCCATGACGCCGCGAGAACAGCAGACCATCGAACGGGCGCTCGACCGTTTCCGCTTCGCCGTACCGCCGTACTACGCGTCGCTCATCGACCCCGACGATCCCGAGTGCCCGATCCGGCTCCAGGCGGTCCCCGGCGAGGGCGAGCTCGCGATCTCCACCTTCGACATCGAGGACCCACTCAACGAGGACGGCGACTCGGTGGCCCCGGGGATGACCCACCGCTATCCGGACCGGGTGCTGTGGCTCATCATGCACGAGTGCGCGATGCTGTGCCGCCACTGCACGCGCAAACGCAAAGTTGGCGAGCGACCCGACGCCATCAGCGAGGATCGGCTGAGCGCCGGGATTGCCTATCTGAAATCGAATCCCGAGGTGCGGGACGTCCTGTTCTCGGGGGGCGATCCCTTCTTGCTGTCGGACGACCGGCTCGAGAACCTTCTCAGGAGAGTCCGCGACGAGGCGCCATCGGTGGAGATCCTTCGATTCGGCACGCGGGTGCCGGTGACCATGCCGCAGCGGATCACTCCCGAGCTCGTCGAGATGCTGCGCCGCTATCATCCGGTCTACGTCAACACGCACTTCAACGTGCCCAAGGAGTTCACGTCCGAGTCCGAGGCGGCGCTCCGGCTGCTGGCCGATGCCGGGATCCCGCTCGGCAACCAGAGCGTGCTGCTGCACGGAGTCAACGACTGCTGGGCGCTCATGCGCAAGCTGATGCACAAGCTCACCGCGAACCGCGTGCGGCCCTATTACATCTATCAGTGCGATCTCGCCGAGGGGCTCGAGCACTTCCGCACCACGATCTCCAAGGGCATCGAGATCATGGAGCACCTGCGCGGTCACATCTCGGGGCTCGCGGTCCCCACCTTCGTGGTCGACGCGCCGGGAGGGGGCGGGAAGATTCCGGTCCACCCGAACTACGTCGTGCCGCAGCACGAGCACAAGGTGGTGCTGCGGAACTTCGAGGGCCGCATCGTCGCGTACGAAGAGCCCAAGCAGTACGTTGGGATGTGCAACGAGGGCCATCCGTGCTCGTTCTGTCGCGAGATCATCCGGAGCGGCGAGGAGAGCGTCGGCGTCGCCGGTCTCTTCGACGACGACCCCGACAACATTGCACTCATACCCGCAGACGCGGAGGAGACCGACGAGGTCGCCGTCGACCAGGAAGCCGAGAGGAGCTCCGCATGACCGACGCCGGTGTCGATGTCGCCACCCGGCTGAACACCCTCGCCCGGATCGACGGCGATGGGTTTCGGGCCACGGTGTACTTTTCGCCGCTCAACCAACGGATCCAGGTCCTCGAGTACGAGGCCAGGGACACCGGGCAGATGGTTGCGAGCCTGGCCCGTGGCGCAGACGAAGCCGGCTTCGGCAAGGTCTTTCTCAAGGCTCCGATCCACCAGCGCGGAGGTTTCGAGGCGGCGGGGATGACGGCTGAGGCGACGATCACCGGCTACTTCGCCGGCCAGCCCGCAGTCGTGATGTCGTTGTTTCTCACCGAAGAACGGCGGAGCCGGCCCTTCGCCGACGACGAGGCGGCGATCCTCGAAACCATCCGGTCGCGGCCGGCCGATGCTTCCGCCAAAAAACTGCCGGCCGGGTACACGATGGCGGTCGCCAATCCGGCGGACAGCCTGGAGCTCGCCCTGCTCTACGGGCGGGTCTTCGACAGCTACCCGTTTCCGATCACCGAGGCCGACTACCTCGTCTCGACCATGGAAACCAACGTCGTCTATCGGATCGTTCGCGACGGCTCCGGGGAGCTCGTCGCAGCCGCATCGGCGGAGACCGACCCCGAGCACCGAAACGCCGAAATGACCGATTTCGCCACCCTCCGGAGCCAGCGCGGTCTCGGGTTGGCGAAGCACATCCTCGCCGCCCTCGAGAGTGATATGGACGAGCGAGGGATTTACAACCTCTACACCATCGCCCGCGCCCGGTCGGCCGGAATGAACCGGGTGTTCTACAATCGTGGGTACGAGTTCACCGGAACGTTGGTCAACAACTGCCACATTTCTGGTCAGTTCGAAGACATGCACGTCTGGTGCAAGACCCTGAAGACGGCGGCCGACTGATGCGACCGCCGCTCGGACTGCACCAAACACGGAGGCGCCGGCGCAGTTTCTGAGGATCGCACCGGCGCCATCGCACCAGTGAGAATCTCCGGTTCATCGTCCGGCGGGAGCCCCGGTCGAATACCGGTGACGACGGAACGCGACACACAGGAGGATGAGTGACGATCGAAAAACCCGCCAACGGTCCCCGCTTTCGTGCTTTCGGCAGAACGAAAATCGGCCGCATGCCGTGGCTCGAAAACCTCTCGAGGGACCAACTGCTTGCACTCAAAGCGGTCTCCGCAGTGCTGCCGTTCCGAGTCAACCAGTACGTCCTGGACAGGCTCATCGACTGGAATGACATTCCCTCGGACCCGATCTACCAACTCGTCTTTCCCCAGGCCGGCATGCTCGCTCGGCCCGACTTCAACCGGATGCTCGACCTCGTCGTCCGCAACGCCGGAGAGACTGAGATCGCACACGCGGCACGCGTCATCCAACGAGAGATGAACCCGCACCCCTCGGGGCAGCTCGAGCTCAACGTTCCAAGAATCGACGGCGTCCCCATCGCCGGGTGCCAACACAAATATCGCGAGACCGTGCTCTTTTTCCCGGCACGCGGACAGACCTGCCACGCCTACTGCACCTACTGCTTTCGTTGGGCCCAGTTCGTCGGCGCCGACACGCTGCGGTTCGCCGGCCACGAGGTCGACACTCTCGCTCGGTATCTGACGTTCCACCCCGAAGTGTCGGACGTGCTCTTCACCGGCGGCGACCCGATGATCATGTCGTCGGCGGTTCTGCGCCGGCACATCGAGCCGTTACTCGCCCCCGGGCTCGAGCACGTCAGGTCGATCCGAATCGGCACCAAAGCGTTGGGCTACTGGCCCTACCGGTTCACCACCGACCGCGACGCGGACGATCTGCTCCGCCTCTTCGAAGAGATCCGCCACCGGGGTAAGCAGATCGCTCTCATGGCCCACGTTTCGCACCCACGGGAGCTCGCAACGCGCGAGGCCCGCGAGGCGCTGCGGCGGATCGTCGACACCGGGACCATCGTCCGGTGCCAGGCGCCAGTCATCCGCCGAGTCAACGACGATGCCGACGTGTGGGCGTCGATGTGGCGCGAGCAAGTGCAGCTCGGCGCGATTCCCTACTACATGTTCGTCGAGCGCGACACCGGCCCGAAGCACTACTTCGAAGTACCCCTGGCCAAGGCGTTGAGGATCTTCAGCTCCGCTCTGTCAGAGGTCTCTGGTCTCGCGAGAACGGTGCGCGGACCGTCGATGTCGGCGACACCGGGCAAGGTGCTCGTCGACGGCGTCACCACCATCGGCGACGAGCGGGTCTTCGTGTTGAAGATCGTCCAGGGCCGCGATCCCGAGTGGACCAACCGGTTGTTCTTCGCGCGCTTCGATTCGGCCGCCTCCTGGCTCGACGACCTCGAACCGGCCTTCGGCGAACGAGAGTTCTTCTTCGGGCCCAAGATCCGCGCCATGTACGACGGCGGATGGCAGCCGGACTGGGTTGGTCTCGACGACGCCGACGACGGAGAGATGACCGCCTAGCCCGGAGTATTCATGAGGTTTCGTCACGAGGCCGGCGAAGCGCCGGTCGACCGACGATCGGAATCGACAGAGCCGACAACTGTTGCCTGAGAGGGAATCCACCGATCAGGAGGTGCGCTGCATGAGGGAACCGACCACCGGCGACGATATCTCGCCCGGGTCCGGACCGGGCCTTTCCGGTCGACGCCCGGTCATTGTCGGCGAGGTGCTCTTCGATATCTTTCCGGATGGCACCAAGGTGTTGGGCGGCGCACCGCTCAACGTCGCCTGGCACCTGCACGCCCTCGGACTCGAACCGCTGCTTCTCTCCAGGATCGGCGACGACGAGCTCGGCGGCGCTGTCCTCGACTCCCTGGACTCCTGGGGCATGGACTGCTCCGGGCTGCAGATCGATCCCGACGCGCCCACCGGCAGGGTCGCCGTCGAACTCGACGGCGGTTCGCCGACCTTCGACATCGTCGCCGACCAGGCCTACGACCGGTTGGATGGCGACGCCGCCAGCAACGCTCTCGTCGGTTGCCGTCCGGCGCTGCTCTACCACGGCTCGCTGATCGCCCGCGACAACCCCGCCGATCGCGCGCTGCGAAGCCTTCGAGGCAAGACCGGGGCACCGATCTTCGTCGACGTCAATCTGCGCGACCCGTGGTGGTCGGTGAAGACGGTGAGGTCGCTGATCCGCGGCGCCCGCTGGGTCAAGCTCAACGACAGCGAGCTCGAGCAGCTCACCGGTCGGGAGCCTGTCGCCGAAGCGGCGGGCTCCGAGCTCGCCGCAGCTGAGCTGGCGCGGCGGCACGGAATCGACGAGCTGGTGGTCACCCGAGGTGATCAGGGGGCCTTTGTCTGGATCGGAGACAGATCCGTCGCGGGTCGGCCGCCCGGCGAGATCGAGGTCATCGACACCGTCGGTGCCGGAGACGCCTTCAGCGCGGTGTGGATCACCGGACTGCTCCGGGGGTGGGACACGACAACCACGCTGACTCGAGCGCTGGACTTCGCGGCACTGATCTGCGGTGTGCGCGGGGCGACGACCGAGGATCGCAGGATCTACGATCACTGTCGAAACGTCTGGAGATTGGCATGAGCAACGAACGAGGACTCTACATCGCCCTGATCAGCGTCCACGGCCTGATCCGTGGAACCGACCCCGAGCTCGGGCGCGACGCCGACACCGGGGGCCAGGTCCAGTATGTCCTCGACCTCGCTCGCGCCCTGGCCGAACGCCCCGACGTCGACCGGGTCGAGCTGATGACGCGGCAGGTGCTGTCGACCAACGTCGACTGGCATTACGGCGAGCCGATCGAACCGATCGCCGACAAGGCGTCCATCATCCGCCTCCCCTGCGGCCCCCACCGCTACCTCCGCAAGGAGTCACTCTGGCCGTACCTGCCGCAGTTCACCGACGAGGTGCTACAGCACTTCCGCAGAATCCAGCGGGTGCCCGACGTCATTCACAGCCACTACGCCGATGCCGGCGCCATCGGCGTACGGTTGAGCCGATTGCTCGACACCACCTTCGTCCACACCGGCCACTCCCTCGGCAAGAGCAAGCAGCAGCGGCTGCTCGACAAGGGAACGGCCCCCGAGACCATCGAGAAACGCTACCGGATGAGCCGCCGCATCGTGGCCGAGGAGCAGGTGCTCGCCGCGGCGGACCTGGTCATCGCGAGCACCGATCAGGAGGTCGAGGAGCAGTGGGGCCAGTACGAGGGGAGCTCTCCGAGCCGGATGCTGGTGATCCCTCCCGGGGTCGATCTCGATCGATTCAGCCCGCCCCGCCGAGGCGACCGGCTGCCCGGCATCGCCGCCGAGATCGATCGCTTTCTCAGCTCGCCCAAGAAACCGTTGATCCTCGCACTGCAACGGCCCGACGAGCGCAAGAATCTGGCGACCCTGATCCGCGCCTACGCCGAGCACGATGATCTCCGCCGTCGGGCCAACCTCGCGTTGGTCATCGGCGCCAGGGACGACATCACCGAGCTGCCCAGGGCGCAGCGCACGATTCTCACCGATATGCTGCTGCTCATCGACCGCTACGACCTCTACGGATCCGTGGCCTACCCCAAGACCCACCGACCGGAGGACGTGCCGGATCTGTACCGCCTCGCTGCCAGGCGGCGCGGTGTCTTCGTCAATCCGGCGCTCACCGAGCCGTTCGGGCTCACTCTCATCGAAGCCGCGGCCAGCGGACTGCCGATGGTCGCCACCGACGACGGCGGCCCGACGGCAATCGTCGACGCCTGCAAGAACGGACTGCTGGTCGATGCCCTCGACGCCGGCCGGATGGCCGAGGCGCTGCATGAGGTCGTGGCCGACCCCAAGAGCTGGCGGCGGCGGTCGAAGGCCGGGATTCGGGGGGCGCACGGCTTTTCCTGGAGCGGTCACGTCGAACGCTATCTCAAGGCGGTCCGCCGTCGGCGCCGCGCACGGGTTCGACGCCACCGGGCCGGGATGCCCCGGCACCCGCTGGTGCTCGCCGACCGGCTGCTGGTCTGCGACATCGACAACACCCTGACCGGCGACCACGCCGCCCTCGATCGGTTCCGCAGCTGGCTCGAGGCGCACCGCGGCGAGGTCGCCTTCGGCATCGCCACCGGGCGGGTCTTGAGCAACACGATCCGAGCGCTCAAGCAGTGGGAGATCCCCCGTCCCGACGTGCTCATCACCGCGGTCGGCAGCGAGGTCTACTACGGTCGAAGCCGGTTCGTCGACGACGTCGGGTGGCGCAGGCTCATCGACCGCAAGTGGGAGCCCGCCCGCCTTCGCAAACTGCTCTCCGGGGTGCCCGGCCTCCGGCTCCAGCCGAAAGCGGACCAGCGACGCTTCAAGCTGAGCTACTTCATCGATCCGAAGAAGGCGCCGCCGATCACCGATCTCCGGCGGCGCATCCGGTCGGCCGGGCTCGAGGTCCAGCTGATCTACTCGCACGAGGCCTACCTCGACCTGCTGCCGGCTCGCGCCTCCAAGGGCGGGGCGCTGAAGTACCTCGCGCACCGCTGGGGTCTCCCCCTCGAGCACCTTCTGGTTGCCGGCGACTCGGGCAACGACGCCGAGATGCTGACCTCGGGAGCCTTCGGAATCGTGGTCGGCAACTACAGCCCTGAGCTGAGCACGCTGCGCGAGCGCCACGGCGTCTACTTCGCCGAGGCCGAGTACGCCGACGGAATCCTCGAGGGAATTCACCACTTCGGCTTCGTCGACGGCGTCGGTCCCGCGGACGACGACGCCGAGGACTGAGTCGCCCCTCTCAGTGCTCGAGCATGGCCTGGGCCCGCGGCCGGAACTGGAGCGCATAGAGCATCTCGAGATAGCGCCGGGTTTCGGCGTGCTCGAGGTTGGTCATGTACTTCCAGAAGCCGTAGATCCGCGCCAGCGTCATCATCCGCTCGGCGTAGAGCTTCCAGGTGTAGCGGCTGTTGACCCGTTCGATCCCACCCCGGGAGATGGTGTCCCAGTGCTCGGGCTCGGACGCACAGCGTGAGAAGAAGTCCGCCATGAGATCGGCCGCGCGATCGCCGTGGTTGGGGTCGATGTGGAAGCCGCTGACGTCGTGCTCGATGATCTCGAGCGGACCGCCGAAGCAGGTGGCGAAGGTGGGCAGTCCGCAAACCATGGACTCGACCACGGTGAGGCCGAAGGCCTCGAAGAGCGCCGGCTGAACAAAGGCGCCGCGACGGTCGGCGACGAAGCGGTAGAGCTCGCTGCCCACGACCCGGTCGACGTGCTGCACCCAACGCATGTCGCCGTCGAGCTCGTAACGGTCCATGATCGCGTGCATCCGCTCGATCTCGGCGACCTCCTCGTCGTCGCTCGACGACTCGGTGTCGACGAAACCGGCGACCAGAAACAGGTTGGCGGCCTGCCGCAGCCGGCTGTTGCGGCCGAACCACTCGGCGAGCCCGGTGAGGTTTTTGACTCGATCGAGCCGCGCCATGGAAAAGAGCAGTGGTTTGTCGGGGTCGCGGAGCTGGCCGCGGGAGCCCGGCAGCCCGGCTTCGAAGACCTTGGCCTCGAGCTCGGGGTGGAGCCCGGTGAGGCGCCGCTCATTCTCCGAGTAGGGGAAGTAGATCTCAGAGTCGGCGCCCGGCGAGACGATGTTGAACCTAGGGTCGTAGACGTCGACCCCGTCCACCACCCGGTGCAGCCCGGGCATGGTGTAGGCCTGGTAGCTCTCGTACTGGCCGGCGCTCTCGGTCGTCCCGGCGATTTCCTGGTAGGTGCTGGTGATGACGAAGTCAGCAGTGTTCATGGCGATGAGATCGGCGGTGAACTGGCACGAGAAATGGTACTGCGGCTCGTTGTCGCGCCAGTAGAGATCCGACATCAAGTACTTGGTCTTTTCCAGCGCGTGCGCGATGGTGCACTTGGTGACCCGGAGCCGTTCACCGATGATCGCCGCGGCGAGGTTGCCGTCCGAGTAGTTGCCGACGACGAGGTCGGGGGTGGTCCCGAGCTCGGCGAGGATCTCGCGCTCGGCTTCGAGCGAGAACCGTTCGATGTAGGGCCAGACGTCGAACCGAGAGATCCACTGCGGAACGATCTCGCCGCTCTCGGTGCGGAACGGAACCCGCAGGATCCGCGCCCGCTTGGTTCCCGAGATCGACTCGGTCTGCTGGTTGCAGGTCGTGTTGCCGGCCTCGGGGATCAGCCGGGTCACCACCAGGATCTGCGGCTCGTAGTCCACGCCCTGCTCGCTGAGGCGGGCGCGAATTTCGTGCTCGAGGGCGCGCACCTGGTCGAGGATGTAGACGACCTGGCCGCCGGTGTCCGGCAGCCCCATGACGTTGGACTGGGCGAAGTAGCCGTGCGGTGACAGGATCACGACGTTGAAGACCATGGGGATCCGCGCCAGGAAGCTCGCGAGGGTGGCCGGTTCGGGGGCCTCGAG